>Ga0183099_1001150_pt1 | contig 16000 bp, 13 predicted proteins | sample Biomet1_FD_127788 | JGI IMG/M metagenome (GOLD analysis project Ga0183099, IMG submission 127788) | Microbial communities from bioreactor (seeded with anoxic lake sediment) at LBNL, California, USA - Biofuel metagenome 1 | ecosystem: Engineered > Bioreactor > Anaerobic > Unclassified ... | reverse complement strand
CTTACTTATAGACAAAAGACATAAAGAAAGCACAACTTCAATTTAATGCTGAGCATCAGGAACAACATCTAAATGGTCCCAGACTTACCAGACTGTAAGTCACTTCTTAAATGGCGATATTAAGACGTTGAATGCAGGAAACAAAGTAGAACAAGGTAATGGAACAACAGCTTCCGATTGGGCTATTATGTCTTACGTAGGTCGTTTGTCTTATAACTTTGATAGCAAATATTTATTAACTGCCAATTTCCGTGCCGATGGTTCATCAAAACTGGCTCCTGGAAACAGATGGGGTTACTTCCCTTCTGTATCTGCTGCATGGAGATGTCTTCTGAGGAATTTATGAATGATATTAAATGGATCAATGACTTAAAGATTCGTGGTGGTTGGGGACAAACAGGTAACCAGTCGGGAGTTGGAGATTATGGTTACTTACAGCTTCGGAATATTACTCGTCAAAACTGGTGGGAAACCGGAAAAGCAAATGCTCTACCTATTACTTCTCCTGCTAATATGAGTAATAGCGAACTAACATGGGAAACAACTACACAAACGAATATTGGAGTTGATTTCACTATACTAAATAACAGACTGACATTAACTGCCGATGCATATTATAAGTACACAACCGACTTATTGATGGATGTTCCTCTTGGACCAACTGCATCTTTCAGTGGCATTTACAGAAATGAAGGTGAAATGGAAAACAAGGGTATTGAATTTGGAGTCAATTCAAAGAATCTGATCGGAAACTTTAATTGGGATACTGATTTTAATATCTCTTTTAACCGGAATAAAGTTAAGAAATTCGATACGCGTCAGTCTTATTTCTATGCACAATCTACAACTGGTGAATATATTACCAAACTAGCCATTGGACAACCTCTGGGAATGTTCTGGGGATATGTTTCTGATGGAGTTAATCCGGAAACTGGTGATATCATATATAGAGATATAGATAATAGCGGAAGCGTTACTCCTAATGATAAAACATACATTGGCGATCCAAATCCTGATTTCACTTTTGGATTAACAAATAATTTATCCTATAAAGGATTTAACCTGAATATATTCTTCCAAGGTTCAGTAGGTAACGATATCTATAATCTTTCACGCATGGAAACAGAAGGTATGTATGATGCTAAGAATCAATCTACAGCAGTACTTGCCAGATGGAAAATACCAGGACAGATTACTGACATGCCAAGAGCTGTAGCTTCTAAGGATAACCTAAAAACATCAAGCCGGTTTGTTGAAGATGGTAGTTTCTTACGATTGAAAACATTAACGCTATCTTATAACGTTACAGGAAAACTATTGAAGAAATGGAATATCGGTCGTCTTCAACCTTATTTCACCGCTCAGAATCTGCTAACTTTCACCAACTACAAAGGATTTGATCCAGAAGTAAATCAATGGGGAGGAAGCGCTCTGGTACAAGGACTTGATTGGGGAACTTATCCTCAGACAAAGAGTTATGTATTTGGTGTCAATGTTGAATTTTAAATAGAATAATACAATGAAAAATAGAATAAAACTTAGTTTACTATTGAGTGCTGCTCTTTTCATGGGAAGTTGCTCACTGAATTATGACCCAATATCTGATTATAGCGAACTTACCTTTGGCAATGAAACCGGGGATGCCGGCGATAAATATCAAACCAAGGCTGAGATGCAGCAACAGTACGATAATATTTATAAAAGTATTCAGAATGCACAGGAATCATGGTACATGGATATGTTAGTATTTGCCGAAACTCATGCAGACAATGCTTATAGTGGAGCCACTGATGCTGAACTTATTTCATTGGAATCTAATAAGCAGGATGCTACAAACAAGAATATTGAACGTGACTGGACTTCTTATCTTGGATATATTGTTTCTGCAAATCGGGTAATCTGTAATGTAGATTCTGTTCCCGATGCTGCTCTGACAGATGCTGAACGTAAGCAATGGAAAGCGGAAGCTTCTATATGGCGTGCATGGGTATTATTCGATATGACAAGATTATGGGGCGAAGTACCTGTAGTTACTCAGGAAACACCAAACATTACCGCTGCAAATGTGAAAGAGATGTATCCTATTCTCTTCCCTGCCCGCAACACTATTGAAGATGTTTACAAACAAATTATAAGCGATTTACAATACGGACTTCAGTATGCACCAAAAACAAGTGCAACTGATAAATTTAAACTAACACAATCTGTAGCCAAAACTCTTCTTGCTAAAGTATATGCTGAAGCTCCTGTAAGAGATTACGCTAAAGTTATTGAGTATTGTGAATCAGTTAAGAATGATGGCTTCTCACTGGTAGCAAATTACTCGGACCTGTTCTCTGTAAACAATGACAAAACAGATGTAAATTACCGCAATACTTCCGAATCTATCTTTGAGGTTATCTATCCTTTAGGTAGTGGAAGCTGGGTTACCTGGATGTTCGGAATTGATCAATGCGACCCAAGTAGCACATATAACTGGGCTAAGTGGATTACTCCTTCAAGAGATTTGATTCAGGCTTATGAGAACGAAGGTGACAATGTTCGTATGAATGAAGCAATTATATGGGCACAACCATCATGGAGTATTCATTATCCGTCAGATCATTATCCATTTATGTATAAAACCCGTTCACGCTATAACAGTATCCTTAAGTTCCGTTTGGCTGATGTTCTTTTGCTGGAAGCTGAAGCTTATGTGGCTCAGGGTAACTTAACTGCTGCTGCTGATTTAGTAGATCAAATCAGAGTTCGTGCAAAATTGGCTAAATTAGATGCTTCTACCAAAGGTTCTAAAGATAACATGGTGAATGCCGTGCTCAAAGAGCGTCGTCTGGAACTTGCTTTTGAAGGACAACGTTGGTTCGACCTTGTTCGTAATGGGAAAGTGCTTGAAGTAATGAATTCATTGAATACACGGGATTCTGGCCGTAAAAAGATGGCCACTTTCACAGAAAACTCTTTGCTGATGCCTGTTCCACAGACTCAGATTGACAGTAATCCTAACTTAACACAAAACAAAGGTTATTAATAATGAAAGTTGATTATAGAAAAAAAATGTTATCGATATTAACCGGGTTATTCATCACAGGATTTGCTTTCCTGGGATGCGGAAATGGCACTGCGCCTTCTCCTGAAGAACCCGGAGATACGATAACCTCTGATGTTGATTTGTACGTTACAACGGCCAATCAGTCTTTACTGTTCAAAAAGATTCCGTTGTCATTCAGCACAAAAGATAACATGTCTCCTTCCACCATTCTGATGAATCCTTCGGAAGTTTTTCAGGAAATGGATGGATTCGGAGCGGCTATGACAGGTTCTTCCTGTTATAACCTGCTTAAGATGACAGCAGATGACAGAGCCAAACTACTGAAAGAGACGTTTGATCCTAAAGATGGAATGGGATACAGTTATATCCGCGTTTCCATTGGTGCATCAGACTTTTCATTGAGCGAGTACACGTATTGTGATACTCAGGGTATCGGAAACTTTGCTTTGCAGTCGGAGGATAAGAATTATGTTATTCCTGTACTGAAAGAGATATTGGCGATCAATCCTAATGTGAAAATTCTGGCTTCTCCATGGACTTGTCCAAAATGGATGAAGGTAAACAATCTGACAGAGAAAAAGCCTTTTGATTCGTGGACCAGCGGACAGCTAAACCCTGATTATTATCAGGATTATGCCACATACTTCGTAAAGTATATTCAGGCCATGAAAGCGGAAGGGATTAACATTGCTTCAATGACTGTTCAAAATGAGCCATTGAACCGAGGTAACTCTGTTTCATTGTACATGACATGGCAAGAACAACGAGATTTCATTAAAACAGCTTTGGGCCCAGCTTTCCGCAATGCGGGAATCAACACAAAGATTATCATCTTTGACCATAATTATAATTATGATGGCATTGCCGATCAGATCGATTATCCTATCAACATCTACAAGGATGCTGAAGCTGCTCAATATATTGATGGAGCAGGATACCATGCTTACGGAGGTGATAAAGCTGAACTGCTTGACGTTCATAATGCAAATCCCGAAAAGAATCTCTATTTCACAGAAATGTCTATCGGTGAATGGAATTACAGCTTTGCAGGAGACTTAATGTGGAACATGGCAGAAGTATGTATCGGAACCATTAATAACTGGACAAAAGCGGTTATTGTATGGAACTTTATGCTGGATAAGAACCGCGGACCTAACCGTCCGGGAGGCTGTACCACTTGTTATGGAGCTATTGATATCAATCTTGATTATAAAACCATGACAAAGAACTCACATTATTACACCATCAGCCATTTGGCTAAAGTGATTAAGCCGGGAGCTAAACGAATTGGCACAACAGGTTATAAGGCTACAGGACTGTATTATGCTGCATTCTTAAATACTGATGGCTCATACGCGGTTGTATTGCAGAACGATACCAACAGCGCAATGAACATAACATTGTCTGACGGAAAGAACTCTTTTGCTTACTCTGTACCAGCCAAAGCAGTTGCTTCTTACAAATGGAACAAATAAAAAGGTTAATCATTAAATAGAATAAAGACATGAAAAAATATAAATCAATTTTATGGTCACTTATTGCTTTGGCTACATTTAGTGCCTGCAATGATGATAATTATTCGGAACCACCTGTAGAGGGAACTCCAGTTATAAATCTAAAATCACAGATAACTTCTGCAATGTTTGGAGACAGTCTTACTTTCAATGCCAACGTTACTGATGCTGAATTTCCTCTTTCTACCTTGAAAGCTCAGTTATTCTATGGCACTGATAAAGTATCGGAAACTGTTATCCGTACAAAAGAAAACGGAGACTATACTGGTAAGGTGTTTGTTCCTTATCTGGCAAATATTCCTAACGGATCGGCTACTTTAAAGTTGATTCTTCAGAACACCCATTTTGGTACTACCGAGCAGGATATTACCTTACCACTTACACGTCCGGACTATGATCACCTAACTTTGGTAACTGCTGAAGGTACGGAATATACAATGGCGCGCACCGGACTGTATCAGTATAAAGTAACTGCCGATTTCCCTCAAAAAGTAAAAGCCTATATCAAAGCGCCTAAAGCAGGAGCTATGGGAAATGAAATTACTTTTGGATGGGCAAGCGGAGCAATTACTCAGGGAACTACCAATGCAATTACTTTCTCCAATTCTAATGCAGGAACGTATGATATTACCTTTAACACATTGACCTATGCAGGTTCTCCGTTCATCAAACTGCTTTTTGGTGGTGAAGAGATGGCTATGGTAGATGATGATAATTACAAGATTGAAAAAACTCTGACAACAGGACAAGTACTTGAGGTTGCCGGCATTAGTAATTTCAGTTCATGGTGGATTGATCCTGATTATTTCACTAAAGATGCTCAGGGTAAACTTACATTCCTGCCAATGGGTGGAAAATATCGTATCACGGCCAACTTTAAATATAACTATTTCATTGTTGAGCGAATGACCGGTACTGAACTTGCTACACTGGCTGATGATGGAACTGGTGCAGTATGGATTATTGGTGAAAAGATTGGTAAACCGTCACTCTCTAATGAAGTGGGTTGGAATACAGATAAAGCTCTTTGCATGGCTCCTATTGCCGCCGGTAAATATCAGGTAACTGCAGTTGCGGGTAAGGGTGCTTTGGGTAATATAGACCCAGATGCCATTAACTTCAAGTTCTTCCACCAGAAAGGATGGGGAGGTGAATTTGGTGAAACATCAATTACTTCTAATAGTACTGATATTGTAATTATCGCCGGAGGTGGAAACCTTAGCTTAGCTACCGACAAGAAGCTTACAGTTGGAAAAACATATGTATTTACACTCGATGTAACAGGTGGAAAAACTGCTGGTGTACTTACAGTGGTTGAAAAATAATATAGAAGTTTCTGTGAACTAAAGTAAAAACAAAGAATAATGAATGGAATCAAACAGCTTATCGTTTTAAGTCTGTCTCTTCTTGCAGCCCCCTCCTTCGCACAGCCGAAGGGGGCTGTTTATTTGGACGATAAGAAACCGATAGAAGAACGTATTGAGGATGCTCTTTCACGGATGACACTGGAAGAGAAAGTTGCGATGTGTCATGCTCAGTCTAAGTTCAGTTCACCAGGTGTTTCCCGTTTAGGTATACCTGAGGTATGGGCTACTGACGGTCCTCACGGAATTCGTGCCGAAGTATTTTGGGATGAATGGAATACTGCAGGATGGACAAACGACTCTTGTATTGCCTTTCCGGCCCTAACCTGTCTGGCTGCCAGCTGGAATTCTGATATGGCAGCGCTTTATGGCAAGTCAATAGGTGAAGAGGCGCGCTACCGTAACAAGAACATTCTACTGGGTCCGGGAGTAAACATCTACCGTACTCCGCTCAACGGACGTAACTTTGAGTATATGGGCGAAGATCCATATCTGGCTTCCACCATGGTGGTGCCTTATGTTCAGGAAGTTCAGAAGAATGGAGTAGCTGCTTGTGTGAAACATTTCGCATTAAACAATCAGGAAGAATATCGTGATCATATTAACGTGAATGTTAGTGACCGAGCATTGTATGAAATCTATCTGCCAGCTTTCAAAGCTGCTGTTCAAGAAGGTGGAGCATGGGCTATTATGGGCTCATATAATAAATACAAAGGTGAGCATTGCTGCCACAATCAATACCTATTGAAAGATATTCTTCGTAAAGAGTGGGGCTTTGACGGTGTAGTGGTGTCTGACTGGGGCGGAGTGCACGATACAAAAGAGGCCATCTATAACGGACTGGATATGGAGTTTGGTAGCTGGACCAACGGATTGACCTGGAGTGCTAGTAATGCGTACGATAATTATTACCTGGCTGCACCTTTTCTTAAGCTACTCCGTGAAGGAGAGGTGAAGGAAGAAGAGGTAGATAAGAAGGTTCGTAACATACTTCGTATGATTTTCCGTACAACGATGGACAAAAACCGTCCGTTGGGTTCATTTGGAACTGAAGAACATGCTCTTGCAGGACGAAAAATTGCTCAGGAAGGTATTGTTTTGCTGCAAAACAACAAGAATATATTACCGGTTGAGCTTGCAAAGGTGAAGAAGATTGTTGTTATCGGTGAAAATGCCGTTAAAAAAATGACTGTTGGAGGCGGAAGTTCTTCTCTGAAAGTAAAGTATGAACAATCTCCTTTGGCCGGCATTCAAAGTCGTGTAGGCAAAGATGTTGAAGTGACCTATGTTCAGGGTTATGAATCGCCTGCAGTTGTAGAACAGGATGTGAAAGGTGCAAAAGCTCCCGAAAAGAAAGTTATCGATGTTGAAGGATTAAGAAATGAAGCTGTTGCTGCAGCTAAAAATGCAGATGTAGTTCTTTTCTTTGGCGGGCTTAATAAAAATGAAAATCAGGACTGTGAAGGAGTAGATCGCAAGGAATATGAATTGCCTTACGGTCAGAATGAACTAATCAGTGCATTGGCAAAAGTAAATCCAAACTTTGTGGTGGTACTGCTTACAGGTAATGCTGTGGCAATGCCTTGGGTAAAGGAAGTTCCTGCCATTGTAGAAGGATGGTACAGCGGCACAGAAGCTGGCAATGCTATTGCTTCGGTATTGGTGGGCGACGTTAATCCATCGGGTAAACTGCCATTCACTATTCCGGTAAGCCTGAAAGATAATAGTGCTATCGCCTTAGGTGAGTATCCTGGCGACGGGAAAAATCAGACATACAACGAAGGAATCTTTGTAGGATATCGTTGGGCGGACAAGCAGAAAGCTAAACCTCTCTTCTCGTTCGGTCATGGATTAAGCTACACAACTTTTGCTTATGGAAAGGTTGAAATAGACAAATCAAAAGTTTCAGCTGACGATAAGTTTACAATAAGTGTAAAAGTAAAAAACACTGGTAAGCGTTCGGGCTCTGAAGTGGTTCAGCTATACATCAGTGATTTAAAATCTTCTCTTCCACGCCCTATAAAGGAGCTAAAAGGGTTTAAAAAGATTCAATTGAATGCAGGCGAAGAGCAGGTTATTTCTTTCACAATAGACAAGAAAGCATTGCAATTCTTTGATGATAGTAAGCACGAATGGATTACTGAACCGGGTAAGTTTGAAGCACTGGTAGGAGCTTCTTCTACTGATATCCGTGGAAAAGTAGGATTTGAGTTGAAGTAATACAAGGATAATAGAAGCTTTTTATACTAAAACCTTTACCAATAAAGTTCTAGCTAAAAGTAAAAGGGAACACTGAGAATAGATTGTTTATTGTAGCAATCAGGAACTTCCCTGTTGAAGATTTGAATAAGAAAAATTCTAAGGGTAATTAGATGATTTTTCAGGATAATTTAAGTAACTCCTCAGAATTTATTAAGTGCAGCCTGTACAAGCCAGATTATTGGCATGTACAGGCTGCCATTTTAGCTTGTACAGGCTGAACAGCTGAGTTGTACAGGCCAGCAATAACATATCTTGAACATTTATTTAATATTACTAGTATCATCAGATAAAATAACACAAGATATTTCTAAAAAGAGCTTTTGATTAAACACAAAAAAGCGCAGACTGTTTTTGAAGTCTGCGCTTTTTTATTTATTACTCCGATAATCTTTGAACTTATTTATGGAATATCAATGCCGACTGAGCCGGCACATAAACTTCGCCCCCGTACATGGTACCCATACCATATTGATTAACCATTCCATTCTTACATACAACAGTATATTTTCCTGGTTCTATAGCAAACTTACGTGGAGCTCTGTCGCCATTCAGTGCTACAATAATTTCTTCCCAACTATCTCCGTTGGCATAACCCTTTAAGCGGAAAACAATAAGATTGGTTCCTGCAACGGGAAGGAATTCCATGTGCTTGCGAACCATATTTGCATCTCCCATATGGAAGGCTGGATGCGCCTTTCGTAAAGCAATCATTCCTTTGTAATAGTCAAATACATCTTTATAAAGTGTCTTGTTGTTCCAGTTAATGGCATTTACATTATCCGGACTTTCAAAGCTATTACGCACCATTTTTTTATCTCTCATAACTTCTTCGCCGGCATAGATAAACGGTACGCCCTGAGAAGTGAGAACAGCAGTAATGGCAAGCTTGTCTATATTGGCAATAGCAATAGGTGAAGCATCTGGCATTGTTGATTTAATTCTATCTACAAGGCACATATCATCGTGGCAACTCACGTAGCTAATCATCTGAGTAGGCTGTAAAGCCCATGGAGCTTTACTGTAGTTCACCGAATCATTGATAATCTGATGATGCTTAATTGCTCCTACCAAACCAAACTTCACGCTCATTTCCTTACGGGCAACGCCTGTAAGGAAGCCTCCTTTATGATCATCATTGAAAGGACCGCGAAGACCGTCACGAAATTCATCACTAAAGGCAGCAATTCGTGGCATCCTGGTAATATTCTCCTTCATGGCCAGTTTATCTTTGAGCAAGTTGAGGCTGCTCAGCATCCCATCCTTCGCCGTAAACATAAATGCTAGGGTCTACTTTATCCAAAGCAGCACGTATCTGATTCATTGTTTCAATATCGTGAATTCCCATCAAGTCGAATCGGAAACCATCTACATGGTATTCAGTTGCCCAGTAAACCACAGATTCAATCATAAACTTGCGCATCATTCCTCTTTCAGAAGCAGTCTCATTACCACAACCAGAGCCGTTGGCTAACTTACCATTCTTTTTCTGACGGTAGAAGTAACCTGGGGCAATCAGATCAAAATTACTTTTGCCTGAGGTGGAAGTGTGATTATAAACCACATCCATCACCACACGGATGCCTGCCTTATGCAGACTTTGAACCATCTTCTTAAATTCGATAATACGAGTGGCCGGTTCTTTTGGGTTGGTTGAATAAGAACCTTCGGGCACGTTATAGTTCTGCGGATCATATCCCCAATTATACTTATTATTGTTCAACGTAGCCTCATCAATTGAAGCAAAGTCGAACGATGGTAAAAGATGGATGTGTGTAATTCCGAGCTCTTTCAAGTGATCAATGCCGGTGGCATCTCCTGCAGTATTCTTTGTTCCTTTCTCTGTAAGGGCCAGAAATTTGCCGCGATTCTTGATTCCGGCAGTAGTATCCATTGAGAAATCACGATGATGCATTTCATACAGAATGATATCGGCGTCACTCTTTAAAGGAGGACGTTGATCAGTAACCCACCCCTGCGGATCAGTATCCTTCATATCGACAATAGCCGCTCGTTTGCCATTCAATCCTACAGCTTTAGCCATAATGCCCGGAGTTTCGCCCAGCCATTTCTCTTTTACTTTCACATTAAACGCATAGAACTTCCCTTTGAGGTTTTCATTTACAGAAGCACTCCAAAGGCCGTCTTCTTTGGCTTCCAAGGTTACTGACTGATAAGCCGAGCCTTCATCGCCGGAGTCAAAAAGCATAAGCTCCACCTGTTCCGCCGTCGGCGACCAGATAGTAAACGTTGTTTGAGAAGGCGTATAAACCATCTCATTAATTGGTGCCGAAGGAATTGGGTATTCGTCAAAAGACTTATAAACTTTCTTCTCCGGTGTACAACTCACTGCAAAAAATACTAATCCCATAAGGAGAATTGATTTTAACTTCATAATGGTTGTTTTTTATATCTCACTTTTATTCTTTAACTCTGCCAGGATTCTTGCTAATAAAATCCTTCCAGCCGTGATAAGCATTATCCAGTTGCGGACGGCCGGATTGTAGATAGTGGCAGTAAGCCGCCGCCAATCCATCCGTGGCATCCATCTGAGGGAGCATGCTTTCCTGTGGAATTTTCAGCATCCTTTGCAACATATCCGCCACCTGTTCCTTGCTTGCCCCTCCATTACCGGTAATGGCCATCTTAATCTTAAGCGGAGCATACTCGGTAATAGGAATATCACGACTCAAAGCCGCCGCCATGGCAACCCCTTGTGCTCGTCCCAGCTTAAGCATAGATTGCACATTCTTCCCAAAAAACGGAGCTTCAATAGCCAGTTCATCAGGCAGATAAGCATCAATAATACCAAGAACACGCTCAAAGATACGCCCAAGCTTAAGGTAGTGGTTGCTGTACTTCCGAAGGTCAATAACTCCCATAGCAATCATCTCTGCTTTAGTACCAACCACTTTTAGCACACCATATCCCATTATCGTTGTTCCCGGGTCAATGCCTAAAATAATCTTCTCCTTTACAGGTTTTATCATTCCATAACCTCCAGTAATGTGGGGAATCCCACTACCTTGTTACCGAACATTTTTACAAGTTCATTATTCAATTTGCCACCTACTTCTACATGCCAGCGATGCAATAGCGCGCTACTTTCCACTTCCCATTGCAGAGTAAAGCTTTCTGTATTCTCTTCCCGATGACTCAGCACACGAAGTAATCTATGGTTAGATAAGATTCCATTCTTCTCAATTTCAGGAACATAGACCTCGTGTAGCCAGATAAGAAAGTTACTCAAAACGTCCTCATCTATATTATAAGTTGTATTATACACTAACATAATTAAATTGTTTTTCGCAAAGATAGCTTATAAATCGAAATAAATATATATATTCGTGCCGTAATTATCGGGGCATTAGCTCATCTGGCTAGAGTGCTACACTGGCAGTGTAGAAGTAATCGGTTCGAATCCGATATGCTCCACGAATCTTTATTATAACAGGTCAACAATTGATTTCATCCGTATATCGACGGATGAAGCTCCAACCTCCAACTTTAGTTTTCCTTTTGGGAGGATGAATCGGTGTTCCGACTCACTCCAACGCATCAATTCTGTAGCAGAAATGGACAGTGTTATTTGTCTCTTTTCTCCTTTTTTAAGTGCTACACGGTTAAAGGCTTTAAGCTGTTTTATTGGATCTCCTGCTACACGATTCAATTTGCTGACGTATAGTTGTACTACCTCTTCTCCATCTCTAGTTCCATTATTCTCTAACTGAAATGTTACTCTTAATGTATCACCGGAATGTACTGCTCGCCGGTCTTTCTTCAGATTTGAATAAGCAAAAGATGTGTAACTTAGTCCGTAACCAAACGGATAAAGCGGAGTTGCTTTACTGTGCATATATGTGCGACCGTGTCGAAGATCATAATCCATCATGTGAGGAAGATCGGTAATGCTTTTTGGCCACGTCTGTGTTAAGCGCCCTGCAGGATTATAATGACCAAACAAAACATCACTAACTCCGTGGCCCAACTCCTGACAACTTTGTGTGGAGTGAAGAATAGCCGGAACTTGTTCCTGCGTGCGATTAATGGCATACGGAAAACTACTGATAAGTACAGCTACCGTATTTGGATTAGCAGCATGAACCTGGAGAATCAAATCTTCCTGTTCCATGGTAAGTGCCATGCGGTCAACAGCTTCTTTCCCTTCACTTGCAACCGGAGATTGCTCCCACCCGGCATTGCACCACGGATGATTGCCTACACAAACAATGGCTACATCGGCCCACTCGGCAACAATGAGCGCGCTATCCATTTTATTTGTTGCCACATAGCGTACTTCCGCACCGGAATCTTTCAGCTCTTCTTTAATGGCATCCAAAACAGATATCTTGTAAGCTGGAGTTCCACCATACCAATCTTCGATAACTTCTGTTGCACGGTTACCAATTACCGCCACTTTCTTCAGTTTAGATTTATCTAGCGGAAGAAGATGATTTTCATTCTTCAGTAATACAATGGATTTATCAGCAACTTCACGTACAAAAGCTTTAGTTTCCGGTTTAGTCCAAGGCTCTTCAGTATCGTCCACCCCAATACGGGCATAAGGATTTGTAAAGGAATCACTATCCAATAGACCAAGTTTCAATACTACCCGAAGATTTCCGCGAATGGACTGTTCTATCTCTTTCTCTGTAATCAAGCCCTTATCCAGAGCCTCAACCACTGAAGGGCGATAATCGTCAAGAAATTTGGTAATACCCGCCTTCAAACAAGTGGAAGCCGCATCGGCCAGATTCGTAAAAGCCTTATGTCCATTCATAAGTAGTTTAAAACCTCCCCCATCGGTAATCAATACACCGTTCAATCCCCATTCTTTCATCACAATATCCCGCAACATAGGATGTATAGCACAAGGAATTCCGTTGCAGGCATTATAGGCCGCCATCATTGCATTGCTTCCTCCTTCGGTAATACCTTTGTAAAAAGGATACGAATAATATTCTCTGAACAATGTTTCATCAATATTTGAGGAGGTAAATGTGCGTCCGTATTCATTGCTATTTGCCAGGAAATGCTTCATTAGTGAAGAAGTACGCCAATAATTGGGATTGTCTCCCTGCAAACCACGGACAAAAGATACTACCAGACGAGAGGTCAGAAAGGCATCTTCACCGTAACACTCCTCAGTCCTTCCCCATCTCGGATCACGTCCCAAATCAGCATTTGGCGACCAAATGACCAATCCTCCTTTCTGGTACTTTGCATTTTGAAAAATATATCGACTCTCGGTAGAGATGTATTCTGCTACACGGTGAATAAGTTCAGTATCCCAAGTCTCCCCCAAACCATATCCCTGAGGAAAAGCTGTAGTAGGAACCTTTTGTCCCCTACTCTCATTCCAGGATGGTCCCCCTAAAACTACACCGTGAATACCTTCCACACTACCCGCACTCCGAACGCCCAATCGTGGAATATAGGTATTATTACCCAATGCATTTATCTTCTCATCAAGTGTCATCAGTGAAATCAGGTTATCTATTCGTTTTTCATCAGAGAGTTTGGTGTCATTAAAAGGATAAGGATACTGTGCCTTAGCTGTAAGCAGGCAAAAACTAAGGAGTAAAAGTGTAAATGTGTGTCTCATAATGCTTTTCATTAAAAATGACAAAATACAAAGTTAGCTTTTTTTATTTATATTTTATAAAACTATTTCCGAAAGTGATTGTTACCTATAATAAAAATAATAGAGATGAGAACATTTACAATTTTAATCTGTATGACATTATTATCCATTACATCTGTTAATGCACAGAATAAGTCTTTTTATGATTTTACAGTAAAAGACATCAATGGCCAGGATATAGAAATGTCTTCCTTCAAGGGTAAGAAAGTATTAATAGTTAATGTAGCTTCAAAGTGTGGAAATACTCCACAATACGAGAAGCTTCAAGAAATTTTTGAGAAATATGGTAAGGACAATTTTGTTATTATCGGTTTCCCTGCAAATAACTTTATGGGACAAGAGCCTGGAACAAACGAAGAGATCCAACAATTCTGTACATTAAATTATCATGTAACATTTCCAATGATGGCTAAAATATCGGTCAAAGGAAAAGATATTGCTCCATTATATAAATGGCTCACAGAAAAAGCTGAAAATGGGAAACAGAATGCCGAAGTTACATGGAACTTTCAAAAATTTATGATTGATGAAAATGGCAACTGGGCAGGCGTAATACCTCCTAGAGCTGAAAAGGAAAAGGAAAAGGAAAAGGAAAAGGAAAAGGAAAAGGAAAAGGAAAAATCTCCCAAAAATGAAGATAAACAGCCAAAACCGCAAAAAGATAAGCCATCAAAGCCCAAGCCATCTCATGGGCACTCGACTGAAGAGGAAATTCAAGAGCATTTTGACCCAGAAGAAGAAGTCGAATTAAAAGCAAAGATGCTGGCAGAGATGATAAAGGAATCAAAGTCTGTTGTATTTTATACTGGAGCAGGAATAAGCACTAGCGCAAAAATGTATTCCCAATTGGATTTGGAATATTTGTGATTGAGTAATTTCCAAAACAGTCCTGATTACAGAGGACCGAAGGGAGTTTGGACAATGAAAGACAAAGGCCTAAAGCCAACATTCGAAATCACCATCGAGCAAGCTACCCCAACAATTGCTCATATGGCTTTGACAGAGCTTGTGAAAAGAGGCTTGGTGAAGGTTGTATTGTGGGTTATTACCCCCAATAACATTTCTTTTCTCTCAGTACATTGTCTCGACTAATGTTGATGGACTTCACAGAAGGTCTGGCCTTCCTTCAGAAAAACTCTCTGAGCTGGTTTAAACACTCAAAATCATTCTCTTTCTTATTTTGTTTCCATTTTACCTTTTTCTATCTATCTTGTTTTTGCCAATTTAACATTGTCTTTAGCACGGAAATTGTTTTAAGGAAGAATGCAAGGTGTGCAAAAAAGAATACTTAAGGTTGTTCGATGTCTGCAATGGTAGACCACCTCGGACAACAGTACATGATCACAGAACTTCTCGAAATTGCCAAGAATGTGGAAATGTTCTCCATGATAACATCATCAACTTTTCTGAAAACTTGCCTGAGGTTCCTTTGCGGTTGGCACAAGAATATTCTGAAAAGGCTGATCTTGCAGTTGTTATTGTGTGTTGAACTAGTAGAGAAACTTTTTACATTCCCAATTATAATAGGGAACTTCCATGAGAGTTTCTCCAGCAAATCAGCTCCCATCCATGGCAAAGAAGATGGTAATAGCCAATCTTCAGATCACACCGTTTGATGATGAAGCTGTTCTTCTCATTAAAGCAAAATGTGATGATTGTATGATTCATTCCTATCACTTTCCCTCCTGATTACTGTTTTCTTCTGCAGTGATGATCCGTGTTTGTCGCCACCTTGGAGTTGAAATTCCGCCTTTCGTTGCAGATGATGTCTCGAAAGTTCACCCAACCAAAAAGTGATGAAGTAGAAAAATGAAGAAGAAGAAAAAAAAGCATGTAAGATAGCATTAATAGCACAGTGTTTGTTGAATAAATGAAGAACGGTTGCTTCAACTTTAATTGAGAGAATTTTTTATTTTCTCTTTTTTGAGTGAGATGGTCAGCATAACAATCTGAGTAACTAAAGCGCACCCACCAAGGAGAGAGTTCACCATAATGAAAGACTCGTTCTATGAGAGGTGATCTTTGATGAAACAGAGATTTACCTCAATCACAAGTTTGTTGAAAATGATTCCAAACAGCAAAGTGGAAGCGGCTCCGAAAATATAAGAACCGTAGGAGATTCTCCCTGGGCCATGTGAGAAAAGGGATACGAAAAGTTGAATACCAAACC
>Ga0183099_1001149_pt1 | contig 16015 bp, 11 predicted proteins | sample Biomet1_FD_127788 | JGI IMG/M metagenome (GOLD analysis project Ga0183099, IMG submission 127788) | Microbial communities from bioreactor (seeded with anoxic lake sediment) at LBNL, California, USA - Biofuel metagenome 1 | ecosystem: Engineered > Bioreactor > Anaerobic > Unclassified ... | reverse complement strand
CTGCGATCTGTAACAGGTAATTCTTTGCCAAACAGGGCGTACCGCCAATTGACGGTACGCCCTGTTTTTCGCGTCATTTGGCGCTCAGCGGTCTCTTTTTTATCTGGGCAAAACGCTCGATAAAATTGAATATTACTCCTCTTATACCAAACAGACGCTAAAAACTAAGTGACTGTACTACTGGCTAATAATAACCAGCGGTACAGTCACCTAAATATTATGCTTTAATTGCCCAACGTAGCTTCGCAGAGCGGGCACGGCTGTTGGAATTACATTCTTCGGGTGATGGACGGATGGGCCCGGGGGCTATTTCGCGATAAATACCTTCACGAAAGAAGTGCTGAAAAGACTTTTTAACAAGGCGATCTTCTCCAGAATGAAATGAAAGTATGGCGACGCGCCCACCCTCAGCAAGAACTTCAGGAAGCTTTTCCAAAAATTCATATAGAACTTCAAATTCATTATTGACATCTATCCGCAATGCTTGAAAGCAGCGCTGACAGGATTTTTTAACCTCATCGTTCCTGGTCTTCTCAGGAATGAATTTCAGCGCTTCCTTGATTATTTGCCGGAGTTTAGTTGTTGTCGATATTTCTTTTCCCTTTCTCATTTCGGAAATAATGGCGCGAGCGATGGCTTCGGCATAAGGTTCGTCCGCATTTTCAATCAGCATACCCTGTAATTCATCCTGCGAAAGGCTTTTCAACCGCTCAGCCGCTGATTCTCCTTGCTCGGGATTCAGCCGCAAGTCTAATGGTCCTTCCTTCTTATATGAGAAGCCCCTTTCGGGATTGTCAATTTGCATGGACGATAACCCCAAGTCTACCAACACAAAATTCAAAGGTCCGGATTCGACAGCAACTTGATCTATTTGGGAGAAGTTCATTTGCTTAATCTTTAACGTATCGGGTCCATAACCTAAGCTGGCCAAGCGCTCTCGGGTGCGCGGCAATTCATACGGGTCAACATCGAGAGCGTATAACACACCCTTTGAATCCAGACATTTTAGCATCTCTAAAGTGTGCCCGCCATAACCCAGTGTTGCGTCTAACCCGACTTGTCCGGGAGTGATTTGCAAAAATTCCAGGATTTCTTTAACGCAGATAGGGCGATGCATACCGGCGGGTGTGCTGCCGCGTTGAATGACCTTTGCCACTTCATCGGCATATTTCTCCGGTTGCAGTTCTTTATATTTTTCTTGAAATACTTTGGGGTGAGTTCCTTTATAATGAGCCCGACGCTTATGCTCCTGATTTTCCATGGCACAGCCTTTTTAAAACCATTTTGTAATGAACTTGTACTTTATGATAACAAATTCGTTATCAAAAAACAAGCTCATGAAATATCTGTTGAGTCATGGGGCTTATTATTATTCATAGTCCAGTAATTGCTAAAAGATAAAAAATATATTATTATATATTGTATAACACTAATGGTTCAGAAGAGGCAGTCGGTCTTCCCATTTAAACTTCCCATTGTGGTTATACTTTCTGATAGGAGTTTCATTGAAAATACTTATTGATGCCGACGGCTGTCCGGTTGTGGACAGCGCCGTTCGGATTGCGAAAGATTTTAAACTATGTTGTTTTATTCTCTGCGACACATCTCACATTTTTGAAAAGGAAGGGGCAACTACGCTGACTTTTCCAAAAGGTGCTGACAGTGTTGATTTTGCACTAGTCAATCGCGTTTCGGCAGGCGACATTGTCATAACTCAGGATTACGGTCTTGCCGCAATGTGTATGGCAAAAAGCGCTGTGGTCATCAATCAGGATGGAATGGAATACACAACCGATAACATTGACGCGCTGTTACTTCAACGCCACATAGGTAAAAAAATTCGAAGTTCCGGCGGCAGACTGAAGGGACCGCAAAAGCGAACATCGGTTCAAGATGAGCAATTTCAAACAGAACTGCTTCGTCTACTGAATAGCAGGAGGAGCACATAAGAAATTGCCCACTGTTTTTATTGATTAAGTGAAAGAAAGTTGGAAACATCATTGACACAGGCCGCGCATATGAAGAAAAGCAAACCGATAGCAGGTCCGGAATTTATGGTGACGGAGCCCAGCGGTTTGTTGGATTTTTTATTACTCATGCTAATCAATCAGTCAAGAAATTCTGTAAAGTCTTTGCTTACCCACAGAGAGGTTTTAGTGGATGGGAATATTGTATCGCAGTACGACTATCCGCTGAACAAAGGACAAATCGTGCGGATAGATCGATCGATAAGTCGAGGAAAACAGCAGAAAGATCTATTGCAGATTTTATTTGAAGACGATGATTTGATTGTAATCAACAAACCGGTGGGCTTGCTTTCTGTAGCAACAGATGGCGAAAAGGAAAATACAGCGTATCATATGCTGACCGATTATATACGGAGAGGCAACTCCAAAGGACACATTTTTGTTGTGCATCGCCTGGATCGTGATACGTCCGGAGTGCTGATTTTTGCCAAAAATGAAAGGATAAAACTGGCGCTGCAAGATAATTGGGACGGTCTGGTTTCGCAGCGCGGGTATGTGGCCGTTGTTGAGGGACAATTGAAAGAAAAAAGCGGTAGGATTCATTCTTGGCTTAAACAAACAAAGACGCTGTTCATGTATTCCAGCCAAAAGCCAGGGGATGGTTTGGAGGCCATCACGGATTATAAAGTTATAGATGAAACCGCAAATTATTCTCTGGTGAACATTCAGCTGGAAACGGGACGGAAAAACCAAATCCGCGTGCATATGAAGGAATTAGGGCATCCTGTCGTCGGAGACAGCAAGTATGGCGCCCAAACCAATCCATTAAACCGATTAGGGCTGCATGCTTATAAACTGGAGCTTAGACATCCATTTTCCGATAAACTTATGTGTTTTGAAGCAGAGATACCAAAAGGTTTTACAGCGTTAATGAAGCACTAAAAATGTCAGGGGAAGAGTAGAAATTGCTAGGCCAAACGGCCGCCGAATTTTTTTATTAGGCTGTAAGTTGAGTAGGCGATTTATTGTCCGAATCGAACATGCTTATTGAAATTTGTAATCCTTGATCGGAACGGGACCTCTTGTGACGCTTCTCTCAATTCTGAGATTGCCGTCCTGTTCGGCTTTTACGCGCCAGTTCACCAGCATAATATTGCCGTCCGCGATTTCAATGCCGGTGATGCCCTTTGTATGGATGCAGCAACCGGTGTTGAAATACGGCAGCTGATGGGGCTCAGAAAATTTCGGCCTATGGGTATGGCCGCAGATAATTATTTTTTTGTGTTCTTTTATCCAGCTTTTGTATTTCAACTCTATTTTTGTACGTTTGTACAAATTTTTTGCCGGGCTGGTTGGATTCTGAAACCCGACGACATGCAGATATCTCCAGAGGCATTTCGTCAGTAGCATGGACACCTTCCACAGCTGATCGTTCATGAGATCCCCCTGATGGCCGTGCAGAACGAGAATCTCCTGCTGCGAAGTTTTATCTTTCAGCAGCAGCGATTCGCAGGGAACAATCCCCTTAAACAGCTCGTGCGTGTCCTGACTGAATTCATCATAATAGGTGTAATAATTTTTTCTGACAAATGAACTGGACCGCAGATAAATATTGTGATTGCCATAGAGAAGCACGAACCGATTCTCATCGTAAAATCTCTTCATTGCCAGAAAGATATCGGAATGTGCCAGTCTGATAGCTTTAAAATCTGAATATTCCCAAAGATCATCCCCGTCTCCAACTTCAACATATTCGTAGCCGTTATTATAATAATGGTTCAGCGCATGCAGCAGGACGTTCTGATTTCTGGTGAATTCGTCGGACGCGCTGTCGTCGCCCCGGTGAGAGTCACTGAAAAATATATATTTTGAGTTCTTATCCAAATATTCGATTTTCGCATTTTTATATGCAGAAAGCAGCCTCGCATCAGTGTATATATGGATCACTTCCTGCGATTAATATGACATAAATCGGCAGGAATATTCAGAGCGTTTGCCACACTCGACATCCCAAGGGGACTTAATAAACATCAGGCATAATGGAAGGTTGAATTAGCAGTTACCGATCGGTTGCCATGCGAAGAAATCCGTAGTTGATTATTGAAGGGATGTTGAACAGTCATATGATTCAAATGCGATATATAATTACTGGTGAAATAAGGAATGCCTATCAAATATTTGGATGTGGAAAGATCGATCTGGTGATAGAAATTGGCTTGGGTGCCACTGCCGGTGAATGGTGGCATATCGCGGAAATGCTTTCTGCTAAATATACGGTTTTACTCTACGAGCGAAATAGAAACACCGCTACTGACCGTACACCTGAGAACATTGCAAAAGAACTGCATACACTTTTGAAGCAGCTTGACTGCGATGAGAAAGTAGCACTCGTAGCACATTCGCAAGGCGGATTGTATGCACAGCAGTTTGCAAGGCTCTATCCGCATATGGTAAAAGGCATATTACTTATTGATCCGCTTTCTGCCAATGACAACAAATATAAAACCCTTTTAACTCCGGAAGAACAGAAAAAAAGCGGATTTGACAAGACAAGCAGCCTGCTCATTATGAATAAGCTGGCAAAACGTCATCTTGGCTTTTTAATAAAGTTGATCATGAAAAAGGCCCCGCCGTTTTATTACTACAAGGGTTTTTCAAGAGATGCTTCTGACTATATTTTATCGTCACAAACTAAATCAGCCCTGTATAGTTCGGCTTTGGAAGAATATCGATTGGCGCATGAAGAAGAAATTGTTGAGCCTTTAAAAGAAAAACATGACTTTCCAGATATTCCGCTTGTTCTGATAACGCACACGAGTGAGTTTTCAGTAAATGAAATTGTGGAATTTGGACGCACAAATGTTGAGCTAGCAACAAAAGTTGAAGAGATCTGGCAGTCGCTTATGAAGGAATGCCTCGCATTTAGCAGCAAAACCAAATACATTCAGGCTAAAAACAGCGGACACTACATCCATCTGACTGAACCAGACTTGATTCATGATGGCCTTATTTGGATCGACAGCTGCGCAATTTAGTATAGGGATCGAAAAAGTATGATTAAGTCCCCAGTTTGCTTATACACAGAGTAGACAACGTGGTTGGGCAGAAAAGTACCATTAGTAGAGAAAAAACGACAAATCGGAACTTAAAGAGGAACTATGCCAAATATCATTGAGATAAACGACTTTTCATCGCCTGATTTGGATGTGTTTGCCCGCCTTACGGAAGCGCAGCTGCGCAACCGGATGGAGCCGGAGAAGGGCATCTTCATTGCGGAGAGTCCCAAGGTGATAGGGTTCGCCCTTGACGCTGGATGTGAGCCTGTTTCGCTTTTGATGGAGCGCAAACATATTGCAGGGAAGGCACATAGTATCATCTCGCGATGCGGAGACATCCCTATCTATACTGCCGATAGCAGCCTGCTGGCAGGACTGACCGGCTATCAATTGACCCGCGGCGTGCTGTGTGCCATGAGCCGCCCCCAGCTGCCCGACGTTGACGAGTTGTGTGCTGGCGCACGTCGAGTGGCTATACTGGAAGATATCGTGGACTCTACCAACGTCGGTGCTATTTTTCGCTCGGCTGCAGCACTAAACATTGATGCGGTACTGCTCACTCCCTCATGCTGTGATCCACTGTGCCGGCGCGCGGTGAGGGTCAGCATGGGAACCATCTTTCAGGTGCCATGGACCCGTATCGGCAGCGAGTCCTCAGATTGGTCGCAGAAGGGCATCGAACGTTTGAGGAAACTGGGCTTTAAGACCGTTGCCATGGCTTTAAGTGATACCGCTGTCAGCATAGATGACCCGCAGCTCATGGCAGAGGAGAAACTTGCCATCGTACTGGGTACGGAAGGCAATGGACTCGCCCCTTGCACTATTGCTGACTGCAATTATACCGCGTGCATCCCCATGTCCCACAACGTGGACTCTTTGAACGTTGCTGCAGCCAGCGCTGTAGCCTTCTGGCAACTCAGAGCCCGGTAATACTTAATGAAGACGAGAATAAAAAGTGTATTGCTATATTCTCTTTGTGTCTATTTAACCACATCACTATTGATTGTGCTGATAAACATTATTAGCGTTAGTACTGGTACAAAGACAGCAACACCTTTAACAGCGATTCTGTTCGTGTTTTGTAACCTTATGCCCATGGCTTGCGCATAGGTATTTGCTAGAAAAGAAGGAAAAATAGAAGGGGCAAGCGATTTCTTTAAGAAAGTCTTTTTAACAAAGGAAAAGCCTATCATATTCATTATGGTGGTTGCATTCTTGCTTTGCTATTTCGGAGTTGGCTATCTCTTGAAAAATACAATCGGCCAGGCAACATTTTTTCAGTGTTTGATGTATTTTCCACAGGCGATATTTTTGGGTGGACTTGAAGAAGTCGGCTGGCGATGGTACCTTCAATCGATAATAATTCAAAAGAAAAATATTTCAAGCGTGCTGATGGGCTTCGTTATCATATCAGTTATTTGGACGGGGTGGCATTATCCTGTGTATCACGTGCCTTGGGTGCAACAAGCTTCGACAAATTGGCTGATATTCTATCTGATGATTTTAGGGAATACCTTTACTCTAGGTGCTTTAAGATTAAAAAGTAAAGGTGCATGGGTGTGCATTATTTATCATGCTTTATTGGATAGTTTGAGCGGAAACTTTCTCGTTCAAAGTAATTTGTATCCAATAATCTGCATGGTTGCGGTTGAGTGTATTGTATCGACTGTATTTATTGCAAAGGATATATCATATAGAAAATTGGTAAATTGAGGTACTTTTATTTATCTTGGAAATGGGTTCGGAAAACCCAATTTTAACAAAACATGAGCAATGGTTCCTTCACTTGAAAACTTGCCCATTCGCGTGTGTTGTAATATAATGAAAAAGCGATTTTTTTGACTGGCACGATGCCTGCAATTCTATTGTTTGGGAGAGCGGGACATGGCAAGAGCATCGAATCAGAAATTGAAAATACTTTATCTTGCAAGGTTTCTCATGCAGCAAACAGACGAGGAGCATACAGCCTCAGTTCCGCGGATGATCGAGTACCTGCATTCCGTGGGGATCGATGCGGAAAGGAAGAGCCTGTACGACGACCTTGAAGAGCTGAAAATATTTGGAATAGATATAAATAAGACGACGACTGGATACTATGTCGGAGCAAGAGATTTTGAACTTCCGGAGCTCAAACTGCTTGCCGATAGTGTTCAGTCGTCGAAATTTATAACCGAGAAAAAGACATTGGAGCTGATCAGGAAGATCGAGAGCCTGGCAAGCCTGTATGAGGCACAGCTCCTTCAGCGTCAGGTCTACATAGCCGGAAGGATCAAGCGGGACAACGAGAGCGTTTACTACAATGTCGACGCTATCTCCAGCGGTATCAGCCAGAATAGGAAGATCACCTTTCGCTATTTTGAGTACGACATCCAGAAGAACAAGGTATTTCGCCATGACGGCGCATTTTATAAGGTGAGCCCGTACGCTCTTACCTGGGACGATGAAAATTACTATCTCATCGCCTATGATTCCGACACTAAAATGATTCGGCATTACCGCGCCGACAAATGCGCGGAGATCAGCGTCATCGATGAGGAGCGGGACGGGAAGGATGCGTTTGCCGGGATCAGTATGGCAACATATTCGAAGAAAGTATTCGGCATGTTTACGGGCAAGGAAGCGCAGGTCAAGATGCGATTCGAGAACCATCTGATCGGCCCGGTGCTGGACCGCTTTGGCCTGGATACAATGATCATTCCGGACGGAAAAGAACACATCACGGTCAGCGTCGGGATTGTTGTGAGCCCGCAGTTCTACGCTTGGATCAGCGCTTTCGGTACGGCGGCAGAGATTATCAGCCCGAAGGAAGTCGTGCATGGTATGCAGCAACACGTCGAAGCAATCGCCGAAATGTATGAAAGAAAGAGGAAATAGCGGATTAGTCCATTCTATGGTACTCACCTTACGGTATAAAAGGTATGACAAATCCCTAGATTGCAAAGTTGAACGTCAGATTTTCGAGGCCAAAAAGTCGGTTTTACCTGATGTTCACCTCTGCAACGGAGCATGTGTTAATATAGCCTCGGTCACGGTCTGCGGAAAGCAGGAAAGCATGAGTCGAATAGCATTGTCCGAGAGGACAGCGATAGAGGCGGGGATATATGGGAGGCTGAGTCTTCAGGAGATAGCAAAGAAGATAAACAAGAGTCCTAAGTATGTTTCACAGGAGATATTGCAAAACCGAACGCTTACAAAGGGGGAGCATCCGAATGGGAATGACTGCCGAATGGCAACCGGATGTGTGCGAAAAGGGATATGCGGAAATGCCGGGTGCATAAGAAGGTGTGTCAGTTGCCGGGATATCGATTGCCGAATGTTTTGCAGTGTATATGACAACAGCTCGTGCAGCCTTCTGAGCAAACCGCCGTATGTTTGCAATATTTGTACACGCCGCAGGAAGTGCAAGGCCGACAGGGCGTATTACATAGCAACTCAGGCCGACGCGGCGGCAAAACGGCGGTATTCCGAAGCCCGCAGAAAACCGCAGGTGCAGGGCGAGGAGTTGGAAGCCCTGGATCGGTTGGTTACGCCGCTGGTAAAGAAGGGACAGCCGCTGACGCATATCTTTGCGGAGCATGGAGACGAGATACCGGTCTGTCAGCGAACGCTGTACAACTACATTGATTTTGGGGCACTGCACATCGGTAATCTGGACCTGCGCCGCAAGGTGGGATACCGGCCGAGGAAAAAGAAATACGTGCCAACAGAGGCCTTTTTGAACCAGAAAGGCAGGCAAGACAGGACTTACGAAGATTTTGTCACCTACATGGCAAGGCATCCGGATGTGGACGAAGTGGAAATGGATACCGTAAAGGGCATACGGGAGCAGGGAAAAAGAATGCTGACGATGCTTTTTGTGGGGCAGAACCTGATGCTGATCTTTCTGATGCGGGACGGAAAAGCCGACACTGTCGTTGAGCAGTTTGACTGGCTTACAAGCGCCCTCGGGCTTACAGTATTTCAAAAGCTGTTTCCCGTCATCCTTACCGACAATGGCAGCGAGTTCAAGCACACACGGGAAATGGAGTATACCGCAGACGGAAAGCGCAGGACGAGGATCTACTATTGCGACCCACAGGCGTCCTGGCAGAAGCCGCATATTGAGAAGAACCACGAATACATACGGTATGTTCTTCCGAGAGGCAAAACCTTTAATCCCTATACGCAGGATGACATCACGGTTCTGATGAACCACATAAACAGCACTCGGCGCAGCAAGCTGAACGGCATGACACCGTATGAGCTTGCTGACAGCGTAGAGTTCCGGAAGCTCAAGGATGTTCTGGGCCTCCACGCAATACCGGCAGATGAGGTGAATCTAACACCGCGGCTGCTGAAGAAACCGTAAAAAGCATAACAAAGCAGACAGTGACCGATTATCCTTGCTTCGGCAGGGTGACGTTCACTTCTGCAAAGAAGCCGCTGTCCTGTCTGCTTTGCTATATGAAAAACATGTTCAAATACATGAGAATGCCGCAAAAAGGACAGTGTTTATGTACGGAATTAGTCCTTAGACGGCTCTCAGTGACGAATTGAGAGAGGTGGATGATAATTTACATTACCTTCACTTCTTCATTCAACGTAAACGACTTGTCCCTCTATTTCGTGAATTTACGCTATAAATTCTCCTGCCGGTCTCAAACGTTTTGATAAAACTGCAACCGGGGACATCGGTCAGCCAGCCATTATTGACATTTGGGAGAACAAAGATGAAGAGTTGTGTTGATAGCGGAAAAATGGATAAGAAAGAGTCAATAAATGATCCCGGCGTTGAATTGCAGGAATACGTCGATTCGCTCCCCGACAACAGGCAAAGGGAGTGGATCGGGCTTCGATTTTCTGGGTACACATTGGCGGAAATTGGAGAGAGATATGGCAAATCTACCGGACGGGTGCAACTAACTATATCTTCTTTTCTTAGAACGCATCCCCCATTTAAGGAGGATATTTACCGGAACATCTTTGAACGGTATGAGTTTACTCTTGACAGCTTTGTTAAGATACTGCAAGAAAAGAACAGTACATTTTTTTACCTGAGTTCTGCCTACCATAAGGGCTCCGAGAAACTGAGCAACCTTTGTATGGATGCAAGCGTTCCCCCAGACATACGTAAAAATGCGAGAAAATACATAGAAGGTAAAGAAGCAGGAACTGGTAAAGTGAATAACGGCGGCCTCGGGAGAACCACAAGGAGGCCTGGCCGTTATATTTCCAAAAATGCAAAGCTCTACAAGAAAGTTGTCAAGCGGATAAAAAGCCAGTTCGATAAAAAGTTTTATATCGGCGACATCGCAGTATCCGACGACGAGTATGCAGAACTCCTTGGGTATGTCCGGGCACAGACAAGCAAGGCCGGCGCTGCCGGAAGGTACTCGAACGATTCTCCCGTACTGGCTGTGGCGCTGGTTCAGATAGGCATACGCCGCTATGACGGGAACTACTGGGCTAATGCTTCTGAAGAACTGAAAATTCAGTTGTCACAGACACAACAGCGATTTCTTGGAGAATCTTTTATAAAGACGCTCAAAAATCACAATAAATATTTACTGCACGAAACGGAGCGCGTGCACTCGATCATGCTTCATACGTTTGTCTCTGATTATTATTCAAGAGGTCTTTTTGAATTGCTGTTCCAGTACTACAAAAACGACCTTGAAAGAGACATCAACAGGAATGACGCAGTGCAAATGCAGGCGCTCATGGATACACTTATCAAAAAAGCGGAACAGACGGATGGTGTGGAGACTCTCTCTGCCCAGTTCAGCGGTGCCGGGTCGGCCGGTTCGCGGGCGTATAAGCTCAGGCATCATACGCTCAATGCCATAAGCGCAAACCCCACGCACAGCCGTACGCGGTTACGCAGGCTCATCAGGCTCATAGACCGGGCATTTTGGAAAGAGATCGTTCCGACCAATCCCACCAGCCGGCTGACAATATTATTTGAGCAGTGGGTAGAGGAGTCTGCGTCTTTCCACAGGGAATACGAACTATACAAAGCGGGAGAGATACGGAACAGAGGGAAAAAGCATTTTTCCTCGCCGTACCTGTTTGCTGACCTGCTGAACGATAGCTTCAAAATAAAGCTGCCGGGCCAGATTATCGGGGAGGAATATGCCGATTCGCCAGAATGGATAGTCCGAACAAAACAGCGTGAAATAATCGTGCAGACCCAGACGTATCAGGTGGTGACCGGCTGTAAGACCGAGAATGAAGAGGCGCAAATAGCCGAGGATGAGCTGTTGGGGGAATTTGAATGCCTGCTGACCGGCTCGGATACAGTAGTTAAAAGATTTTCTAACCTCCCATCGTGCTCCGCGCGCTTGTTCGATATGGATGGCGATTACGCTTCTAGACTTTTCAAGATACCCATGTGCGCGTTTACGAGAGCCGGCGAGGAGTTATCGTCTGCAGCTCTGACAGATAAGAGGAGACTTGACGCGCTGACGAGATGGGACATGGACCTCGAGGACGGAGATATAGTGATACTCCCCAATCAGAGCAGCATGATTGTTGGGGAGCGGTATTGCGACGGTCTTGTGCCGAGAGGCAGGGCGCGTTATACCTCATATTGTGATGATTTGCACGAAAATGTAACGGTGTATTCGGAGATACCTTCGCTGCTGCTGACGATTCCAAAGACGAAACTGAATGGAACGGCTCTTGAGGTCAACGGCGGAAGACACAGACTTGGCGACTGCGAATACCGGGACTTCGATAACCTTGATTCAAAGGGCGAAAGAGCTTTCTTGGTACCCCTGGCGCAATTTCGAAGCGAGCTTCAGCAAGCCCTCAATCAAGTAATGCTGGACGTTCCTGGTAATACCAGTGTTAGATCGTATCCCTTTGTCTGGGTGCAGGGTTTCACGGCGGAGTTCGACGGTATGCCGTATGTTTTTCAGGAGAGAGGTACGGTGACTTTTCCGGAGAATATTGAAGTTCGATGCGCGGGACAGGGGACGGAAAAGATTGCTGGTGAAAATTCGTACAAATTCACGTTTAACAGTAGCCAGCCCAAACTCCCGATAGAAGTGGGCTTAAAGCATCTGCCACTGCGGTTGGATATTCCGATGTTCATTTGGAGCACGAACGGCGCTGACTGGCATATCGAACCCATGGGTGAGGTCTGGCACTCAGCGTTCCCCACGCAAATATATATTGTATCCCCAAGTTCAAAAATAGAGATAAGCACCGATTCAGACGAGCAGGACGACGAAGATGCGGAGCAGCATTCGATAATTCTTGAACACAGACAGGACGGACCGTATCTTGCTGATTTGACACGCTTCAAGTCATGGTTAACCAGGGACAGAGTCGCGTACGGCATCACTCTGAGGATTGCGGGCAAGGAATATGATTTTGCGACGGTGTATGTTAGGAGCTATGTTGCATCATGCCAGATAAGCGCTGACTTTGAAAAAGGAAAACTGAGCTGTAAGGCCGATGTTATCGGCAAAGCGCAATATTTTCTTGATGTGAAGTGTCTGAATACAGACACGTTCATCGCAGAAAAAGCAATTATTATAGGCGACGGCGTCGAACTGGACTGCCCGTGCGCAAGTGGCAAATATCAGATCCGTATCTACGAGGCCGAGGAAGACGAGAGCGGGTTCGAGGAGCCGGACTACAACGAGATATACTACGCAGAGGAGACCATAATCAATAAAGATGATCTGTCGGGCAAATGCCTGAACGTGAGAAAATTCCGGCCGATTAGGTCTTCGATTCTATATACGCAATTTGGAGAGGACTACTGGATAACCGGGCTTCAGAAGACGAAACTGGGTATTTACAGTGGACGGCTTACAGTCGGCGGTAGGGACATGGGCTTGAACATCGGAATTAAATTTCCTGACTATGATAACCTGCGCTATTTCTGCCTGTATTTCTGGGACGATTATGAAGAAAATTTCGAAGACTTTATGTTTGACAGTTCAATGGGAAGGCTGGTGCAGAACGAGAAGGAGGACCTCGACAGCCGGGAAAAATACCGCCGATACAAGATGCTTTATGATACCGACTATATATACTACGGAGTGCTTTTTGACGAAATTCCGGAGCAAATAAAAGATAAAAATAAAGTACCAATAGAAGTATTGGGTTTGTCCATCAGAGCAACCTCGTGTTTAAAAAGCGCAAACTACAACTACCTTGGCGAAATACAGAATTTAACCCTTGAGGATCTGATAAAAACCAGAAATATGGGCTCGAAATCCGCTGATGAAGTGCTATTAGCGATTAAACAATACAAGGATAGCAAGGAAAGACATTTGATACATACATAAATCACACGCAGGGTGGGCTGGAGGATATTTATATGGCGTTTTCACCAATACAAGCCTCTAAGGATATACAGGAGAAATACAGGCGTTATCTTTCAACAATCTTTTGTCTTGCGGATGACGAGTATCAAAAGCAGTTTACGGCGGCTCTGAAGGCGGCGCCGTTCGCAAAAGGGCCGTTTCTTGAAGTGACGGATGCTTTTGAAACGGCAGAGACCGTACAAGAACTCATCGACAAGGGAGAACTGCCGGGCCGATTCAAAAGGCTAAAATTTCATACAGATCGCCCACTGTATAGACATCAGGTGGACGCCCTACGGAAACTTTCCAGCGGAAGGAACGCCGTCGTTTCAACAGGAACAGGTTCAGGAAAGACCGAAGGCTTTTTGATACCAATTCTGAAAGAACTGGTGGATGAATATGAGTCGGGAACGCTAGGGCCCGGCGTGAGAGCCATGCTCATATATCCTATGAACGCGCTTGCAAACGATCAGATAGAACGACTGCGGGAAGTGCTGTCCGGGTTCCCTGAGATAACCTTTGGTTGCTATACCGGACAGACAAAGGAGCAGTTCAAGTCCGCCCTAGCCGATTACAAGACCCTCAATGATGGGCACACCCCGCTGAAAAATGAGTACATAAGCAGGGAGCAAATGAAAAAAGCCCCGCCCCATCTTCTGATAACAAACTACGCGATGCTAGAATATCTGATGGTACGCCCGGACGACAGCACCTTTTTTGAGCCAAAATTCATCGGGCACTGGGATTTTATCGTTCTTGATGAGGCGCATGTCTACCGTGGCTCCACTGGCATAGAAGTGTCGATGCTACTGCGCCGGCTCAAAGCCAGACTGAACAGGCCGGGCATCCGCTATGTGTTGACCAGCGCGACGCTGGGCGGCGAGGACGATAATCAAGCTGTCGCAAGTTTTGCGAGAAGCCTGTGCGACAGTGATTTCTCGGCGGAGGACATTATACGTGCTAAAAGAATAATACCCACCAGGACAGCCGAGCGCAAGCCTCCGGCTGAGTTTTTATGGGAAACTCGCAAGGCTTATCTCTTCCGACGCCGGGGACGAAGGTATTCTTGACGCCATCAAAAGCTTGATGCCGGATGTCGCAGAAGACAGCATGGGTGAGGCGCTTTATGAGATCGTTCGCGCAGACCCGTTTTACTGGCAGATGCGGGAACTTCTTAGGAAGCCTAGAACAGTAAGTTCGCTGATAACCGATACGGGAATGAACGAAAAACAAATTGCGGATTTTGTGACGGTCGCCACAAGAGCCGTGCATGAGAATGGTAAATTGTTCGATGCCAGATACCATATGTTTCTGCGCGCTACAGAAAGTGTATTTCTAACCCTCGCTCCTAGTAAGAAACTTTTTTTGGAATCAAAAAAGACTTATCTGGAAGGCGGGCAGACCTATAAGGTGTTCGAGACCGCCGTGTGCAATCATTGCCATGCGGTGTATCTGTTGGGCCAATCTGATAGCGGCATTCTGGAACAGGAATCGTATATCGCGGATGAAGAGCCGCGCAGTGCCTTCCTTTTGAGCGCCAAGGCGAGCGACAGTGACGATGAACATACGATGGAGGACGCGGGCGAAGAGGTCGAGGAATATGAGCTTTGTGCCATATGCGGCAGCCTGTACAGAAAAGGTCAAAAACATGCCTGCGGCCATGCGCAGACTTGCTTCACAAAGGTACAGAGAGTCAAGCTGAAGGAAGGTAAGGGTACGCTGACTAAATGCCCGTGCTGTGAAAACATCTCTTCCACAGGTATTCTTAGACAGTTCTTTACTGGCCAGGAGGCAGTCACCAGCGTCATTGGCACATCGCTTTTCGAGTCGCTTCCCTCATACACAGTGGAGCATGTGAAGACTACCAGTGATGAGTCGGGCTTTGGCGGCGATGGGGAGGATTCGGAGATAAAAAGAAAGGTTGGGGCAAAGCAGTTCATTGCTTTCTCTGACAGCAGGCAGGCAGCAGCCTTCTACGCGACGTATCTTGATCAGACCTACACCAATATCGTTTATAAGCGACTCGTCATAGAGACGCTTAGAAAAAGAGAATACGGAACGACCGGAAAACCACTGGATGAATTCGTAGAAGACCTGATGGCTCAGTTCGAAAAGTACGGCATGGGCATCGGACAATCCATGCGCAAGGAGGCATGGAAGGCTGCACTGCATGAGGTGCTGGACAACAATGGCGTTACATCGCTTTATAAACTCGGTCTCATCGGCTTTGACATCGACGGGGCCAATATGCCCAACGGTACATTCAAGCTCTCCAAAGAGGAAATCCATGAGATATGTTCGCTTTTTTCAGACTGGATCATGAGCGAGGGCGCGGTGGATTATCCCGAGGTGATGAATGCTGATGAGAGGAATTTCTTCGTGCCCAACGGCGTGGAACACAGCTACACCCTTTCAGACTCCGATCCAAAAAGCTTCACGCTATCTTTTCTACCGTCCAGAGCAGGTTTTGGAAACAAGCGTATGGATTATCTCGAAAAAGTACTTCGTAAAAAGGAAGTGGACACCGAAGCCCATGGCGTGGATACGCTGCTTGAGGGCATTTGGGGGCATCTGTTTGTGAAAGGACTTATGTCCCAACTCCGATTCCAAAAAGCTTCACGCTATCTTTTCTACCGTCCAGAGCAGGTTTTGGAAACAAGCGTATGGATTATCTCGAAAAAGTACTTCGTAA
>Ga0183099_1001148_pt1 | contig 16025 bp, 12 predicted proteins | sample Biomet1_FD_127788 | JGI IMG/M metagenome (GOLD analysis project Ga0183099, IMG submission 127788) | Microbial communities from bioreactor (seeded with anoxic lake sediment) at LBNL, California, USA - Biofuel metagenome 1 | ecosystem: Engineered > Bioreactor > Anaerobic > Unclassified ... | reverse complement strand
GTCGCGCGGCGTGGCATCGGATTGGCCCCCGGTGCCGGCGGCTGTCCGGCCGGTCGGCCGTCTGGCGTAGCGCCTGTTTTCTGCCCATACATGACGTTTGATGTAATCGTCAATACGGAAAGTGTGTGCTTTGCATCGCGGTAAGCCGGATGCTTGCGAAGTTCCGTAATAAATTCATGCGTAATTTCCTTGGCCAGGCTGTCAACCCGCGGATCATTGTTCCCAAATTTAGGGAAATCACCCTCAACGACAAAATCTGTTGCCACACCAGCTTCATTGCGCACCGCTCTGACTTTCGCGTATTTAATCGCGCTGAGCGAATCCACTGCTACCGAAAGGCCAGCTACTCCAAAGGCCATAACCCGTTCAATTTGGCTGTCGTGCAACGCCATCTGTCCAGCTTCATAGGCATGACGATCATGTGAGTAATGAATTGCATTCATCGTATTCACGTAAAGACCAGCCAACCAGGCCAAAACCTCCGAATATTTCGCCCGCACTTCATCATAATCGAGATAATCGCCCTGCGGCAGCTCCATAACCGGGGCCAACTGCTTATTCGTCTTTTCGTCCTTGCCGCCATTAATGGCCAAGAGCAGCGATTTCGCTAGATTAGCCCGGGCACCAAAGAATTGCATCATCTTGCCGAGTTTCATTGCCGATACACAGCAGGTAATCCCATAATCATCACCGTAAACAGGCCGCATGACTTCATCGTTTTCATACTGAATGGCACTTGTTTTAATGGAGATCCGGACCGCAAACTTCTTGAAATTTTCCGGTAGCCGCTCCGACCAGAGCACGGTCAGATTCGGTTCCGGTGCCGGCCCCAAATTGTACAGGGTATGGAGCATACGGAAGGAACTTTTCGTCACCAGTGACCGCCCATCATCGCCCATACCACCGACAGATTCCGTGACCCAAAGGGGATCCCCGGCAAAGAGTTCATTGTATTCCGGCGTGCGCAGCATGCGGGCCAAGCGTAATTTGATTACAAACTGGTCGATGATTTCCTGGGCGCCTTCTTCCGTCAACAAACCGGCTTCCATATCACGCATGATATAAATATCGAGGAAGGTCGACACCCTGCCGATGGACATTGCTGCCCCGTTTTGTTCCTTGATGGAAGCTAGATAACCAAAATATATCCACTGTACGGCTTCACGAGTATCCTTCGCCGGCGCACTGATATCAAAGCCATAGGCTGCTGCCATCGTCTTCAAATCCTGCAATGCCTGAATCTGCTGCGCCAGCTCATCACGGCTGCGAATGGTCTCCTCGATCATCGGATCGCCAAAAATCTGCTCCTTATCGGCTTTTTTCACTTCGATCAAATGATCCACACCGTATAAAGCAATCCGGCGATAATCACCGATAATACGGCCGCGGCCATAGGCATCCGGCAAGCCGGTAAGGAGCCCCAAAGATCTTGCCCGGCGCATTTCCGGTGTATAGAGAGAAAACACGACTTCATTATGCGTCTTGACATATTTGCTGTAGATTTTTTCAATCTTCGGATTGAGCTTGTAGCCATAGGCTTCACAAGCCTGCTCAGCCATGCGCAGTCCACCGTTGACAATGACACCGCGGCGCAGCGGGGCATCCGTCTGCAGACCAAAAATCACTTCGTTTGCCTGATCAATATAGCCTGGCTTATGGGAGATAGTTGTCGAGACAACTTCCGTGTCCACATCGAGCACGCCGCCCTTTTTATTTTCCTCGGCCAATAGTTCTGTACAGCGCTGCCATACAGCATTGGTTTTTTCTGTTGCGCCGGCCAAAAAACTGTCGTCGCCTTCATATGGTATATAGTTTTTCTGGATAAAATCCCTTACATCAATTTTATCCTGCCAAATTCCCTGATTAAATCCCTGCCAATTTTTCATCTGAATAGCCTCCTCAAAATATCATAAGATAAAACAACCACCTGAACGAATGGATACAGTACTGTATGTTCATCTGCCCAGGCGGTCGACACTTATGTACGCTTTGCAGTCCCCTGTGGTAATCCACATTTCCGCCAGTTCTGCCAAACGCCCTGGTATTCATATCGCCTATTATATGACTAGAAAATCTTTTAGTCAAGATAATATGAGCAAGTTTTAGTACCAGGTTATAATTATTTTGTTTTTGCTATCATAAACATCATTAATAACAGGCTGCATTTCATTAGTACCAGATATCAAATATAACTGCTAAAAATAGTTTGTTTCAGCTCCTTTGTTTTGCCACAGCAGCAGCTGGCTAAAAAACGACAAAAACCGCCTGGGCAATTGATACATTTGCCCAGGCGGTCGGCATAAACAAATACAGTCCCTCGTGGTAACCCACTTTTCCGCCAGTTCTGTATCCTCGGTCTTATTTAATTACAGCTTAATTATACGTGAATTCTTTTTCCCTTGTCAACAAGAATAAATTCCCTTTTTATTCAGTTTTTCGATTATGTGTCCACCGTTTTAAAAAAATCAGCCACTGCTTGATCGATCACCAGCATATTTTAACCAATAATTTTAATTATGAAAATCTATCTCACCCATAAATAAATAATATTAAAATTTATTATTTTTTTGCTGTTATCCGGCAAATCTTTTACGTGTTATAATCTGGTATAAAGAAACTATTCTTCCGGCTGCTTCTTTTCCATCACCGCCTTGACCATCTTTTCAAACTTAGGCCTTGGCAGCATTACAAAATGACCACAGCCTTGGCATTTTAAACCAAAATCCATACCCGTACGCAAAATCTCCCATAAGCTACTGCCACAGGGATGCGCTTTTTTCATCCGCACAATATCGCCAACTTCATATTTTACTTTTTCCAAGTCTTTCCCTCCCCGTATCGCAAATTTTTATGATCACGCATTCCGCTAAACAATCTTTAAAGGAGCTGTTTATATTGAAAATAACGGCCTTACAACTGCATTCTGCCCTCGGCGAACCGAAGCGCAATCAGCAGCACCTGCTCCGCCTGTTTGAGCAGGCGCTGCCGGAAATGCCGGACGTCATCGTCCTGCCGGAAATGTGGCCGACCGGCTTCTACCCCCGAGCCAATTGGTCCATTTTCTGACAGCCATGGCGAGCGAACCCAGACACTGCTCAGCCGGCTGGCCAAGGAATACAGCGTCAACATCGTCGGCGGATCAGCAGCCGTTTGCACCGGCAGTAAAATCTATAATCGCAGCTACACCTTTGACCGCAGTGGCCGTCTGCTTGCCACCTACGACAAAATTCATCTGTTTTCCCCCAGCGGCGAACCGCAGGTCTTTACCGCGGGCAGTGAAATACAGGTCTTCCGGCTTGACGGCGTCCTGTGCAGCATTGCCCTCTGCTATGACCTGCGATTTTGCGAGCTGATCCGGATGCTGGGGCTCACCGGTGCCGACCTGTTGTTTTTACCGGCTGCCTGGCCGGCCCAGCGGCACCTGCAATGGAAAATCCTGTTGCAGGCGCGCGCGATCGAAAATCAGTTTTTTGTCGCCGGCATAAACGCTGCCAGCTGCGGCGGACACTCGCTGTTCATTGATCCCTCCGGTAAAATCCTGGCCCAGGCAGATGCTGCCGAAAGTCTGCTCACCGCTAACCTCAATCTCAGTTGCCTGCCAATTGTCCGGGAGGCAATGAATATCCAGGGGGACCGGCGGCCGGAACTCTATAAAAAAATAAACAAGGCCTTATTCAGCACCTAGGATGAATAAGGCCTTGTTTTTCTGCATTTGACCAGCAGTAATTTCAGCCAATCTGCACGGTGTGGATCACCTTAAAGCCCTTGTCTTCAAGCCGGCCCGTCAGCGACTGTGCTGCAACAAAATCACCACGGATTACGATTTCGTATTTCCCATCTTCTTTTTTACAGGTAATCAGACTATCAATATTTAACCCCAACTCCGTAAATATTTCCGCAATTTCCTTTACTGTGCCGGGTTTATTCTGCACTTCAAGCGTAAGGCGTGTCTTGCCATCTGCCAGGCCCATAACATCGACAAATGTCTTGAAAATATCGGTTTCTGTGATGACACCGACAACGGCTCCGACACTGCTGATAACAGGCATCCCACCGATTTTATGCGTGCACATCAACAGTGCTGCTTCCTCTATCGTCGCATCGACACTGACTGACACCACGTCTTTCTGCATGATATCGCTGACACACATCTTCGCCAAAAGAGAATTGATTTCATACTTTGACAGCGTCGTTGCCGGCGATGGCGCCACCTTCATGATATCGCGATCACTTAAAAAACCGACCAGTTTCTCGCCTTCAACAACCGGCAAGCGGCGAAATTTATGTTTTTTCATCAGCAACGCCGCTTCATCCACCTTGGTGTCCGGTGTAACCGTAATCGGATTTTTCGTCATTCTATTAATTATGAACATATTCCTGCGCTCCTCTCAGCTTATCTGCTACTGTTAAAATTCGTTCCCTGCAGCAAAATCCCTTTTTTTCCTTGCAGATCGGCGAAAAGTACAGCTGTCTCAGCCACCCAGATACGCTTTTCTGACCTCTTCACTGGCCGCAAGTTCCTTAGCATCACCCTGCAGCGTAATCCGACCTGTTTCAAGCACATAGGCCCGGTGGGCTATAGACAGCGCCATGTTGGCATTTTGCTCAACAAGCAAAACCGTCGTCCCCCCGCGATTGATGTCCTGAATAATTGTAAAAATTTCTTTAATCAATAGCGGGGCCAGGCCCATCGACGGTTCATCGAGCAGCAGCAGGCGGGGGCGACTCATAAGTGCGCGGCCCATGGCCAGCATCTGCTGCTCGCCGCCTGACAAAGTTCCCGCTTCCTGGCCTTTTCGCTCTTCAAGGCGAGGAAAACGGCCAAAAACCATTTTAAAATCCTCCGCAATGCCAGCCTTATCCTTGCGGGTAAAAGCCCCCAGCTCGAGATTTTCCATTACGGTCATATTGGCAAAGATCCTCCGGCCTTCCGGCACCTGCGAGATTCCTGCCTGCACAATATTTTGCGCCGGCAGCCCGGCTATATTTTTCCCCTCAAAATCAATCCGTCCACTTTTAGGCTTTAACAGCCCCGAAACCGTGCGCAGCGTCGTCGATTTTCCGGCCCCATTGGCGCCGATAAGCGTTACTATTTCACCTTCATGAACCTCAAGGCTAATGCCTTTGATCGCATGAATCGCGCCATAATATACGTTAATATCTTCTATTTTCAGCATTGCTGTCATCAGTTAATCGCCTCCCCGCCGAGATACGCCCGAATAACTTCAGGATCATTTTTAATTTCCTGTGGTGTTCCGCGCGCTATAACCGAACCGTATTCCAGCACATAAATGCGCTCGCAGATTCCCATGACGAGACTCATATCATGCTCAATCAACAATACGGTAAGACCAAATTCTTCGCGAATCCAGCGGATCATTTGCATCAGTTCCTGTGTCTCCTGGGGATTCATACCAGCAGCCGGTTCATCGAGCAGCAACAACTTCGGCTTCGCCGCTAAAGCCCGGGCAATTTCCAAACGCCGCTGGGCACCATACGGAAGATTTTTAGCAATTTCATCCTTTTTATCGTCAAGCTTAAAAATCTTCAACAGTTCAATTGCCTCATGTTCAATCTCGGCTTCCTCATTAAAATAACGCCCCAGGCGAAATACCGATTCCATAACGCCATATTTCACATGCGAATGATGCGCGATTTTTACATTGTCAATTACACTCAGCTCAGAAAACAGGCGAATGTTCTGGAAGGTACGGGCAATGCCCCGCTGTGTGATTTCATAAGGCTTCAATCCTACCAGACTCTTACCGTCAAAATCAATGGAACCCGTTGTCGGCTGATAGACGCCGGTCAGCAAATTAAAAGCCGTCGTCTTACCGGCCCCGTTTGGCCCAATCAAGCCCACGAGTTCGCCCTTATTTATATACACGTCGAAATCCGATACAGCTTTGAGTCCGCCGAACATCTTCGAAACATTTTGTGCGCGTAATAATTCCATTATTTACGACCTCCTTTGAGGCGTTTAATCCATTTCATATCTGCGGCTTCCATATAACCAAACAAGCCCTGCGGACGGTAAAACATCAGCAAAATCAACACCAGAGAGAAGATAATCATGCGAAATTCCGGCAGATCGGCCAAGGCCGCTGAAACCCCGGTCAAAACCACGGCTCCGGCAATGGAGCCGGTAATTGACCCCAGCCCGCCTAAAACAACCATAATCAGATAGTTAAACGACGCCATAAAGGTAAATGACGTTGGGTTTATAATATAGAAGCAATGTGCAAACAAGCCTCCGGCAACCCCGGCAAAACCGGCCCCGATAGCAAACGCCATAACCTTGTATTTGGTCGTATTTATTCCCATAGCCTCCGCGGCAATCTCATTTTCACGGACCGCAATACAGGCACGACCGTGCGAGGAATTGATAAAATTCTTTACGAAAAACAGCACAAACAACATAACAAAAAATACCCAGGTAAATGTCGTCTTATGGGGTATTCCCATAAAACCGGCAGCACCACCCACATACTGAATATTCATAATCGTAATCCGAATGATTTCGCCAAGGCCCAAGGTCGCAATTGCCAGATAATCGCCACGCAAGCGTAGTGTCGGCAACCCGATCAATAACCCCAGCAACATGGCTGCCAGCCCTCCGGCTATAAGTGCCCCCAAAAATGGCACCTGAAAATTTGTGGTCAGTACGGCACTCATATAGGCACCAATCGCCATAAATCCGGCATGGCCCAGTGAAAACTGTCCCGTATAGCCGTTGATCAAATTCAGACTCACCGACATGATAATATTAATCCCCAGAAGAATCAGGTTAAACTCCCAGAAAGCCCCGAGGACCCCACCGCCCAGAAGTGCCATCAATATGCCAAAAAGAACCAGACTTGCTACCAATATTTTCATATCCTGCATTCTCAATCGATTCATTTTCGCCACCTACACTTTCTCCCGGGTATTTTTACCAAACAACCCGGATGGCTTAAATAAGAGGACAAGAATTAGTATGCCAAATGCCGCGGCATCGCGAAAAGTTGACGAAATAAAACCGCTGACAAGAGCTTCAATAACTCCCAGAATCACCCCGCCGGCCATTGCCCCCGGAATACTGCCGATCCCGCCAAGCACGGCAGCGACAAAGGCTTTTAACCCCGGCATAATCCCCATCAACGGATCGATGGAATTATAATACACCCCGACCAGCACCCCACCGGCGGCGGCCAACGCTGAACCGATACCGAACGTCACGGAAATAATGCGATTGGCATCTATTCCCATAAGCTGTGCGGTTTCCGTATCAAAAGATACCGCCCGCATCGCCTTGCCGACTTTTGTGTACTGCACGATATAGGTCAATAAAACCATCAGGATACAGGTGATCACAAAGATCAGCAATTGCTGCCCATTGATTACAAACGCACCAAGCTGATAAGCCGTCGACTCCATTACATTAGGAAATGTCCGCGGCTGCGGTGTGACAAAGTACATACTTACATATTCAAGAAAAAACGATACTCCGATCGCCGTAATTAAAATAGAAATTCGCGGTGCATTACGCAGAGGTTTATAGGCCAGCTTCTCCACCAGCATCCCCAGAATTCCGGTGACAACCATCGATACAATCAGCGCCGGAACTATCGACAAATGGGCTACTGAAATCGCAAAAAAGCCGATATAAGCGCCTACCATATAAATATCCCCATGGGCAAAATTGATCAATTTGATAATGCCATACACCATGGTATACCCGAGAGCGATCAGTGCATATATACTGCCGAGCGATATGCCATTGATCAGCTGCTGAACGAACTGTTCTGTAAATTCCATTTTCTCTTCCTCCCCTTGTTCCTGTAAAGGCCAACACTGTAGCAGCCATCCTAAACAACAAAAAACCCTTAGCCCCGTTAGCCAAAGGTTCCGGTTCCGCTCCTGTTATTTTTTGACTGCGGCAAACAGTTTCTTCATTTACATTGATGCAATATAAAGCTACATTATCTTTCATTATAGTGTTAACTTGTATACATGTCAACCGTCAAGCCCCGATTTGCCTCCTCTTCTTTTATAAAAAAACAGGAGCTGCCCCGCAGCTCCTGTTTTACAGCAATCAGCCCTGCGGCATGATTTTTTCTTTCATTGTCTTGATACCGTTTTTCATTTCGATGATAACGGCACTCTTGATCGGGTCATGATTCTTATCGATACTAATCATGCCTGTCCCAACCTGTAGATCTTTTGTTTCTTCAAGAGCCTGGCGAATTTTTTCCGGATCATCACTGCCAGCGCGTTTGATTGCATCAATCAGCATTTTCCCGGCATCATAGCCAAGTGCAGCAAATACGTTAGGGGCCTTGTTGTATTCAGCCTTGAATGCTTCCACAAATCCTTGTACCTCACTGTCCTGCTCGGAATAATGCGTGCTGAAGAATGTGTTGTTCAACGCACCTGCACCTGCAATATCAACAACCTTCGCATCATCCCAGCCGTCGGTGCCAAGCATTGGACTGTTGATTCCAAGTTCACGAGCCTGCTTTACAATCTTGCCAACTTCTTCATAGTAAGCCGGAATAAAGATGACATCGGCATTTGCGCCTTTGATCTTAGTTAATGTTGCTTTAAAATCCTGATCTTTCTGGAAGAAGGCTTCTTCAATTACAACCTTGCCGCCGGCAGCCTCGAATTTTTCTTTGAATACCTGGGCCAGACTCTTCGAATAATCCGAGCTGGAATCCATATAGACAGCTGCAGTTTTTGCCTTCAAGGTCTTGCTCGCAAAAGTTGCCATTACTTCACCCTGCAGTGGGTCGATAAAACAACTGCGGAAGATAAACGGTTTCACCTGTCCGTTTTCAACTGTGATCTTCGGACTTGTGCCCGTCGGAGCAATCAACGGAATCTTGTTTTCTGTAGCAATCTGGGTCGTTGCCAGTACGTTTGATGTCGTAGACGGTCCTACAAGAACCTTTACCTTATCTGTTGAAATTAGTTTTGTTGCCGAATTGGCAGCTTCTGATGCTTCAGATTTCGTATCGGCTACAACAAGCGTAATTTTCTTGCCATTTACACCACCGGCATCATTGGCCTGCTTTATCGCCAATTTTAAACCTTCAAGTGTCATTCCACCATAATTGGCTACATTGCCGGTAATTTCAAAATTGGCTCCGATTTTGATTTCATCACTTTTGGCTTCCTGGCCGCAGCCAGCGAGCATGCCGCCGAGCATTGTAACGCCGAGCAACCCTGCCAAAACCTTTTTGCGCAAATTCATAAAAATACCTCCCCTATAATTGCGTTCTCAGTATACAGACTACCTTACCTGCCGTTGTCCTCAGTCCATATGCTAATGGTACTTATTATAGTTTACACTTTTACAATAGTCAATACCGTTTCTACTATATTTTTTGTTTTATTTTGCTTTTTGTACACACACAATAGACATTCGCCTGGCTTTTAGTAAATACATTTTCCAAAAAGATTTGTATAGCGTTTCTTTGTTCCGCTTAGCTTTTAAGTGCATTTTCCAGCAATCCAATTTGCTTATCTTCCAGCAGGCCACCTTCGGCAGCAATAGCGATCGTATATTCAGCCAAAGCCCGATACAGGGCCGCTTCTTTCGGCAAATCATCCACCTGCTTCAGCTGCCGGACAAGCGTCTGATCATCGCCACGGACAATCGGGCCTGTCAGGGCGGGCAAGGTTCCCTGCACCATAATATTTTTCAAAGTTGCCATCACAATCGGTGCAAGGGCCGGCAAGGCATCCTCCGGAGAAATTCCGCACTGGCCCATCAGCCGCACACTTCCATGCAAAAGTGCGGTAAGATAATTAGATGCCATACAGGCCGCAGCATGATATAGTGCCCGCTGCTCCCCCGACACCAGCAGCCGATGTCCGCCAAGGGCTTCAATCATGTCCGAAGCCGCAACAACCGCAGCCTCATCGCCATCGATCGCAAAATAGGTTCCCCTGATACAGGCCGCTCCGGCAGCTGTATCCCCGGAAAAGGACTGCAACGGATGCATGGATCCGACAGCAGCGCCGACCCGACGCAAACAGGACAAGACCTCGGCATTTTGCGAGCCGCAGATATGAAGCACCACACAGCCCTTTTGTAAATCCCCGCTTGTCGCTATTTCCTGCGCACATTCAACAATTTCCTTATCCGGCACAGCCAGTAGGACAATATTCCCTTTTGCGGCGGCTGATGCCGCAGTCTCACAATAACAGGCCCCGCTGGCAGCAGCAAAGGCCGCTGCCGCCTTACCGCGGCCGCCGGCAACTGCAATCAGCTGATACCCTGCTGTTTGTAGAGCAGTTGCCAAGGCTTTTCCAGCTCGCCCAGCACCAATCAAAGCAAATTTCATATGATATTTCCTCCTTCATCCAGAAGCTGTTCCATTTCCACCTGCGGCACTGGCTTTGCATAAAGATATCCCTGGGCCAGATTACAGCCCAGGCTTTGCAGCAGAGCGGCCTGCTCTGGTGTTTCCACCCCCTCACTGATTACCTGTATGCCAAGCTCTCTGGCCATGGTAATTATTTTTTGCAAAATAATCCTCGTCCGGTCTACATTCTCTGATGAGTCCAAAAAAGACCGATCCAGCTTCAGAGTATCCCAGGGAACATCATTGAGCAGCATCAGAGAAGAATAGCCGGACCCAAAATCATCAACCGACGTGAGAAATCCCAGTGCGCGGACTGCCGCAAAGGTGTCTCGAATCGTCTGGCGTCGTTCATTGTCACTAATATCTGTAAAAGCAGTTTCTGTTATTTCCAGTTCCACCGTTCCTGGCGGCAGCCTATAATACCGGGCAACATTTCTTAATTTTTCAACATATTCCGGATCTGACAGGTGCAGTCGCGATTGATTTACTGAAATTGTCACCATCTTTTTTCCGGCATCAAGACGCGCCCGCTGAAAAGCACAGACCGCCTCGAGCATATAAAAATCAAGCCGCACAACAAAACCATTTTTCTCAAACAGATTGATAAATTGCCCCGGGTTCAAGAAACCCTGTCCAGGCATATCCCAGCGCACCAGCGCTTCTGCCCCGCAAATCTGCTGTGATTCCATCTGTACCTTGGCCTGATAATAAACTTTAAACTCTTTTTTTTGCAGTGCTTTTTCCATATGAAATTCAATGGCCTGCTCAAGCCGCAGTGCCCGCTGCAATCTTTCATTAAAAAACTGCAGTCTTATGCCGGCAGCATTCTGTACCCGCCAGCAGGCAATTCTGGCAAAATTTATTGCCTCGGCCATCTTCACCCTATGGTCATCATAAAGATATATACCGCCCAGCAGCTGCGCCTTAATATGAATATCATCGCGGACAAAAAAACCACCGTTCATTAGAAATTCCTGCACCACGGCCTGTAACTCTGCTATCGTTTGAAATCGGCACAAGCAGATAAAACTGCCACTGCTGCTTTCAATAGCCAGTTTCCCGCCTAAATCACCTGTTTTTAGACGGCTGGCAATCGTACTAATAAGTTCACAGGAAAACTTCTGCCCGTACTGTTCGGCAATTAGATCGAGATGACGAACATTCATAAAAACGATTGCCAGATTTTTGTCGCCCTCTTCTACCGAAACAAACTCAGCCAGCCAGCGTGGATTATAAATCCCAGTTGCCGGGTCTTTATATGCCAGATCATAGATGCGCTGCAGGTGCAATTTTCGCACCTCATTCCACCAGATAAAAAGTATTGCCAACAGAAAAACAGCGCTCAAAATTGAGCCAATAATTGCCAGCGGGTACCGGTAGACAAAATCCTCTATGCTGTTATTTGTATCATATAATACGGTGTTGGTATTTGTTATGTAGGAAATTTCTGTTTCACTGAGATGATTGATTTCTTTATTTAAAATCCGCAGCAGGCGGGGATCCTGCTGAATATTGACAGCCATCGAACTCTGATGAGGAAATACCTGATTGTAGTTGACCTGAAGGTCATGGTATTTCCCCCGACTCAGAATTGTCGATGCCAGAAAAGCGTTGATCAAAGTCATATCCGCCCGCCCATCAGCAACGGCATCCAGACAGCCTTCAATTGTATCGTAGTATTGCAGGCTGCCAGCAGGAAATTTATTTTCCAGATAAACATGTGTATAAAAATAATCCTTTACACCGGCAACCCGGGAAATGTCAGCTTGCTGCCCTTTTCGTGTCAAAGCAACATATTGTGACTGAATGTATGGTTGGGTAATCCTGACCTGATTCTTCTCCGCCCAGCTGTAATCGCCAAAAAAATTAAGAATGACATCGGCACTCTTGTCATGAATAGAACGCAGCGCTTCCGCATACTTCTTAGTTTCCACAGCCCGTACAGGAATCCCCAGGTCGGCGGAAATTTTTGCAGCAATATCTCCAACAATGCCCTTGAGCTGGCCATCTTCAAAATAGCTGTAGGGTTTTTGATCCGCTGATGCCACAACGACCAGTTCCCCCCGCTGCCGTAAATATTGCTTTTCATCCTCTGTCAGCATCAGCGGTAGGGATGGCTTTGCCGTATAATATTTTTGATATAAACGATTTAGTAGTTGTGGATCATTGATCTGTATTTCACCGGCAGCCCGATTCAGCTCCTCCAACCGCCCGACATCCTGCTTTTTCACCGCGGTATAAAGCAACCGGGGTTCAAAAGCTTCAACTACCGGCCCAATCGGTGGATATTGATTCCGATCGGCCACAACCCCTTCTACCATTCCGGTTTGAATGGCCTGTGACAGTTCCTCAACTGTATCAAAATACTGCACCTGACAAGAAAACCCATGCTGCTGGCTAAATACCGCTAGCTGCTCTGCGGCATAAAAATCCGGCAGCAAGCCAATTTTTATGCCGTCAAAGCCCCGGTACCCGGCAACCTGGACCCGCGGCGTCTGCGGTGACAGCGAAAACACCAGCGAAGAACTGCCCATCGGCAACCAGGAAAAGCCGACTTCGTCCTGCAGCGCCGGAATTTCCGGCACACCAACAAGCAAATCAACCTCTCCCTGGCGCAGGCTTTCAATGAGTTCAGGTCCGGTTCCCGGCATATAGACAAAATTCCAATTTGCGGTTGCGGCCAGTGCCTGTAAGTATTCATAAGCATAACCACTGCAATAGCCATTTTTTTCAATTTCAATATAATTGGGCAAATCAATATAGCCCACCCTGACAACCGCCTGTGCCAGCGGCGGCAACCACCATTGGAAAAGCAGCAGCAACAATCCCATAACCGTGCCTGCCCGAAATAATATTTTTTTTTGTTTCATTTTTGGCACCGCCTCTGCTTCGCTTCCCTAGATTTTCAATACCCACGGAATTTTCATACCTCAGGGTTTGCTAAACATTATTTATTTGATTGATATTTCTTTGTCCAGTAAAATATATCCTTCTCTTTTGCCACTTTTTCTGGTCAAAACAAAAAGACTGGACTATTTTACCGGCTTTATATAATGTCTTTGTGGTTATTATACGTGACCCACTCAAAAGCACTTATTTTTATATCTATTTTTTGACCAGGCATAATGCCTGGTTTTTTTTAGAAAAATAGCCGATCAGGCATGAAGTCCTGCGCGGCCATTTTTTACTGTCAGTCGAATGACACTCCGCCGTCGTGAGTCTCGATGGTATTGCGCCCGCTGTTTTTTGCCCGATAAAGCCTGTCATCCGCCCGTCGCAAAAGCCCTTCCACAGAAAAATCGGTTTCAGGAATCTCCGTCGTATCGGCAATTCCGGCACTAAAGGTACAGCGAATTTCTCTCTTATCGTACAGGAAAATTTCCGTCCGCATGCGCCCGAGAATTCGCTGCACCATTGCCTGCGAATCTTCTTTCGTCGAGTTCATCGAAACGATAATAAATTCCTCCCCGCCATAGCGGCCAAACACATCATAAGGACGCAGATTCTGTCTTATGATTTCCGAAAAGTTTTTCAAAATAAAATCACCGGCTAAATGACCATAACAGTCATTAACCTGCTTAAACCAGTCGAGATCGAGCAAGGATACCGATAGGACTCTATCTTCCCGCCGCAGCTCAGCTAAAATAACCCGCAGATGTTCAAACACGTACCGCCGGTTATAGATGTTCGTCAATGGATCCCGTACGGACAATTCCCTCACGGCCGCCTCCGCCTGCTTCAGTTTTGTGATCTCGACCACTGTGCCATACATTTTCAGCGGGGATTCATCATCGGCCCACTCCAGGACCCGGCCGCTGGCCAGCACCCAGATCCAGTGCCCCGCTTTATGTTTAAACCGATATTCACACTTATAATCTCCACCAGCGTTCTCACAATGTGCCTGCAGCAAGGCTTCTGCCAGGACCAGATCCTCCGGCTGTATGCGCCGCCGGTACCCGTCGATTCCATCACCCTCCAGTTCTTCAATTGAATAGCCGGTTAAACTCTCCCAGCAGCCATTAAATAAAATCCGCCTGGTTTTCATATTCCACTCCCAGGCTCCGGCTCCGGTTCCATAAATGATGTTCTCAAGCCGCTGTTTTTCTTTTGTCAGGGCTTGGGTCAAATGTGCAATTTCTGTAACATCAACCATCGTCGTCAAAAAAAATACTTCCCCCTGATTTTCTATAATTTCGCCTGATAACAGGCCATTTATAATTCGGCCGCTTTTACAACGGACATTTATTTCTACATTTTTCAACCGGCGATCGCGTTTAAAGGTCGCCATGATTTGCAAAAATTCCTCTGGATCAGCCAGCAGTCCTGCTTCCAGGCAGCTTCTGCCGATAAGTTCTTCACGCACATAGCCCAATTTTGCCAAATACGCTGCATTGACCCGCAGAATTATTTGCTCCCGGCTGATGGCCATCGGCAACGGATTATGTTCAAACACCCTGGTAAACCACTGCAACGCCTCCTGTTCTTTTCTCAAATCCTTCGACATGCCAAAGATACAAGGCTGATTATCCCACAGGCCTACCCAGATGCGGTTTTCTACCGGAATCGACGGCCCCCCCGGTCTTCAATTTCCAGGGGACAATAGGCAATCTCCCCCGTCAGCATCAATTGCAGATTTTCCAGTGCTTGTTCGCGTTTATCCGCTGGATGAAGTTCAATCAAGTTCATTTTTTCCAGCTCAGCTGCTGAATAACCCGTCTTGCGCAGGACCGCCTCATTTGTCAATAAAATTTCACCATTGAGCCGGCATATATAAAATAAATCATCCACCGAATTAAAAAATGACTGCAGATTATCCCGCGATGCCAGAATTTCTGCCTGATAAAGTTTTTTCTCACAGGCATTGGCGATTATCGCGGCCAACAGCTGCAGCAGATTTTGCTCAAAGTCCGTCCAGCTACGCTTTCTCCAGCCATCCTCAAGCATGATCATGCCCTGCACCTGCTGATGAACAAAAATCGGATAAATCAGCACCGATGCTTTATCTTCCGGCAACAAAAAAACTTCAGCTGCACCAGGCAGCTGATCTAAGGCAGCTTCAGAAACCGCCCCCCGTTTCAGTAACTGCTGCAGCTGTTCAAACAGCTCTTTCGCCTCCACCCTCAATCTCCAGGCCATATCCGGACTTTTCCATTCAAATACGGCCGAATCGTCACCCGTTGCATTGTTGTTTAAAAAAACCTGCAGTCGACTAACAGCAAAATACCTTCCGGCAAGTACAAGTACCCGCTCAAGCTGGGTCTCAAAATCTTTATCCCCGGTGAAAGACAGCACGATTTCAGAAAGCATTTCCATCTGCTCCATATAATGAACCCCTCTCCTTGTCAGCCGGCTTTTGCCAGCGCCCAGTTGTCCGAATTATCAAAAATTTCTCTTAAATTCATTCTACTCTATCCCTTCCCCGCGGTCAATTAAAAAACACACTGCGCCAGCACCAGCTAACATTTTTTAAATTGCTGTTTTTAAATGATATAGAAAATAAAATTAGCATCCGTCGTCATTTTCGTGTAAAATAAAGTATTGTATCTATGTTCTTTTTACAATGCTATTTTTTTATAGTACATATATAAGTACCCGCTCAAGCTGGGTCTCAAAATCTTTATCCCCGGTGAAAGACAGCACGATTTCAGAAAGCATTTCCATCTGCTCCATATA
>Ga0183099_1001146_pt1 | contig 16058 bp, 15 predicted proteins | sample Biomet1_FD_127788 | JGI IMG/M metagenome (GOLD analysis project Ga0183099, IMG submission 127788) | Microbial communities from bioreactor (seeded with anoxic lake sediment) at LBNL, California, USA - Biofuel metagenome 1 | ecosystem: Engineered > Bioreactor > Anaerobic > Unclassified ... | reverse complement strand
CGGCGGCTTCAACCGAAGCCTCGGGCTTGGCTTCGTCCGCCTGGGCCTGAATGGCCGCGATGCGGTCCTCAAAAGGCTTGGCCTGGTGTTCACGCGCCAGTTGAACCCGGCCGGCGACATGATGCTTTCCATGGCCACGCCCGCGCGTCCGGCAAAGGAGTTGAGCAGCTCGGCCTCGGCCATCTCCGCCTCAATGCCCTTGATGGCTATTTCTTGGGGGCTCAAGGGCGCGTCGTCCTCGCTCTTTTCCGCCTTGTTCTTGGCGGGGGCTTCTGCGGCGGCGCCTGCCTCCGCGGCGGCGGCTTCAACCGAAGCCTCGGGCTTGGCTTCGTCCGCCTGGGCCTGAATGGCCGCGATGCGGTCCTCAAAAGGCTTGGCCTGGTCTTCGGGCAGGCTGGGGAAGGTCATGGCCGCCCACAGCAGGATGGAGATGCCGAGGATGACCGTGCCCGCCTTGCGGATATATTGCCAGGAGCGTTCCCACGTATGGATGCACAGGCCGCGCAGGGTGGGCATGCGGTAAGGCGGCAGCTCCATGACGAAGGGCGTGCTTTCTCCCTTGACCACGGTGGTGCGCAGCAGCTTGGCCACCAGCAGGGCGGCCACCCAGGCGCACAGGGTCACTGCGGTCATGACGCTGGCCTCCGCGCCGGGGAAGAAGGCCGCGGCAAGCATGAGGAACACCGGCACCTTGGCGCCGCAGGTCATGAAGGGCGCCACCAGCAGGGTGGCCAGCTTTTCTTTGGGGCTGCGCAACGTGCGCGAGGCCATGACGCCGGGCACGGCGCAGCCGCCCGCGATGCCGCCGGAGATGATGAAGGGCAGCACGCTGGTGCCGTGCAGGCCGAAGATGCGGAACACGCGGTCGAGCATGTAGGCCATGCGCGCCACGTAGCCCGTGTCCTCCAGGGCGGAGAGCAGGAAGAACATGATCATGATGAGCGGCACGAAGCCCATGACCCCGCCCACGCCGGCGATGGCGCCGTCCACGATGAGCGAGCGCAAAAGCCCGTCGCCCATGGCGTCCTTCACCGTGTCGCCCAGCCAGCCAAAGGCCGCCTCAAGCCCGTCCATGGGGAATTTCCCCAGGGCGAAGGTGATGGTGTACAAGAGGTAGATGATGAGCGCCATGACGATGGGACCGGCGAACTGGTGCGTCAGCACCCGGTCGATGCGGTCGGACATGCGGATGCGCTCGGCGTTGATGGTGGGGTAGCTCACCACCTGCTTGGCGATGCCCGCGAGGTAGCCGTAGCGGTAGTCGGCGATGATGCCGTCCGGCCCGGCGCTCAGGGTATCCTTCAGGTGCTGGGCGACCTTGGCGACCATGGCCTCCAACTGGCGCGAGACGTTCGGGTTCTGCTCCTGCCCGTGGCGGACGACAGAGGTGTCGCCCTCCAAATACTTTATGCCCACCCAGCGGGCCGGGCCTTTTTCGGTCAGGAGCCCAGCCTTGGCGATGATGGGCTCCATCGCCTCCAGCACGGGGTCCAGGTCCGGGCCGTAAGAGATGCGCAGAGGCTCCGCATGGCCATTTTTGGTGGTGGCCACCCGGACAGCCTCGTCCAGCAGCTCGCGCTTGCCCGTGCCCTGGCGGGCAACGGTCTCCACCGCGGGGCAGCCCATGAGCTTGGTCAGCAGGGGCACGTTGATGTCTTTGCCGGCCTTGCGCACCTCGTCCATCATGTTCAGGGCCAGCACCAGGGGCACGCCCAGCTCCATGATCTGAATGGCCAGATAGAGGTTGCGCTCCAGGCTGTCGGCGTTCAGCACGTTGATGACCACATGCGGGTGGTCGTCGGTCAGAAAGTTCCGCGCCGCCTTTTCCTCCTCGGAATAGGCGGTGAGGGAATAGGTGCCCGGCAGATCGACCACGTCGAGGATGTACTCGTCCGTGATGATCTTGCCGGATTTTTTCTCCACAGTGACGCCGGGCCAGTTGCCCACATGCTGATGGGCTCCGGTGAGGGCGTTGAACATGGTGGTCTTGCCACAATTGGGATTGCCGGCAAGACCGATGGTCAGCGTTTTGGTGGGCATAAATCTACTCCGCGGGCTCCACCACGATGTGGTCGGCCTCGCTGTTGCGCAGGGTCAGGGTGAAATCCCGCAGGCGCAGGGCCACGGGGTCCTTGAGCGGAGCCTTGCCCACCACGGTCAGCTCCGCGCCGGGGATGAGCCCCATGTCCCGAATCCTGCGGCCCAGCTCGCCCTGGGCGTCGATGGAGCAGATGCGCAGTTTCTTGTTAACCTGGGCGCGGCGCAGCGTATTGCACGAATCCATGGGCTTCTCCTTACTCATTTACAGGCTTTGTCGGCATGATCTCAGAACCGGTCAGGTCAGCGGGAGCAGCAGGAACCGCCGCACGAGGCGGAATCAAGCCGCTTCAACCCCTTGTCCTTGCCGCCGGAATCCATCAAGCCGCTTGAGCCGCAGGAGCCCTTGCAGGTGCATCCTCCGCCGCAACACGATGATTTGCCAGTGAATTTTTCGTAGAACCGCCACAGGGTGATGCCACCCGCCACAGCCACGATTGCGAAAACGATGATGTTCTGCCACATGACGCTTTTCTCCTTGTTTCGACGCGCCCACACGGGCCTGCGCCGTCACGAGGAGAGATAATGAAATTGAAAATCGATGTCAAGTAAAAGCCGCGCAATTCATTCCCATCAAGTTAGAATTCCTGCCAGGGCTTGAGCCACAGGCGGATTTGTGGTTCTATCCGCCCGCAACCGAATCTTATGGAGGACTCATGGGCAAGCAGGCCAAACGCGACCGCAAGGAAGAAGCCGCTCTGAAGGGCGCAGCGCAGGACGAGGGGCTTTCGCCCGCGGACAAGCGCTTCGCCGGCACCCTCAACTATCTTGCGCGGGGCATCATCATCGGCGGCTCCGTCGCCGTCATCGCCGGTTGGCTCATTCCCGGCGTCGAGATGGGACGCATGCTCGGCCTTGGGCTTTTGTGCGGCTGCCTCGCCGGTGTCACCATGAAGAACATCCACGACCGGAAAGAAGGGCGGAAATGATGCGCGTGCGCAGCGCCGTCCTCCTCCTCTTTTGCCTCTGTGCAGTGCTGTTGCCCGCCGGGCTGCGGGCCGAGCCCTGGATGACGCTTGACACCCTGCGCAGCCTCGGCGTGGAGCCCATGACCCAGGCCGAGGTTTTGGCGTTTCTCTCCGGCGAGCGCAGGCACGGCGAAACGGACGCACAGAACCATATGCTCCGGTTCCAGCCGGAGGGCGCCTTGACCGGCGAGTTCTGCTTCAAACGCTACATGTCTTGCCCCAAACCGGGGCGTGGAGCGGGCGAATGGAGCGTTGCGGAGGACGGCACCTTGCGGCTTTTTGTGAATTGGGTTTCGCACATCAGCACGGAGAAGAAGGGCAGGCTCTACGGGCACGAGGGCTATGTGTATCTGTTCGATGCCGCCGACGGCGGCTCAAAGGCCTGGGAATATCGTTTCCGGCGATAACGCTGCGCCGCTTCGCATGTGCGGATTGAACGCGCGGACGCCAAAGGGCGGATTCAGTTTTCGCTGAATCCGCCCTTTGTTTTGCCCGGTGGGCCAGCGGCTACTTGCCAGCCAGCGCCTCGAGCAGGCCCGGTGTCAACAGCGGGCGCAGGCGCGGGTGGCACAGGGGCACGCGCAGAATCTGGCTTCCCTGGGCGTAGCTGGCAACCTGATACGGCGGGAAGGTGAACACGATGTCCGCGCCGTCGAAGAGGAAGACGGCGAAGTTCTCGGCCTTGGGCGCAAGGCCCTCGGGGAACACGGAGCCGTCGAGCACGAGCTCCATGCGCCGCGCCGCCAGCTCGGAAAGGATCTTGAGGGCCGCGGGCACATCGGTGAAGACATCGGCAAGTTCAAGCTTGGCCTGGCGCTTCATGTCGAACACGAAGGTGGCGAAGGCCGTGTTGGGGTGCGCGCCGCCCGTGTCGCGCATTTCCTCGAAGCGGATGGACAAAAGGCGCGGGGAGGCGGTGAAGGCCGAAAAGGCGATGCGGTCCACATTGGCGCGCGCATGGCCGCGGCCCACGCCGGTGGTGCGCAGCAGGCTCTGCACCTCGGCCTTGCGCTCGTCCAGATAGCCCTTGAGCATGGCGTCCACCTGGGGCTTGCCGGTGACGGGCAGGGCATAGCGGTAGTACTGCTCGCGGCTGTAGCTCTTGGCCACGCGCTTCACTTTGCGGATGAACGCGGTTGGCGTGGTTCTGGGGCCCTGCGGCAACAGCATGGGGCTGGCCACGGCGTTGACGTCGCGGGTCAGGGTGTCGAGCCGGGCCAGATCCGCGGCAACGGCGCGCTCCATCTGTCCGCCCTGGCTTTCCAGGGTTTTGAGGCGCGCAAGGGCCGGGGCGCGCAGCGACTCGCGGCGCTGGGCCTCCTGCTTGGTTATTTCGACAAAGGCGCGGGGCTGGTCGGCCAGCTCGTCCACCAGGTCGCCCTTGCTCCTGTCGGGCTGGGGGCGCTGCACCTCAGCCGCCAACAGGGTTTTGATGCGCGTGCCGTTCTTGAGGCGGCGCTTGGTGTTCAGCAGGGCCGTGTCGCCGCCGGGCAGGCGCACCAGGTAGATGGCCGCGCCGATGCTGTGCACCACGCGCGCGCCCTTGAGCGCGGCGAAGTTCTCCGGCGGATTGGCGGCGTAGAGGGCTGCGGCGCTGGTTTCGGCCTCCTGCCGCTGCTGCCAGCGCTCGCGCAGGCGCGGGGGATCGAAGGCCAGCACCTGGGCCACGGTCCAGCGCAAAGACTGGCCGAGGGAGGCGGATTTTGCCGCCAGGGCCAGGGCCGCGCGCTTGGCCTCGTAATCGTCCGAGCCCGGTTCAGTGTCGTTCACCAGCACATTGAGGGCGTTCAGAATTTCCCGCTCGCTCACGGCGGGCGCGGGCGCGGCCTGAGGAGCGGGGGCCGCTGCCGGTTCCGGGGCCGGGGCGGCCGGGCGTTCCACGGCGCAGGCGGCCAGGAGCAGCGAAAGGGCAAGGGGCGCGGCGAGACGGGCGAGGGTGCGCATGGGAATCCTCCGATAGTTTCGAGAAAATGCTCTACGCCGGGGCGGGCCCGGGCGCAAGGGGCGCAAAAAAAGGCCGCCTCCGGGGAGACGGCCTTTGGGGATAAGCGGTTGCGTGCGGGCTAGAGGATCTGGCTCAGGAAGAGCTTGGTGCGGTCGTTCTCCGGGTTCTGGAAGAAGTGCTCGGGCGTGCCTTCCTCGATGATGGCCCCGTGGTCCATGAACACCACGCGGTCGGCCACTTCGCGGGCAAAGCCCATTTCGTGGGTCACCACGGCCATGGTCATGCCTTCTTTGGCCAGGGTCACCATGACGTCGAGCACTTCGCCGATCATCTCCGGGTCAAGGGCGCTGGTGGGCTCGTCGAACAGCATGATCTTGGGCGACATGGCCAGCGCCCGGGCAATGGCCACGCGCTGTTGCTGCCCGCCGGAAAGGCGCGAAGGATAGACGTGGGCCTTGTCCTTTATGCCGACCTTGTCCAGCAGCTTGAGGGCGATGGTGTCGGCCTCGTCCTTGCTCATGCCCTTGAGCTTGATGGGCGCCAGGGTGAGGTTCTCCAGCACGGTCTTGTGGGGGAACAGATTGAAGCTCTGGAACACCATGCCAAGCTCCATGCGCAGCTTGTTGATGTCGACCTTGGGGTCGTTGATGTCCTGGCCGTCCACAATGATGGTGCCGGAATCGACGGTCTCAAGTTTGTTGATGGAGCGCAAAAGCGTGCTTTTGCCGGAGCCGGAGGGGCCGATGATGACGACCTTTTCGCCCAGGCTCATGGACATGGACACGTTGTTCAGCGCCTTGAGCGCGCCGAAGTTCTTGTGCACGTGGCGGATATCGACGATGGGCTGACTAGCGGCGGACATAATGGCTGAGCCTCGCTTCCATGATGCTCACACCCTTGGACAGGAGGAGCGTGATGACGAGATAGACCAGGGCGACCATGGTGTAGGTTTCGAAGTAGAGAAAGGTCTCGCTCGAAAACTCGCGGCCCCGGCGCAGCAGGTCGGAAACAGCCAGGATGGACACCAGCGAGGTGTCCTTCAACAGGGCGATGAACTCGTTGCCCACCGGCGGCAGAATGGTGCGCCAGGCCTGCGGCAGCATGACCAGGAACATGGTCTGCTTGCCGTTGAAGCCCAGCGATCGCGCGGCCTCGCTCTGGCCCTTGTCGATGGCCGTGATGCCCGCGCGGAACACCTCGCCCATGTAGGCGCCGTAGCACACGCTCATGGCGATGATGGCCGCGGTGAGGTCGTGCACGTTCAAAAAACGGCCCAGGGCGTAATAAATGTAGAAAAGTTGCACCAGAAGCGGAATGCCCCGGATGATCTCCACGTAGGTGGAGGCCACGAGGTTGATGGCCTTGTTTTTGGAAACGCGGCCCAGTCCGGTTATGAGCCCGATGGCGCAGGCGCAGATGATGGAGGTGATGGTGACTTCGAAGGTGATGACGATGCCATCGCCCAGGTACTTGAGCAGCCGCATGTAGGGGTCTGGATAGGCGACCAGCAGATAAATGATGGCGACGATGGCGCCGACGATGCTGATCATCCAGGCGTTGAAGAGTCCCCAATCGTTCTTGTTGGGGATGGCCGCCCCTTCGCCCACGTCAATTTTTCGCGATTCGGTCATGTGTGAGGCCTTTGCTGTTGGAATGCCGGGGGGCCACCAAATGGCGGCCCCCCGGGAGAATCTCTAAGATCGGTCCGTTGCGGTCCGGTCTACTTCATCTGGTGCTGTTCCTTGATCTTGTCGAAGGTGCCGTCGGCCTTGATGGCGGTGAGGCCCTTGTTGATCAGATCAAGCACGTCCTTGTTGCCCTTCTTGACGGCGATGCCGATGTTCTCGACCTTGTCGCTCTTGAGGGTGCCGGCGATCTTGATCTTGTCGGCGTACTTCTTGGTGGTGTACTCGACGGCGACCGGGCTGTCGGCGACGACGGCCTGGATGCTGCCCTTCACCAGGTCTTCCATGGCCAGGCCCACTTCGTCGTAGGTCTTGATGGCCTTGAAGCCCTTCACGTCCTTGATGACCAGGTAGCTGGTGGTGCCGATCTGGGCGCCGATGCTCTTGCCCTTGAGGGCGGCGAGGTCGGTGGCCTTGTCGTTCTTGGCGACCACGAGGATCTGCTCGATGGGCATGATGGGATCGGAGAAGTCCATGGTGGCTTTGCGCTCTTCGGTGATGGAGACGCTGGAGGAGATGGCGTCGTACTTGCCGGTGGCGAGACCAGCGAAGATGCCGTCCCAGGCGACGTTCTTGAACTCGGCCTTGAAGCCGGCCTTTTCGGCGGCGGCCTTGATCACGTCGACTTCGAAGCCGACGATCTCTTTCTGATCGTTGGTGTACTGCATCGGGGGGTAGGTGGCGTCGGAGGCGAAGACGATGGTCTTCGGACCGGCGGGAGCCGCGGTGGCGTTGGCGGCGGGCTCGGCGGCCTTCTCTTCTTTCTTGCCGCAGCCGACCACGCCGAGGGCGAGGACGCTCACCGCGGCGGCGATGACGATGGATTTGAACAGGCGTTTCATGCGAACTCCTCCAGTTGAAAATTATTTGCGGGCGGACATAAAAACACGACGCCCCGGACTGCGCGCCTGAACGCTCTCAGGCCGGGAAGAAATCAGGTGCATGCGCGGATAAACCCATCACCGCACGGCACTGGCATTTCCTTTAGACACATCCCTGACAAATTACAAGAACCGCAAACATGGCGTGCGCAGTTCTTTCGTCCTTTGAGGCGGCATTGGTCAAGATAATGGATGTGCCCATGAGGGGGAACGCCGTTTTGCGCCGTTTCGCCGGGCGAACGCCGCGTGCGCCGGCCCCTGCACGAAATTGGCATATCCGCAGGCCCATCAAGGACGGGCTTCCGTGCCCGCCATGCGCGCAGCGGCAGCTTGACCACGCTGGCGGGCGGCTTACCAAGCGCAGGTAAGGCGGTCCGTCAGGCCCCCGGCGTGGGGCTGGGCTGTCGTTTTGCGCCCACCACAACCCGACCGGGGCCGAGAACATGACCGAGCCCAGCATTCTTGTTGTCGATGATGAGCGCATCGTCAGTCTGGACATCCAGGGAGCGCTCTCGCGGTTGGGGTATCGCGTGGCCGGTTGCGCCGCCACCGGCGCGGAGGCCGTGGCCTTGGCCGCCTCGTCCTCGCCGGATCTGGTGCTCATGGACATCCGCCTCGCGGGCGACATGGACGGCACCGAGGCGGCCGTCAATATCGCTCATGTCCGTGATGTCCCCGTGGTCTTCCTCACCGCCTATTCCGATGAGGACACCATGCGCCGGGCCCTTGGGGCCTCGCCCTTCGGTTATCTCATCAAGCCCTTTGAAGACCGCGAGCTGCGCGGAGCAATCGAGCTGGCCCTGACCAAGCACGCGGCGGAGCGCGACCTCAAGCGGGCGCGCCGCGCGGCGGAGGAGGCCGACCACGCCAAGACGGCGTTCCTCGGCACGCTTTCCCACGAGCTGCGTACGCCCATGAACGGTATTTTGGGCATGGCCGAGCTGCTGCTGCTTTCGGACCTGGACCATGACCAGCGCGAGACTGTGGGGCACTTGAAGAATTGCGCCCAGAGCTTCACCGGGATTTTGAACCAGTTGCTGGACTTTTCCTCCCTGGAGGCGGGCGTTTGCGACCTGGGAACGCAGGACTTCAACCTTCCGGAATTTATTGAGGGCATTGCGGGCAGCTACCGCGAGCGGGCGGCGCAAAAAAAACTTGAGTTCGTCGTTTCGACCACCGGCTTGCCGCATACGGTCGTGGGCGCGCCAAACCTCATCCGCCAGAGCCTGGAACATCTGCTGGACAACGCCTTGGCCTACACGGCAAAAGGCTGTGTGCGCGTGGCTGCCTCGGCCGAGCCTGCCTCGGCGCCGGACTCGCTCATGCTGTGCCTGTGCGTGGCCGACACCGGCTGTGGCATTGCGGCCGATCTGCTGCCGCTGATTTTTGAAAGCTTCACCCAGGGAGAGGACTTCATGACCCGCCGCCTGGGCGGCCTCGGACTGGGGCTCGCCATGTGCCGCAAGGTTGCGGAATGCCTGGGCGGCAGCGTCGGCGTGGAAAGCACGGCAGGCCTGGGCAGCACCTTTACGCTGCGCGTGCCCGTGCAGTTGAAGGCTCATGGAGGCTTTGAAACCCCGCGAAACCCGCTCGCCGGGGTGCGGGTGCTTGTGGCCGAGGGTCAGCTTGCGCCGGCCTCGCCTTTGTGCCAAGCCCTTGCCTTGGCCGGGGCGCAGGTGTTGCGCGCCTGCGGCGGCGCGGCCGCTGCGAACGTGCTGGCCGAGGCCCGCGTGGACGCTGTTGTGTTCACGGCCTCGCTGGAGGGTCAGACCGCGGCCGCCCTGACCCGGGTGCTGCGCGACCGCCGCACCACGGCCGTGTCCGAAACGCCCGTGCTCGGGGTCATCGCCAGCGAGAGCGAACTGGGCCGCAGCCGCCGTTTGGAAGCGGGAATGGACGATGTGCTCGCCCAGACCGCGGATTGCAACGCGTGCGTAGAACGCTTGGCGGAATTGCTCGCCAGGCGATCGTTTGTCGAGAGTAGAACCACTGACCGCCAGGGGGCGGACGCACCATGATGAACAGCGCACCGGAGACGCCGGACACCCCGTTGTCGCAGCCGCACTCCAATAAAATCTTCGCCTATTGCATGATTTTTTTCCTTGTGGTGGCGTTCTTCTTCGGCTTCGTGCTTGTGGAGCCGTTTCTGAACACGATGATCCTCTCCGCGGCGCTGGCTATCATCTTCTCGCCCGTCAACTCGCGGTTGTTCCGCCGCCTGGGCGGGCGGGCCAACCTGGCCGCGGGCATCACCTCCCTGCTGGTCGTGGTGCTCATCCTTTTGCCCACGGCGTTTCTTGTGTGGGGGCTGGTGACCGAGGGGCTGGACTCCATGATGACCATCCGCGCCTGGGCCGACCGCAACGACTTTTCCGAGATTCTGCGCGGCCACAGGCTGGACCCGTTCCTGAACTGGGTCCGCGAGCGCCTGCCCTTTGTGACCATTGACGACGCGAGCATCCAGGCGCGCATCCTCACCATCGCGCGGAACTCCACCCAGTCCATGCTGAACGCCAGCGCCACCTTGGTGGGCAACATGGCCAAGCTGGTGCTGCGCTTCTTCCTCATGATCTTCATGATCTTCTATTTCCTGCGCGAGGGACGCGGCATTGTGCAGAAGATCAAGTATCTTGCGCCGCTGCGCACGCACCAGGAAGACATCATCATCGAGAGCCTGCAACGCGTTTCGCGCGCGGTGCTTTTGGGCGGCCTGCTCATCGCCGTGCTGCAGGGGCTTGTGGGCGCGCTCGGGCTCTACATCGTGGGCATCAAGCCGCTGTTCTGGGGCACAATGATGGGCCTGGCCGCGCTGATTCCGATCATCGGCACCGGCCTGGTGTGGATACCGGCCACGGCCTATCTGTATTTCTTCGGCGACTGGCAGTGGGCGCTGTTCTTTCTGCTGTACAACGTGCTCATCGTCACCAACATCGACACCATTCTGCGGCCCATGCTCATGCGCAAGGCCGCGGAGGTCTCGCCCTTCTACATCTTCCTGGCGATCCTCGGCGGCATCAACGCCTTTGGCGCGCTGGGCATCTTCTATGGCCCGCTGATCCTGACCTTCCTCATGGTCATGCTGAAAATCTACGGCGAGGAGTACAAAGACGTGCTGACCTCGCGCTCCGCCTACAGCGAACACAGGAACGAACCATGATCCACAGCCTTGCCCCGCGCCGGCCTTGTCCGTCGCGGTCCATGCGCCGCCTGTGCGGCCTTTTTTTCTGCGTGCTGTTGCTCAGCTTCGGCTGCGCCCGGCCGATCGCGCCTCCCCGTCCGTCGCCTCCTCCTCCTCCGCCGCCCGTGGTGGAGAAGCCGAGCTTCGAGCCCTTGAGCGCGGCCCAGGCGTTGGAGCGCGCGCGGCAGATGCACGCCTCCACCCAGGGACTGCGCTCCTGGCGCGACCTGGAGCCCGGGCTCAAGGCCAACCTGGCCTATGTTTCGGGCAAGCCCGCCGGGGCCTACGCCGTGGAGCGCCCTGGCCTCAAGCTCACCTGGGGGGCCATGCGCCAGACCCTGGAGGACCTGCTCCAGGCCCTGCCGTACCTGGACGAGGATCCGGCGCTCTTGGCCCAGCTCTTCGCCTGGTTCCCGCTGGAGCAGAACACCCTGGTGACCGGCTATTACGAGCCGTTCCTCGAGGCCAGCCTGGAGCCGGACCCGGCCTACCCCTACGCCGTTTATGGGCACCCTGGTGATCTGCTGAAGGTGGACCTGGGCGAGTTCCACCCGCGCTGGAAGGGGCAGAAGCTCTACTACCGCATGCAGAAAAACGGCATCAAGCCCTATTACTCGCGCGGCGACATCGACTTTGGCGGCGCGCTCAAGAACAAGGGTGTGGAGATCGCCTGGGTCAAGGACCGCATCGACCTGTACTTTTTGCAGATCCAGGGCTCCGGGCGGCTCATCCTGCCGGACGGCAGCGTGACCCACGTGCTGTACGCGGACCAGAACGGGCGCGAGCGGCACATGCTCGGCGGCACGCTCATTCGCCGGGGCTACATGACCCGCGACGAGGCCAGCATGCCGCGCATCCGCAGTTTTGTGCAGCAGAACCCCAAACTCACCAAGGAGCTTTTGTCCGAGGACATGAGCTACGTGTTCTTCCGTCTGGCGGAGAAAGGCCCCTTCGGCAGCATGGGCAAGATCCTCACGCCCATGAGCTCCATCGCCGTGGACCGCTCGCAGGTGCCCCTCGGCGCGGCCCTGGCCATGAGCGTGCCTTTGCCCGCGCCCAAGAGCGGCGGCCCCACGCGCCTGTCCGGCCTCATGATGGCCCAGGACACGGGCGGGGCCATTGTGGGCAACCACGTGGACCTGTTTTGCGGATCTGGCGCGTATGCGGAGTTCGTCTCCGGCCGGATGAAGAATCCCGGCCAGCTGCATATTCTGGTCAGCCGCCGGGCCATGGGCCTTTTGCCCGCCGGGCAGCAGCCTGATGCGCAAGCGCCGGGCCAGGGGCCGTTGGACCTGGAACAGCCGGGCAGCGGCCAAGGGAATGGCCAATACGGCGTGCAGGGCAACGGGCGGAACGGAAGCGCCCAGTAGCCGGGTCCCTCTGCGCCCAGTTGAAAGCGGCCCAGCCAAGGCGGGTAGTGCGGCCCTGTCGGAAGCGCCCGGTGAACACGCCCAGCAGCCGAGTCCAATCGACCGCGTGCAGTTGAAAGGGGATCGTCGGGTGTGGCAGTGGGCCCTCGCCGAGGGCGTCAAAGGACAACAATCGATGACGCCTGAAGACGCGCCGCGCGCACAAAAAAGGGCCGCCGGGAGCAATCTCCTGGCGGCCTTTTTTTGTGGTTGTCTGGGCTTAGGCGACGAATTCCTGGCGGTAGCGCACCAGGTCGGCCACGGCGAGCACCGGCAGGCCGTGGAGTTCGGCAAAGGCCGTGACCTCCGCCAGGCGGGCCATGCTGCCGTCGCGGTTGGTCAGTTCGCAGAGCACGCCCGCGGGCGCAAGCCCGGCCAGGCGCATCAGGTCCACCGTGGCCTCGGTGTGGCCGCCGCGCTCCAGCACGCCGCCCGGCCGCGCGCGCAGGGGAAACACGTGCCCGGGCCGGTGCAGGTCCTCGGCCTTGGCGTTCTTGGCCACGGCGGTGCGCACGGTGGTCACGCGGTCCGCGGCGGAAACGCCCGTGGTCACGCCCTTGGCGGCCTCGATGGTCACGGTGAAGGCGGTTTTGTTGCGGCTGGTGTTGTGCTCCACCATGGGGGGCAGGCGCAGCGCGTCGGCGTGCTCGTCGGTGAGGCACAGGCAGACGATGCCGCTGCATTCGCGGATGAGCAGAGCCATCTGCTCCTCGTTCACGCTCTCGGCCGGGTAGATGAGGTCGCCCTCGTTCTCGCGGCTCTCGTCGTCCACAACAAGGACGCCGCTGCCGCTGCGCAGACTTTCCAGAGCTCTTTCAACGCGTGATTTGGGATTGCCGAAGCGTTCAAGCAGGGACTGATTCATGGTTTGCCTCCGTGGCAAAGGGGACCAGAATCAGGGCGTAAAAGACAGACGCCAGCCGCAAGGACGCGCGAAAAGCGCCATGCGGGTGGCACGCCGGGAAAACCGGCGGGTCGGCTGCCTCATTCTCTTCCATCCGGACTGTCACCGTCGGCTCCGGAATCGCACCGGATCTGCTGACCCCGCTCCCCGATGGAGCAGGCGCTCGCGGGCTCCCCGAAGCGCGTTCGGGATACCGCCGGTGGGGAGTTGCACCCCGCCCTGAGAATAAGCGGGGTCTTTCTATCCCTTCAGCGTGGGCTCGTCAACACGGCTGGTCTCTGCGCGGCCATGCTCTGCGCGGCCATGCTCTGCGCGGCCACGTTTGAGCGGCTACGTTTGAGCGGCCAGGGACGGGCGCGGCAAAACATGTCGCGCACTCAGATGGTGAAATTGGGCGGCCGGGGCTAGCGGGGGCCCGGCGCGCCGCTGGGCGGCTGGGGCTCCAGTTTGTGCAGCTCGGCCATGATGACGCCCAGGTCCGGGCGGATGTTGATGTTGAAGATTTCGGCAAAGCGCACCACGCCCTTCTTGTCGATGATGACGATGGCGCGCTCGGCCGTGCCGCTGGTGCGCAGCACGCCGTAGGCCTGGGCCACGCCGCCGTGGGGCCAGAAGTCGGAGAGCACCGGGAACCACAGGCCGCGCATCTCCACGGCCCAGGCGTACAGGCTGGGCAGGTTGTCCACGCTGATGCCCAGGACCTCCGTGTCGTATTCGTCGAAAAGATCCTTGGCCAGATTATAGCCGGGCCACTGGTCGGAGCACACCGGGGTAAAGGCCGCGGGCACGAAGGAGAGCATGACGTTCTTGCGCCCCCGGTAGTCGGAAAGGCGCACGGAGCGCTTGCCGCCCTTGTTCATGATGACGCCGGGCAGGGTGAAGTCCGGGGCCATGTCGCCGGGGCGCACCTTGAGCACGCTGTCCACCGGCTTGAGCGGGCCGGGGTCGAGGATCATGTCCTTGAGGTCCACGGCCAGGGCGGCGCGCGGCAGGGCGAGGGCCACGCACAGCGCGGCAGTTAGAAGCAGGGGCAGCGCAAGGGCCGGCAGCAGGGCGAAGAAACGTGTGCGCATGACTTTCCTCCTGTCTCGGGCCGGGGCTTAGCGCAGGGCGGCCGCGCGCAGCACTTGGGCGTAGAAGTCGTCCTCGCTCAAAAACGCGCCCTCTTGGAAGAAGGTGACGCCAAGGCCTTTGGCCCTGGGCTTGAGCACGAAGAACGAGGGCGTGCCCACGGAGCCGAAGACCTTATGCAGCGTGTAGTCGGCGTCGGGCAGCATGGGCATTTGCACCTGGTACTTCTTGCGGAAGAACTCCACCTCGAAGGGGGAGTTGCCCGCGCCGATGGCCAGAAATTTGAGCCGCTTGCCCTCGGGCGAGGCCGCGAGCCTGGCGAACACGCGGTTCACCGCCGGGGCCTCGGCCTGGCAGCGAGGGCAGTACATGCTGTAAATTTCCACCAGCAGGGCCTCGGCCTTGATCTGCGACAGGCGGAAGCTCCGGGTTCCCGCGGGCAGGCCAAGGTATTCGGCCTCGGCCGGGGAGAGCTGGGCCTTCACCTCCTGGTCCGGCAGCACATCGCCCGCTTTGGGGTTGGCGGCCAGGGCGGCGGTGGTGAAGCTGGAGGCGGCGAGGAGAAATAACGCCAAAAGAGGCGCGGCCAGTCTGTTCATGCGGGCTCCGTGCGGTTTGCGTGCGGTGGTCTGCGAATGCTGATCGCCCTGTGCGGCGCGATCCCCTCCGTTCAGATGGGGAAGCCGCCAGCCCGGACCGTCCGGACCGGCGGCTTCCTATCTAGAGGCGCGTCCCGTCTCTCAATGTTATCCCAGGATGTTCTTCACCGGCTTTTTGAGCGCGGCGAAAAGCTCCTGCCTGGTGTACTGGCGCACGCCCGCGGGAGCGGTCGAGGCGTCGGCCACCAGGTTCTTGGCATACAGGTTGGGGGCATCCGCCGTGAGGAAGATGACCCGGACCGTGTCCGCATCGACCAGCTGGGCCCTGGGGTACTTCTTCTTGGCCTCGGCCAGGCGGACCTCCGCGAGCTTCAGCATGTCGTCGCGGTCGCCAAAGTTCATGCAGCCCGTGGGACAGGAGGTGACGCAGGCCGGGCGCTTGCCCGCCTTCACGCGGTCGTTGCACATGTCGCATTTGCGGATCAGCTTGGTCTTGGCGTCCATTCTCGGCACGTCGTAGGGGCAGATGCTCTGCACCGCCTCGAAGCTCTCCTTGGCGGTCTTCTCGGTGTAGATGACAGCGCCGGTCTGCTCATCGATGATGATGGAGTCGGGCTGCTCGGCCGCGGTTTTGCACGGGGCGTCCAGGCAGTGGCGGCACTGGTCCGGGGTGAAGAACCAGTTGAGCTTGCCGTCCACCTCCTTTTCGCTGAAGCGCACCACGCGCAGCGTATTGTAGCTGAAGTCCGGCGGATTCTGGTGCGTGCCGGTGTTCTTGGTTTTTTCGCCGGGCAGCTTTTTCCACTGCTTGCAGGCGATCTGGCAGCCACGGCAGGCCGTGCACTTGGTCAGGTCCACGAGGAAGCTCTTTCCGTTACTCATGACGCGCCTCCTTTAAGCCTTCCGGACGTTGACCATGAAGGCCTTCGACTCGGGGATGCCGGTGTTCGGGTCGCCCACGGAGGGAACCAGCAGGTTGGCGGCGTCGCCGCCGCTCTTGTCGTTGGGCCAGCGCCAGCCGAAGTGCCAGGGAATGCCCACTTCGTGGACGGTCTGCCCCTGCACGGTGAAGGGCTTGAAGCGCTTGGTCACGATGGCGATGGCCCAGAGCTTGCCGCGGCTGTTCTCCAGCCAGACCTTTTCGCCGTTCTTGATGCCGCGCAGCTCCGCGAGCTCTTCGCTCATCTCGCAGAACATCTGCGGCTCGGCCTCGATAAGCCAGGCCTGGGGCCGGGTCTGCAGGCCCGTCTGCCAGTGCTCGGTGACGCGGTAGGTGGTGCAGACGAAGGGGAAGCGCGGGGCGCACACGCTGTGCTTCTCC
>Ga0183099_1001145_pt1 | contig 16060 bp, 19 predicted proteins | sample Biomet1_FD_127788 | JGI IMG/M metagenome (GOLD analysis project Ga0183099, IMG submission 127788) | Microbial communities from bioreactor (seeded with anoxic lake sediment) at LBNL, California, USA - Biofuel metagenome 1 | ecosystem: Engineered > Bioreactor > Anaerobic > Unclassified ... | reverse complement strand
GCGGTGTACGGTTATGTTCCCGAATATCAGGTTTTGGATACAATCTTGTCATTTTTCGGGTATACGGAAGAATGAAGATTTACATCGCGAATTAGATCAATTCCAATCATGGGCAGAGTCAATTAAATGGGCCGTTCTCATGAAAGGGGAGGGAAATTATGAGTAATAAAGAAGATGAATGTTCTTGCAGAGGTGATTGCTGCGCACAAAAGCCTGAAAAAAAGAAAATTGACATCGATTTCTTGTATCTGGATCTAAATACATGCAAAAGGTGTCAGGACGCTGAAAGTAATTTGGATCAGGCCATAAATGAAGTTTCGGCGGTTTTGACATCCGCTGGCTATGAAGTGAGTGTAAACAAAGTAAATATCTTATCACCTGAGTTGGCAATCAAATATGAATTTATCAGCTCGCCAACTATCAGAATCAACGGTAATGACATCTCTTTGGATGTTACGGAAACTCCTTGCAAGGACTGCGGAGAAATTTGCGGAGATTCTGTAGATTGCAGGTCCTGGGTTTATGAAGGTGTTGAACATCCTGAACCGCCAAAAGAAATGATCATGAATGCAATTCTGAAAGAAGTCTATGGAGGGCATTCAGAATCTCCAAAATCTAAAACGGAATATAGATTGCCGGATAATCTAAAAGCATTCTTCGCTGGGACTGCGACAAAGAAAGAGGAATGAGAAGACTGATCGGGTTACTTCCGCGCTTTATCTTCTATGTGCAATACGGGAAATATTGAGGTGCTGACTGTGAATATGATTGGGTTGATACTATATTTTTCCTTCTACATAAGCTTCTACATCAAAATGTTTGTGCAAAGCAGCCACGGCATAAAAACTATCCAAATCGGAAGAGGGAATAAACCTAAAAAAACAGGTATCATCGAAGTTAGTCTGGTAATCACACTGTTGATAACAGCATTGACCCAATTCCTAACTATTGTATTCGACGAAAAACTTCCTATCATCATACAGCATGACGGTGTCAGATACTTTGGGGTTCTTCTTTCCTTAGCTGGGATCATAGTACTGATTGTAGCCATGGCAACGTTGGGCGACAGTTGGAGAGGCGGCATTGATTACAAACAGAAAACGGCATTGATAACGACGGGAATATACAAGTACAGCAGAAATCCAGGCTTTGTTGGATTTGATTTGTTCTTTATCGGGATGGCATTACTGTTTTCCAACATAGTCAATGTCATCTTTTGCTGCATGCTGCTATTCCTCCTTCATCTTCAAATATTGGAAGAGGAGGAGTACCTATTCAAAGCATTTGGAAAAGAATATTCAGATTATCAGAAGAAAACGAGAAGATACTTTTGAAAGAGGCGGTATTCCGAAAAAATGGTCATGCCGGGCAACGATACGTTCTATTTGATTGCCTCTCCGGAAGCGGAATAGCATGACAAGGAGCATTGCTTGGATTGAGTACGGATTCAGTGTGTTCACGAATTGTCCGCAATTCTGTTGGTTTTTGGACAAAATGTAGGCGCTTAAAAGTGCTATAATGGACCGGAAGTATATTTCTAGGAGGTCTGTGTTTATGAAAGATGAAAATTGCGCCTATTGCATGGAAGGCGAAATGGTGTTGGCTTTCGGATATCCTTGCTGCGAATTGCCTTACAGTAAAGTCTACGTTTTTAAAGAACAAAGCCACAAAGGCCGTGTGATCGTTGCCTACAAAGACCACGTGAGCGAATTGGTGAACATCACGGATGAGGAACGCAACGGTTACTTCGCGGATATCGCTACAGTTGCGAACGCGTTGCACAGAGCCTTCAGCCCTGAAAAGGTCAACTACGGTGCTTATGGTGATACCGGCAAACACCTGCACTTCCACTTGGTGCCAAAATACAAAGATGATGCCTTCGAATGGGGCTCGACTTTCGACATGAACCCAGGCCGCGTGACCCTGACGGATGATGCGTACGAAGCCTTGGCTGAAGAAATCCGCATCAATCTATAAGGAAATGTAAAAATTCTCTTTCTAAGAAGCTGATTCCAAAAACGGAATCAGCTTTTTTGCGCGGACTCGTCGACTGTTGAGGGCAGGATATTTGCGGAATAGCCGACAAGCGCTTCAGGCGTCGACTGTTGCGGAAAAAGTGAATGCGGAACAGTCAACATAAGCTGCGGCCGTCGACTATTGTCGGAAAAATGAAGGACGAACAGTCAACGGGTGCTCACTTCGTCGGCTGATCTCTAGGGAGCGGATGTGGAACAGCCGACAAGAGGTATAGAAAACGCATAAACAGCCGACAGAACGCCCCATCGGCTGTTTGTGCGTTTCAGCATTTTTTCTGCAGACTACATTGTTTGTTCCGCTCAAAAAGGGCACCGTTTCAGTTTGATTTGATTCGTAAAATTAGTAGGAGTCGGAGCGATGTTCTATAATAAGAATAACAACAAACGCACACAAATTGGGGGAAACCGGATGATACTGGAAGAAAGAATCAAGCAACTGAACGCTAAAAATACAGCGATGGAGCGACCCTATGTCGTCTATTGGATGCAGAGCTCGCAGCGGGCGGAGTACAACCATGCTTTGGAATACGCGATCCGCCAGGCAAACAGGCTCGAGAAGCCGCTGGTCGTTTACTTCGGGATTACGGACGGTTTTCCGGAAGCCAATGAGCGCCACTATGCATTCATGCTGGAAGGGCTGAAGGAAACGAAGGCCGCCTTGGAGCAACGCGGCATCCAAATGCTGATCCGGAAAATATCGCCGGAACAAGGAGCATTGGAAATTTCCGAATTGGCGGCCCTGTTGGTGGTCGACCGCGGTTATCTCCGGGTCGAGCGGAAATGGCGCGCTACCTTGGCCGAGGGTGCTGAATGTGCCGTCGTTCAGATTGAAAGCAATGTCGTTGTTCCGGTCGAACTGGCTTCTCCGAAAGAGGAATATTCCGCCGCGACCCTGCGCTCCAAGCTGAAGAAAATCCTGCCGCATTGTTTGGCGCCATTGGAGGAGACCGTCTGCCAACATCCATCCGTAGCAGCGGAGCTTCCGTTCGAGGCCTATGACGTTTCCGATACCGAAAAGGCCTTGGCCGGCTTGGCTATCGACCGTAGTGTCCCGCGCGTTTCCGATTATATCGGTGGAACCGCGGAAGCGAAACGCTGGTTGGAGGATTTCATCGAGAATAAACTGGCCTGGTACAGCGAACGTAAGAACCGTCCCGGCGAGTCCTTCACCTCAAATCTAAGTCCATATCTCCATTTCGGCCAGATTTCACCGCTCTATATCTACCGCAGACTGATGGGGATGGACAGCGAAAGTCAGCAAAGTTTCCTCGAGGAACTTGTTGTCAGAAGGGAATTGGCCGTCAATTTCGTTTACTACAATGAACAGTACGATTCCTATGCAGCTGTTCCTGATTGGGCCAAGAAGACACTGGACAAGCACTTGGCGGATGAACGCGAATATCTGTATTCTGTGGAGGAATTGGAAGCGGCCAAGACCCACGACGACTATTGGAACGCCGCGCAGCTGGAGATGAACCTGACCGGTAAAATGCATGGGTACATGCGGATGTACTGGGCCAAGAAAATTCTTGAGTGGAGCAGCACGCCGGAGGAAGCCTATCGAAAAGCCATTTATCTGAACAATAAGTACCTGTTGGACGGCCGCGATCCGAACGGGTTTGCCGGAGTGAGCTGGTGCTTCGGCAAGCATGACCGGCCGTGGGGGGAACGTGCCATCTTCGGCAATGTCCGGTTCATGAATGATAAAGGCCTGAAGCGCAAGTTCGATATGCAACTGTATCTGGAACAGGTTGCGGAACGGGCACGCAAACGCAACTAAAAGGAGGCGGAACGGATGGCGAGAAACGGCAAAAAGGCAGAACCCTTGCCTATAATCCTTTTGGTTCTTTTCGTTATAGCGTACATTATTTCGGCTATCCGTCCATTGGATCGGCTGGCTTGGATAGGTCAGATGACGCCAGCAGTTCTGTTGGTATTATTGCTGGTCGTGACTTACCGGAAGTTCCGTTTCAGCACTTTCGTCTATGTGATGGCTTTTCTGCATGCCTTGTTGTTGCTGTACGGCGCGCACTACACTTACTCCCAGAATCCGCTGTTCAATCAATGGAAAGAGCAGTTTGGTTGGGAGCGCAATTACTTCGACCGGGTGGGGCACTTTGCCCAAGGCTTCGTACCGGCTTTTTTGGCCAAGGAGTTTTTGTTGCGGGGCGGCTACGTCAAGAAAGGCAAACTGCTGATGCTTATCGTTATTCTGTCCTGCCTCGGCTTCAGCGCAGCCTACGAACTGAGTGAATTCGCGGTCGTTAAAATTATGGATGTTCCCGCCGACACCGTGATGGGGACACAGGGAGACGCCTTCGACAGCCTCTGGGATATGATTTGGGCCTTGATCGGTGCGAGCCTGGCGGTGTTCGTGTTCGGCCCGTTCCAAGACAGCCAAATAGAACAGATGGGGGATGGTTAAAGGCATTCTGATTGAAGAACAGTTTGATTCAACGAATGAGAACGGTCAATTGGCATTATTTTCCAGTCATTTTAGAAAGGTAGGTATATCATCATGAAAGAGATCACGACAGAAAAACTACGGCGCTTCAATCTGATCATGGGTGGACTCCACCTGATCCAAGCAGTCGCAATGCTGTTTTTGGCAACAAATGTCATCCAGAAAATCGGTGAGTTCAGTCCTGAAATCAGCCAATTCTACTTGGCCTTCAATCCTGAAACGCGCTCGTTGGAGACTGCCTCGCGAGTTCTTTTTGAATTACCATTTGGAGTTATGGTCGCTTCGTTCTTGTTCATTTCAGCCATCGCGCATGCCTTGGTTTCCATTCCGAAAAAGCTTAATGAAATCTATAATGCTGATTTGGTGAAGGGTATCAATAAATTCCGCTGGTTCGAGTATGCGCTCAGCTCGTCAATCATGATTGTCCTTATTGCGACGCTGTTCGGCATCTACGATATCGCTTCGCTGATTCTGATCTTCATCGTCAACGCCACCATGAATCTTTTCGGGCTTGTGATGGAACAGTTGAATGTGGGCCGCTCAAAAGACAACATTGAGTGGGGACCGTTCATTTGGGGCTCGATTGCCGGTGTTGCGCCATGGATCGCTATTTTGCTTTACATGTTCGGGACCGGCAATTTCGGCGAAGTGCCTTGGTTTGTCTGGGCAATTGTCGGTACTTATTTCGTTGCTTTCAACACTTTCCCGATCAACATGATTTTGCAGTACAAAAAAGTCGGGAAATGGGCGGACTACCTCTACGGGGAGCGGGTCTACATCGTGCTCAGTCTGGTTGCGAAATCGATTCTTGCCTGGCTTGTGCTTTTCGGAGCGATGCAGCCGTAATTTTGGTAGGCTTCAGGCGCTGTCATTTACAAAAACAATACAGGATTTTTTGATACGATTTACAATGACGGTGTATATTGGATGTGTAGAGGAAATACAATTTGTTGCTGCTTTGCCTATTTTTGAATGACATGCTACAGCCGGACAGGTTGGGCGTCCACCAGAAAGCTTCTGATGGATGCCCAACCTGTCCGTTTTTTGCGTCGTCAGCCAAGAATGCCATTATTGGCAATCGCCGGCGACAAGGACTACAATGATTTTGAGGAAAAAGAAGTCAAAGCGAGGGGGAAATCAGATGAAAGAACTGCAGCAAATTCCCGGCATCGGTCCGAAGATGGCGGCAACACTCGTCTCATTAGGCATAAATACAGTCGCTGACCTGCGCGACAAGAATCCGCAGGAACTTTATGAGCGTTTGAACAGGATAACCGGGCAGCGGCAAGATCCCTGCGTATTGTACACTTTCCGCTGCGCCGTCTATTATGCGACCGAACCGAATCCGGATCCGGAAAAATTGAAGTGGTGGAACTGGAAAAATGGATAGGTCAGCCAAACCGTCTTCTTTACTATTTATACCTATAGGGGTATAATTATTTTTAACAAATCTGGAGAAGCCCTACAGAGTAAAGGAGATAATAATGGCGCAGGAATTTTACAAGAAAATATACACGGTGCGGGAATTTTATACGATTTTGTATGAAGGGGTCCGTACAATGAAATACATGATCAAGGCAAAAAAGAAAAAGAATTGAGTCCGGAATTTATCGAAAGGATCATGTTGGGGGTGACGGAAGTCAATGGCTGTGAAGTTTGTTCCTATGCCCACACGAAAATGGCGCTCGAGCAGGGGATGGCTGCGGAAGAAATCAAGCAATTGTTGGCCGGATCCGTTGACGAAATCCCTGTTGAGGAAATGCCGGCGTATCTTTTCGCCCAACATTATGCCGACCGGAGAGGGTATCCGACCGAAGAATCCTGGGATCGGATCGTCGCTCTTTATGGGGAAGACAAGGCCAAAGGGATTTTGGGTGCCATCCGGGCCATCATGGTCGGCAATGCGCATGGGATCGCGTTCAGTGCTTTCTTGAGTCGTTTGAAAGGCAAAGCTGTCAAAAAGAGCAGTCTGTTGTATGAAATCACAATGATGTTGAGCATCATCGTCTATCTGCCGTTGACTTTGATCCATGCTCTAATCGACGGCCTGTTCAAGAAACCTGTCATCAGTTTCTGAGGATGCACTTGAACTAAAATCATTCTGTTTGTGGATAACGAAAAAAATGAGCTGTGGAAAACCATTACTAATGGCTTTTCCACAGCTTATTTGCGTTTAAATGGTATAACTTTCCGTCAGATCCGTTCCAGGTTCTTCAGCGACAGATCTAGGATTGCTGAAGAGTGGGTCAGCGCTCCTGATGAAAGGTAATCCACACCGGTGTCGCGCAAGATGGCGATGTTTTCAGCGGTAAGATTGCCGGAGCATTCCACCAAGGCGCGCCCGTCAATCAAACGGACGGCTTCCTTCATATCCGCCGGGGTCATATTGTCCAGCATGATGATGTCGGCTCTCGCTTCGAGGGCCTCTTTGACCATATCCAAGTTTTCCACTTCGACTTCGATCTTATGCACAAAAGAGGCATATTCCCGCGCAGCAGCAACAGCCTGCTTGATGCCGCCCGCCGCAGCGATGTGGTTGTCCTTCAGCATGACGCCGTCTGACAGGCTGAAACGGTGGTTGTGACCGCCGCCGACTTTTACGGCATACTTCTCGAAAATTCGGTTGTTCGGTGTCGTCTTGCGGGTGTCCAGCAGCGTGATGCCGCTCCCCTCCAGCAAGTCGACGATCTCGCGGGTATGTGTGGCGATGCCGCTCATGCGCTGGAGATAATTCAGGGCGGTGCGTTCGCCGGACAGGATGACGCGGATGTCACCGATGACTTCAGCCAAAAGTTCTCCTGATTGGACAGCGTCTCCATCCTGACAATGGAAAATCACTTCGGTCTTGTCGTCGAGGAGGGCGAAGGTCCTGGCGAAGACATCCAGCCCCGCGATGATGCCGTCCTGTTTGCACAACAGCTCGGCTTTGCCTTTCGTGTAGTCTGTGAAGATGGCGTTGATTGAGATATCCTCAGTAGGGATGTCTTCCTGCAGCGCCGCCAAAATCAGGCGATTCCGATTACTTTGCATGAGCTTCCTCCTCGATTCCGATTTCTTCCAATAGTTTTCTGTTTGCTTCCTTTAGGCCCGCTTCGATGGAGCGGGCATCAGGTTCGGGAAACGGATAAGGAAGCGCGCACTGGAATGACTCATCGATGGCTTTTGCGGCGCGCTTGCTGAACACCAAAACTTTCCAACAGCGAGTTGCTCGCCAGGCGGTTCTTTCCATGGACGCCGTTGCAGCTCGTTTCTCCGGCTGCGTAAAGGTTCGCCAACGAAGTTTTGCTATTCAGATCGACTGCGATGCCGCCCATGAAGTAATGCTGGGCGGGCACGACCGGGATGTAATCTTCAACCAAATCATAGCCTTCCTGCAGGCAGTGGGCATGGATGCCCGGAAACCTTCCGGCGATCGATCCTTCTACGTGGCCTTTCAGGAGCATCCGGACATAGGGCAAGCGGTCCTTTTCCATTTGGGTGTAGATTGCTTTCGTCAACAAGTCACGCGGCAACAGTTCATCAGCGAAACGTTGGCCGTCTTTGCCTACGAGGATGGCGCCTTCCCCACGCAGCGATTCCGACATCAGGAAAGCTCTGCCCGAACGTCCGGTATACAACGAAGTCGGATGGATCTGGACATAATCCAGGTCCTTGACGCGGATACCGTGCTTCAGCGCGATGGCGATGGCGTCGCCTGTCAAATGTGCGAAGTTGGTCGTTTTGCTGAACAGGCCGCCGATGCCACCGGTGGCGAGCAGCGTGGACTGTGCATAAACGTTGGATAACTTTCCGGCCTGATCGCGGAGCACCGCGCCATGGCAACGGTCGCCGGCAACCAAAAGATCGACAAGCGTGCTGTTCTCAAGGATGCTCACATTTTTCAGCTCTTTCACCTGTGCGATCAGTTTGCTGTTGATTTCCTTGCCGGTCATATCTTTGCAGTGCAGGATCCGGGCTCGGGAGTGAGCGCCTTCTTTGGTATAGGAGAAACCGGCTCCCTTTTTGTCGAAGGCAACGCCCAAATCGATCAGATCGTCAATGATTTCTTGTGATTGATTGATCATGGTTGCGACTGCCGCTTCATTATTTTCGTAGTGGCCAGCACGCAAAGTGTCCTCCAGGAAAGGCTCGAAATCCATTTCGTCGCGCTGGACGCAGATGCCGCCTTGGGCAAGGAAGGAATCGTTATCTTCCAAAGTTCCTTTGGTGACGATCAGGATTTGTTTGTCGCTGCTGAGATTGAGGGCTGCAAACAGTCCGGCGACCCCCGTTCCGATGATAAGGACATCATAGTTGCGCATAAGTGTTCACCTCGGCTAAATCCATCATCCGTTCCAACGGCTGCATGCCTTTCTTGCGCAATGATTCATCCATTTCCACAGCAGGTTCGAAAGTTTCCAGAGCATAGATGATTTTCTCGACCGTGTTTAGTTTCATGTCGGGACAGACCTGACCTACGGAAGGGGCATGGAAGCTTTTGCCCGGCGACCGTTTTTCCATCTCATGGATGACACCGATTTCCGTGCAGATGATGAAATCCTGGGATGGGCTCTTTTCGGTATAGGCAACGAGGTCCGATGTGCTGCCGACGAAGTCCGCCAAATCAAGGATTTCCTCCTTGCATTCTGGATGCGCCAAGATTTCGGCTTGCGGAAGGTCGCGTCTCATCTTCAGGACATCGACAACGCGGATACTGGTATGGATCGGACAGTAGCCGTCATTGAAGAGGAACGTCTTCTCGGGAAGCTGATGGGAAATGTATCTGCCCAGGTGCTCGTCGGGAATGAAATAGATATAGCGGTTGGGAAGGGCGGCGATGACATTTTTCGCATTGGACGAGGTGACGCAAACATCGGCGTGTGCCTTGATTTCGGCTGTGGAGTTGATGTAGCAGACGACAGCCACGTCTTCGTAAGTCTCGCGGATTTTTTGGATGTCGCGGATTTTGACCATGTGGGCCATCGGACAATCCGCCTTCAGGTCGGGCATCAGGATGACTTTCTCTGGATTCAGCATCTTCGCGCTTTCGCCCATGAAGGCGACGCCGCAGAAAACGATCACTTTTTCCGTGACCTGTGCTGCAATTTTGCTCAAATAGTACGAATCCCCGATAAAATCTGCGATATCTTGAACGTCTCCAGGAACGTAGTAGTGTGCGAGAATGACGGCATCTTTTTCTGCTTTCAGTTGCAATATTCTTTCCGTAAGTTCATCCATTTGTGCGTCCCCTTTTTTAATGATAGTTTAATGAGAACGACTATATCACGTAACTTTACACGTGTCAAGACACCTGTTAAATGTGGAAAGGAAGCCTAACTTCGGTGAACGAAGGCTTCGTCGGAGTTCGGGGACCATTCCTGTTGCGTACTCCGATGAGTGTAGCTTCGTCGTAGTTGCAGTCGAAGGTTACCGATGTCCTCCGGTGAGCGTACCCGTCACCGGAGCTGTGCAATGTTTTTCAGTTTTCTTCCGGACGGAGAGCACCACGTTCTTATGCACAACGAAGAAGAGGCTGTCTTTGGATGGTAATGCCATTAACTTAAGCGATTGACAAGTAAGAGAGAGGAATGCTCAGCGCGGTAGCCATTACTGTCGAATAGGTGAGGTAGATTCGACAATTTGACACCAGATTGGACCGAGATTGTCGAATGCCGAGAAACTTTCGACAATTTGACATCCTGTCGGACCGAAACTGTCGAATATCTGTGGAACATTCAACAATTTAGCCCTGCAGTCAAGAAAAAGCGAGAATGCATCATGCATCCTCGCTTTTTTACAGTTGCTAAGTTGCTTAAATTAATGACATTACTCTGGATAAGTATTTCTTATCAATATTTTTCGAGACTCTTATTGAACGCCTGCAGATGTCCTTCCGAAGCGTTACGCAAAGCCGTAAAGGTTGCGCGTACGTCATCCGGGATGTCCTGTTCGAGGAATTTGTTGTACATCGCGATGTTGTCCACTTCCCCTGTGGCGCAGTTATCCAGTGCCTCTCTTACATCCGCCGCACGTTGGATGTGATCTGCAGATTCGTCAGCCGGAATCGCCAAATTGTATTTTTCGAACAGAACAGTCATTTCGGTGATGTGCTGAGCTTCAGAAGAAATGATGTTGTTGAACGGAGCTTGATCTCCGAAGGTTTCCAGTACGTAGGCGTATTCTTCGTGGGCCAAGTGTTCATCTTGGATGGCGTACGTGAACATCTCTTCCATCGTCAGATTGTTGTCCGCCAAGGCGCCAACTGCACCATAGATATAGGGTGTTTCAAGCAATTCGCTTTCTTCCATGTCGCCTTCTGCGCTGTCTTCCATCATGGATTCATCTTGTTCGGAACTACTTTCGATCATTTCCGATGAGCCGACTGCTGAAGAATCATTTGTCGCGGTATCTTCGTCCGCGGAACAACCGACCAACAGTAATAGACTCAACAACGCGGCGGAACCGTAGAGTTTCTTCTTGCTGTTCATTTTTTTTCGTCCTTTCATACAAAACGCTGCACGATTGAATGGGGAAGGGAATTTGAAAAGGTGGTCGACGTTTTTTGAATGATGAATGGGAAGGATGAACGAAGAATGAAGAACTTGTCACCATTAAGGTACGCCTCACTCAAAAAAATGTCAAAAAATTGGACCTGTTCGGAAGAAAAATTAACCTCTCCCACGAAACCGCAATATTTGCATAGGTTCACTATTTTAGGTATTATTGATTTAGAATAATAATTTATTTATAGTGAATAATTTTGTGCATCAAGCTATCTACATGCAATTATTTTTATCAGGAAAAATGGAAGAGGAGGAAACAAATATGGAAACAAAAGCAGAAACGAGACAACTGGAAACACCCATCAAAATCACTGTCGCTGTGACGTATCTGATTATGGTTATCGTCAACGCATTGGCAAACATCCTTCCGATCAATGGTATCGATACAGGTGCGATATCGGATTCCTATCCGAACCTGTTTGCGCCTGCTGGATTGACGTTTTCGATTTGGGGCGTCATCTATTTGTTGCTGTTGGGCTATACGCTTTACCAATTCGGTTTGTTCCAAGGGGATAAGAGCAAGGTGAAGACGGAATTGTTGCGTAAAATCGGTATCGTCTTTTCTGCCAGTTCAGTAGTCAACGCTGCTTGGATCTTCAGTTGGCATTACCGCATGATCGGCCTGTCGGTGATCTTGATGCTGGTGATTCTGCTTAGCCTGATCTACATCAACCAGTTGATCCTGAAGGAAAAACTCGATCAGAAAGAAAAACTGTTCATCCGTCTTCCGTTCAGCGTCTATTTCGGCTGGATCACGGTGGCAACGATTGCGAACATCACGACGCTGCTGGTCGACATCGGCTGGAATGGCTTCGGAATTTCTGAGTCGATCTGGACAATCCTGATCATCGTAATCGGGCTTGTAATCGGAGCCGTCACGATGATCCGCAACCATGACATCGCCTACGGGCTGGTAATCATCTGGGCTTATGCAGGCATCCTGATCAAGCACATGTCCCAGGACGGCTTTGCCGGGCAATACACCGGCATCATCATGACCGTCATCGCTTGTATCGTACTGATGGGCGTGGCGATCGGCTACGTGCTTTTCGCGAAGAAACAAGCGCCGACCAGCTTGAAATGATGACAATTTTGATAAAGTTATAATTTGATTGACTTGAAACAGGTCCCGGCAACGATTCGACTGAATTGGCGCCGGGACTTGTTTTTGTGCTATTTCAGACCCTTTATGCTGCTATCGTATTGATGGTCGTGCGGATGCGGAAGTGATAAAATAAGCATGAGACAATGGGCTTCAAAAAAGGAGACGTGTATAAAATGAGCTTTGTGATTGAAATGGTGGAAACACAGGAACAACCGACTTTGGTTTTGAAAACGGTTACTCCGGTAAGCGAGCTTCCGAAAATATTGGGGAAGGCCTTCATGGACATCGTCACGCACATCATTGAATTGGGTGAACAACCGGTTGGACCAGCTTTCGTCGGCTATTTCAACATGGATATGGAAAGGCTCGAACTGGAAATCGGTTTTCCTGTATCCAAACCACTGCCTGGCAAAGGCGATATCCTTGCAGGAAACATCCCTGCCGGCAAACAGGTCAGCTGCATATACAAAGGTCCTTATATGGAGATGCCGCCTGCTTATGAGGAAATTGAGAAATGGATCAAAGATAATGGCTACAAACCGCTTGGTCCCGTCTATGAGCATTATTACAATTCGCCTGAGGAAGTACCCGAAAGCGAACTGCTGACGAAAATTGTATTCCTGGTGGAGTGAGCATACGCCAATTCCTATTTCAAAAAATGAGGCGATACCTATGACAGATGTAATGATCAACAAAGAAGTGGAAGTATTTTTTACCGGAAAACCTGAAACGAGAGCATTGTTCAGGGCTGTGGAAAGGAAAATCCGGGCAATCGGACCCGCCATCATCACGGTGACAAAGACCCAGATTTCCTTCGCTACAAGAACGCAATTCGCCTGGATCTGGATGCCGCAGCCTACAGACAGAAAGCGACCGCTGCACAGTTTGGTGCTGAGCTTCGGCTGCGGGCGCCAAATTGTGCATGATCAGATTGTCGAAGCGGTCGAACCGTACCCCGGCAGATGGACGCACCACGTCATCATTGCGGAGGAAGCTGATCTGACGGATGTCTTGGATACTTGGCTACAGGAAGCGTACCGGTTTTCGGAAACACGGGGGCGACAGCAATCTTCAAAGATATAGGCAACTGAACAGCAACCGCTGTGGATCAGTTCTGTCGACAAAATAAGTGAAGTTGATCGAACGGAAACTGCGGAAGTAGGTTGAAAAAGGAAGGGCCGATGGAAATGAACAGGGAGGAAATCATCGCGTGGCTTCTGGAAGGCGATCCAGCCATCCAATATCAGACAAGGCGCGATCTGTTGCATGAGGATTCTGCGGTATTGTCCGACTTGAAAAACAGGATAGCCGAGGCGGGTTGGGGCCGTGCTTTTCTGAAACGACAACAGCCTGATGGGCATTGGGGCCGCGCGTTCTATCAACCGAAATGGACGAGCAGCCATTACACCTTGGTGGATCTGCGCAACCTCTGCATCCCGGCAACACCGGAAATCAAGAAGGCGTTGGCGCTCATCCTTGCCACTTCAATCGGGCCTGATGGTGGCATTAATCCGTCAAAGGATATCGAGCAGAGTGATGTCTGCATCAACGGGATGTTCCTGAACTATGGTTGTTATTTCGGGACGGATGAGGAAAAGCTCAGGTCGGTGGTCGATTTCATCATTAGCCAGCAGCTGGCCGATGGCGGCTTCAATTGCCGGCTGAACCGGTCCGGTGCCCGGCACAGTTCGGTGCATTCCACGCTCAGTGTGCTTGAAGGTATTCGGGAGTATGGTGTAGCCGGTTATGTTTATCGTTTGGATGAATTGAAGCAGATCGAAAGCGAAGCACAGGAATTCCTTCTGCGGCACCATTTGTACAAATCCGACCACACCGGCGCAACCATCCATCCTAGTTTTTTGAAATTGGTCTATCCGCCGCGTTGGCGCTACGACATTCTGCGCGCGCTCGATTACTTCCAAAGTGTCCGTTACCCATACGATGAAAGGCTGCAGGATGCTTTGGACGTTCTGAAGGAAAAGCGACTGGCGGACGGACGCTGGAAAACGCAGGCCCATCATCCGGGCGAAGTGCATTTCATGATGGAAGAGGCCGGAAAACCGAGCCGATGGAATACGCTCAGATGTCTGCGGGTATTGGATTTCTATCATCAAGCTGAAACAGCAAATGGAATTCGGGGATGATTTCGATGGAACAAAAAGAAAAGGATAAGCTGCTCGAAAAGATTCAAGGCAAACCTGATCTGGAGGCATTCGTCAAGGAGGTGCTGCAGCAACCGGAATACATTCCTGTGTTGTTTTCGATCATCAAGAACGATCCGGGCAGCGCGAAATTTTATTGCGAGAAGGTCATCCGCATCGTGAGCGAGCGGATGCCAGAATGCGTCTATCCGTATTTCGAGGAAGTGGCGGCGCTGATTGAGAGCCCGAACAGCTTCATCAAATGGGGAGCGATCATCACGCTGTCGAATCTGGCGGCTGTGGACACAGAAAATAAATTTGCCTCCATCTATGAAAAATATTTCGGCTTGATTGCTGCAGACGCGATGGTGACGGCAGCGAACGTCATCGGAAACGCCTGGAAAACCATCTTGAACAAGCCGGAATATGAACAGGATATAACGAAGCGCCTGTTGCGGATTCCACAAAACACCTACCTTTACAAAGGGGAACCGTCCCCGGAATGCAGGAACATCCTTTGCGGGCACGCGATCGATTGTTTCGACAAATACTTTGAGTTGGCAAATGACAAAAATGGAATCTTGGCTTTTGCGTCTGCGCAAATGCACAATCCCCGGAAGCAAGTAGCCAAAAAGGCTGCAGCCTTCCTGAAAAAGCATACGGAAGGGGCGTGATTATTTGGATAACCTTGATTTGTTGACGCAGTCTTCAGAGCTCTGGGGCGTTTACAGGACCATGCTGGATCTGCTGGGGATGCACGAAGATGACGAAAGCGTCATCGCGGTGAAGAAACAGATGCTGGGTCATCCGCTCGTGCAGGGGCTGATCAAGGAGTTGCAGGAATGGCCGGGCTTGGTGCTGAGCAGCCACAAGAGCGCCGGGCAGTTGTACCACAAGCTGGCGTTCCTTGCAGACCTAGGCTTGACGGATGCAGATGAGGGTATTCCGAAGATCCTAAGCAGCGTCAAGGCGCATCACTCCGAAGAAGGCCTCTTTCAGCTGCCGATGAACATATCGCCCTCACATGGCGGAAGCGGAGAGGTGCAGTGGGCTTGGGCTCTTTGCGATGCCCCTTTGTTGCTTTATTCCGTAAAGAAGATGCGGAAAGCCGAGGACCCTGAGATTATGAAAGCAGTGGCGCATTTGTTGGCTTTGCGGAGGGAAAACGGATGGCCTTGTGCAGTCTCCAAGGAGCTCGGTAAATTCCGCGGTCCGGGAAGAAAGGATGATCCTTGTCCCTATGCCAACCTGCTTATGCTGAAGTTGCTGGCTCTGTTTCCGGAATACGCAGACGGAAAGGATGCGCGCATCGGAGCGGAAACGCTGTTGGCACTGTGGGATAACAGCGAAGAGCGGCATCCCTATATGTTTTTCATGGGGACCGATTTCAGGAAATTGAAGGCGCCCTTCATCTGGTACGACATTATGCATGTTGCGGAGGTGTTGTCGCAATACGAATTTGCGAGGTCGGATGAGCGTCTCCAGCAGATGGTGGCCTTCATCGATGCCAAATCCGATCAGGAAGGGCTGTTCACGCCGGAATCGGAGTGGATGGCATGGAAAGGGTGGGATTTCGGTCAGAAGAAGCAACCGTCCGCATGGCTGACTTTTCTGGTGTACCGGATCAACAAAAGGATGCAACAGATCAAGGTGTAAGGAGGGGGCTGCCGATGTCCGAAACGAAAATGCCCGAAACTTGGCTCAGCTGCCGGAACCCGCAGGAATGGCATGACTGGCTGGCACAAAACCCTGATCAAAAGGATCAAATATGG
>Ga0183099_1001144_pt1 | contig 16083 bp, 13 predicted proteins | sample Biomet1_FD_127788 | JGI IMG/M metagenome (GOLD analysis project Ga0183099, IMG submission 127788) | Microbial communities from bioreactor (seeded with anoxic lake sediment) at LBNL, California, USA - Biofuel metagenome 1 | ecosystem: Engineered > Bioreactor > Anaerobic > Unclassified ... | reverse complement strand
GCTGTCTTTATGTATCGCATTTCAGTAGTTAAATTCGTATCGTTTGGAACAACTGCAATAGTTATATCAAAACTCATTTTAAACCTCTTTTTAAATAATTTTAAACAAGTGCACCTATGCAATTAATTCTATCAAATAAATGCAATAATGACTTTTCAGTTGATGGATTCAGATCATTTGTGAATTGATTAAATAAATATACTTTGGGACTTATTAAGTTAATTTTATCTGCATACAGCAAAGCTGTCTTTATGTATCGCATTTCAGTAGTTAAATTCGTATCGTTTGGAACAACTGCAATAGTTATATCAAAACTCATTTTAAACCTCCTTTTTAAATAATTTTAAACAAGTGCACCTATGCAATTATTGATATTAGTCTTTCAACTAATAATTTCATTTAATAATCACCATGAATAATACTTTCAATTAAATTAAAAAAGCCTTTTTTTACAAACATAAGCAAAGATATTATTCCCATAAAAATTGTCACCCGTATGGATTTAGAAATAACATAGATAAGAAATTTTTTAAAAAATTTAATCACAATTAATAGTATTATAGGTATTAATAAACAATCAGTAATAAAAGATATTTTATTTAATATTTTAACTTTTTTACCTCTATTTGTTTTATTTTTGAAATCCTTTGTAATTTCTATTAGATCTTCACAATTTCGTCTCCAAGGTTTATCAAACCATTCTTTTAATTTTATTCTTTGTTTATTATTGATTCTTTTCATTGTTTCTAGGTCAACTGGCAAAACATCTTCTCTACCTGGACCATTATCATGTCTTGCCGTCGATTTCCCCTTAAAACGATATAACATTAGTGACACGAAAGTTGAACCAACATTAATTTTTTGTTCTTTGCATGTTGTATTTTGAATAGCTATTTTTGATGTTCCAAAATACTTTGGGTCTAAAGTAGTGCCAATATGCGAAAGCCCATCACTTACTAATTTGACTTTTGAATGATATGTACCACATATCCTGTCAGATACATAAATTGATTCTTCAGTCTGTATTAACACAGTTTTATGTGCAGGAATTCTAATCACTCCCTTATCTACCGCATAACATTTTCTACCATCATTATCACAGTAATATGCGTATTCACTAGCTGTCAAATTATAAGTTGACCCTCCTTTCATATTATCAGATTTATAAGGGTAGATAAATATTTCTTTACCATAATATTTTTCAATATCTCTATTACTTAATACACTGCCGTTCATACCTTTAGCTCCTATATTGCTTCTTAATAAAATACAACAATTAATGTTTACATTATATACCCCCCACCCCCCACCGTCAACACAATTCTGTATAATATTATCATAATTAGTAATATTTTGTTGAAATTTAAAAATCATTTTCTCCAACGAAAAAAAGCAGGAAAGCCAACGGCTTTCCTGTTCTCGTTCTCATGTCAAGAAATGCTATTCCTACTGTGCGCTATTCAAAAACACCTGATACCCATACAGCATTTCTGCGGCTTCGGCTCTTGTGGCTCTGTCTTGTGGTTTTAGGGTTGCGGTTTCATTTTTGGTGATGACGCCCGATTGATAAGCCCAAGCATAGGCATCTGTTGCATAGGCGGAAATATCGGTTGCATCGCCAAATGCTTTCAAATTATCAGTTGATACTTTTGGGGAACCTGCATATCTGTACAGGATGGTAATCAACTGCTCATGGGTAATGTTATCGTTTGGACCAAACAAGCCGTTGCCATAGCCTTTGATAATTCCATTTTTCTCTGCCCAATAAATTGCATTGCCATAATATTCACTGGAAACAACATCGGTAAAGGCGCTTTGACCTTGATCGGTTGAGCCGGAAAGGCGATAAAGAATGGTGGAAATCATTCCTCTTGTAATGGTGAGATCAGGAGAAAAGACATTGGTTGCCGTTCCGTTCATCAATCCGCTTTCCGAAACATATTTCACTGCGGAATAGAACCTGTCGCTTGTTGTAACATCTTTGAACGGATTCACCCATGCATTGTTTGTCACAAATACATAAGTTCCGCTGCCGTTTGCTGCAATTGGTAATATAAGAAGTTCCTTCTTTTTCATAAAGAGTGGAGGGAATTGCTTTTGCAGTGCCATTGTTGTCGAAATATACTTGTATTTGATCTTTCACCGCAATTAAACTACTCGGAATCGGAAGGGTAATCGATACGGTATAAGAATCCTTGATTGCCAATTTCGTTGTGGTTCCTTTGATGAAATAATTGATGGAAAACGGAGTAACCCGTTTGTTTGATTGTACAAAGGAATCGAATGCAGTGACAACTCCTGTAAAATCTGTGACATCCACTTGAACCGATTTGCCAAATGCTTTTTTTACATCGGCAGAAACGGTAACTGTGCTGACATTGCCAAACAATTTGCTGTTGGTTGCCGATGCGCTAATGGTTGCATTGGGTGTATATACCCCCAAATAAATCGGATCATCCGGTTGTGAGATATAGACCACGGAGAGATTACTGGTTTTTTGTGCAATCTTATTCCCGTTTGAATTATCATTGGTGTTTGTAACAACACAGAAATAATAGGTTACACCATACGTTGTTGTCTGCGGTGTCAACGTTGGGGTTGTAATACCAAGTGCAGTTGCACCTGTGGTGCTTTTGATGGGATTGCTGTACCATGCATAGCTGATTGTACCGCCATCTGTTACAGTTGCGGTTGCATCAAAGGGGGTTGCAGTATTTGAGAGATAATATTTGTAAACAACACTTGCATCAAGATCATTTGTAATAACAGGTGTTTGTGCATCTACAATTGGTTTTGAAAGTGCAAAGCTTGTGCTGTTGATTGACCTTGTTCCATCAGAAAATGCAAGGGTTCCGGTTCCTGTATGTTCTGTCACACACTTCAAATCGAGAAAGGTTGCAATGCCGTTGATTGCTGTAATCGAGGTGGTTCCACCCAATGCCCAATCGGTTTCCAACTGTTGTACTGTAATGGTTGCAGAAGCCGATGTGCCTGTGGCGCAGACATTGCCATATTGATCGTTCAGTTGCAGAATCGGCTGGGTGACAAAGAGTTCACCGCTGTTGATGCCTGCCGTCGGTTGAGTTTTCAATTGAATGGAGGGCGCAACACCTGCGTTGATGGTCTGCGACACGATGGAATCATAATAGCCTGTCGCTTTGATGACAACATCGCCTGTTCCTGCGGTTCTCAACAGAGTATTTATGGCAATCGATGGCTTTAAGGTGATTGTTCCGCCTGAAATGGTGTATTGTGTCGGATCAAGCAGTGTGCCACAATAACTAATGCTTTGTATTGCCGCTTCAAACGTGGGGTTTGCCGCAAAGGTGAGTGTAAGGTCATGATCCACATCGTTATCGGTGGTATCCGCTGTTATCACTGTCGCAGCATCAATTACGGTAAGGGTGAGTTTTCCACTTTCGTCCTTATTTGGTTCGGTCACCGATACAGAATAGGTTCCGGCTTCAAGATTGCCATCATCCGCTGTCAAAGTAAGTGTCGTTCCGCTTACCGTTGCGGTAACTCCTGTGACAACCACACCATTACTGTCATATAATTTCCAAGTACCTGTGGGTGCTGTTGTCAGTGTGTAAGTGACACTTGCTTGTGTTGCTGTTGTTTTGGCAACCGTTGCGGTTTGTGCTGTTGGAGTTTGCGTTGGTAAATAGAGTGTTGCTCTATTGACGCCATTGTCATTCACGATGATCCCTTTATAAGAGATTCCGCCTGCAACTGCTGTGATATTTGTAACACCATCTGGCAGCCAAACATACAGTCCACCACTCACATCTGTTTTCACATCAGTAAGGCCGTATGTGTAACTGAGTGCCGGAGTTGCTGTAAGGGAAGTCACCGCTGTATCGGTCAAATTGTTTCCGGCAGCGTCTTTAAAGGTAAGGAAATATTCTTTCAATGCTGTTCCGGAATCATTTACCGGTGTGCAGGTTGTGGTATCAATAAAGAAGATACTTCCGCCGGTAACAATCATAGTAGCACCGTTATGGATTCGGATAAAGGTTCCACCGGAGATTTTCAACGAGCTGATGGCATAATTCACTACGATGATACCCGCACTGCCGCCGCTAAAGCTACACTTACTTGAATTCACCAATATACCCATGTTTGTTCCATGTGTAAGGATTGTTCCGCCGGTAATTTCTAAGCTAATTCCAGCATTTTCGGTTTCCGGCTGCTTATAAATTGCATTTTTCTGTAATGCTTCAATGACTGCAGTTCCACCGATGGTGAGTTTTCCACCTGAATTGAATTCGATCGTATTATTAATTGCCGATGAAACAGTACCGCCTGTAATAGTTACATTTCCATTGGAAAGCTCAGCTGCAAATATCGCAACATTGGTTGTATCCACTGTTCCGCCGGTAATCAGTACAGTTCCAAAATAATAGCTTGCAATGCCTGTATTTCCGGTAATCTCACCGCTTTCGATTTTCAAATCACCACTGCTATTTTTATACACAGCACATCCGTTTGGTGATGAAATCTTACCTCCGGCAGCGGAATCTTTTATGATCAGATTGCCGGTGCCGGAAAATGTGATGGCATTTGCGATGCCGTTGTAAGAAATGGATTTTCCTGAAAGGTCAAGGATGATATTTTTGTCTAAAATCGTCACACCTGTTGTTCCAAGAGCAACATCAGCAGTAAGTTGAATCGTATCGCCACTCTGTGCCGCATCAATTTTTTCCTGTAAAGTCATTTCACTTACCGTTACTGTTACAGGTTCACTTGCATAATCGGTGAGATTATCACCGTTGATTTGTTCGGTGAAGAGTTTTAAGGTTTGTGTCGTGCTGTCAAAATCGCTCGGAAGCGTGACGGCAACACTGCCGGAAGCGGAATAGGTTGTGGAAATTTTTCCGTAATCAAGCGTTTTGTTATCGCTGTTGCGTGTGATGATTGCAGAAAGGGTTTTTCCTATTAGTGCCCCTGTATAATCGACCGTTATGGTTGTGTTTGCTTGCAGGGCATTTTTTGTCGTTGCCGTGGCAAGGGTCAAAGCACTATCCTTTACCGTCAATTTGGCGAAACTGGAAATGGCGGGAAGTGCAGCCAAATTTGGACCGACCGCACTTGTTTTCCCCCCAACGGCAGAAGTCGCCATAAGCACAGAGGATATGTCCACTTTAAAAGTTGGATAAATACCATATGGATATGTTGGAATTAAATCGTAAATTGGTGCCCCAAAAAGTAAAGCAGTTTTAAAAAAAGGCAAACTCCCTGGGGTACGCAACCACATTCCCGGAATTTGAGAATTTGTCGTTCCCCATAACCAAGTTGCCTCATTCAAAGAAGGCAATACAACCTTTTGACTGACATCTATGGTTTGACCAAAATATGTTTCGGTTGTGCCGTATGGCGCAAGCGCATTTGCTTCGGCAGACGTAACGACACTTCTGTTATTTAAAAACCCCGTTCCGTTGAGCCAAAGGCAAATATCGGAGGTTTGCCAAGGGTCACTGTCAAAATTATCAAATTCTTTTGAGTTGCTTGCAACATTCAGATCAAAATAAAATAATGTCAACGTGTTGTCATCGCTCGCAACAATGTGGTAGAGTGCGGGGGTCGCTGTGCCATCTGCTGTTTTTCCGAACATGACAGCTCCGTTGTTTGGATTCACAGTCAGCCCCAAATTCGTTGCTGCAGACGCCGATGCCGCAATGGTGAAAATGCCGGTGCCCATGATCAAACATAGGAGAATGCCAAAGATTCTTTTTTTCATATTGTCGTTTCCCTTTCATGCTCTATCTTGTATTTGTTATTATTTTTTTATATTTATTGTAACCAGAGTAGGTTAGGAGAGAAATTTTTCCTTTCTTGTATTATATCATCCTAACATGAAATATTTATCATGTCCTTTATAAATATTTATCTTTTATTTCGTGAATTTACGGTGATGGTCGTATGAAGGTTCGCAAAATGGATGCAATTTATCACACACGTGTCTTTAAGACGCACTCAAAAAAGAAAAAGTTCCCTATTTTGAAAAAAAAAACAAGGACAGTTCTGCATCTTTTTCCAAAGAACAGAACTGTTCCCTTATCCTTGCGTATCCAATTACTGTTTTCTCTGAACCATCGAACGAAAAACGCTCTTTTTTGCATTTTGTAACAACTGTAACACGCCCCACAGCAAAAGTGCGCTGAACACTACGGTGATTCCCAATAAGGTTGCATCCGCAGTGCGTTCAAAAAATGCGCCGCCGTCTTGCAGATAGGCAATCACATGATCTACAAGCCACATGAGGGTTGCGCCCCAATAGATGAGGCATAACGTGCCAAGGTGAAATTTGCCCGCAAAGTGTTTCCACAATATCGTTGTAACAATTGCCGCAGCTGCTGTTAAAATAAAATACATCGTCAATCTCTCGTCAAGCTTTCGTGCTTGCTTTTTTGGCAACCGATTTTGCGTTGTGTTCCGCTACTATAACCATACCCACCCAAACAAGTGTAACAAGCACCGCCATGGATGTACCATAAAGTGCAATTTCTTTGAGCATAGGCATAACATCGGCTGGCTTGTTCATTGCTGTTAAAAATGGTGGAAACGGAACAACTTCCCCATGCCAAATATGTTCAATTGCAAGTAAAAACACACCGCCCCACAACAGTTGATTCAACCAGCCTAATTTTTGGCTCCATTTGATTCCTGTGTGCGTGCATGTGTGTGAAATCGATTGTGGTGTGCCATTTACTTTTGCTTTTTGTTCCTTTTTCTCAACAACTTTTTTCACAACGGTAATCACAATTGCTTCTACCATTGGTGCGACAAAACATGCCATCGTTTTCCCTCCAACTATCATTTCTTTTCTCTTTAGAATATGATTAAAAGTGTATCATAAATAACCAGTTTCGTCAATATTTTAAAATTATTTTAAAATACAGAAAAATAATTTTAAAAAGACATAGAACCCCCACATGCCGTTTCGGCACAAATAACAACTTGAAAAAGTGTCTCACGAAAGCTTTTTCCAAAAGCGTGATACCCAAAGGTTGGGCGACGGGACGGCTGTTTCACGCTAACCACGACACACCTTTTCGGCATACATAACAACATGAAAAAGCGTCTCACGAAAGCTTTTTCCAAAGCGTGATACCCAAAGATTGGGCGAAAGGACGGCTGTTTCACGCTAACCACTACACACCTTTTCGGCACACATAACGACATGAAAAAGCGTCTCACGAAAGCTTTTTCTAAAGCGTGATACCCGAATGTTGGGCGAAAGGACGGCTGTTTCACGCTAACCACCCTTTCTTTCGATAAATTCACGAAATTGATGATAAACCTTTTGTTCCAACGGAGAACGCAAAAAGCAACTTTTTCCGTACCGCTTCAAAAAAGCGGTTTCACGGGCATACAACTGATTCAACCGATCCAATCGGAAGTGTGCGGATTGCATACTGATGTCGCACACCTTTGCAATTTCCTCGGCGGTGTGCAGTTGCATTCCCCACAAAACACAGGCAGGAGCTAAAATTCTACTTGCAAAAACATTTGCCTGAAGTTCCGGTTCTTCGTCCCCATAGGACGGCTCGCTGTTTCGCTCGGAATAGGCGCAACTGCCGTTTTGAATTCCTTCATGTTTCAAAAAAAAGTGCCCCAATTCGTGGGCAACCGTAAAGCGCTGTCGTGCAGGTGTATTGCTGTCATTATAAAAGATGAAAACCTTCTCCCCCATCCGAACGGTTAAGCCATCACTTTTTTTGCTCAACTCAAACAATTGAAGCTGTTGCAGCAACTGTTCATTTGTCCTGTATTTTCCAAGTGTAATGTTGTAATTGCGACACAAATCCGAAACCTTTACGGGCAGTGTGTGTAAATTTTGATCAATAATTATTTGCCATGATAAATCTCTTGAAACTTTATATTTTTCATATTCCATATCGATTCCCTCCCAACTTTTAGTATAGTCGAGTTTCGTCGATAAATCTTGTCAGCCTCTTGAAATTTCGCTCAAATCTATTCTTTTTCGTTCCTTTTCGTTATAATTTGCGTTTTTATGCATGATATGCCATTTGGAAAACGGCAAATAAAAAGGACAATCCCCACCTAACATAGGTTGTCCAAACTCGGTTTACTCAAACTCGGTTTGTCCAAACATTGTTTGGTAGAATTGCCCTTTTCCACTGTGATGGCTTATGCTTCAGAAAACGTCTTAAAAATTCGATAAGTAATCAAAATTGCCTGTTCTCTTGTTGTGTTACGTTTTGGTGCAATTTCCGTATCTGAAACGCCTTTGATAATTTCAAGCCCATTTAAGTAGGAAAGACTATCCAGCGCCCAAGCAGAAACGGAACTGAAATCGGCATATTTCTTCAAGCTATTCTCGGTTTTTGTGTCATGACTGAGTGCAAGCATTCTTGTCATCATTGCCGCAATTTGTTCTCTTGTAATGTCTGCATTCGGTGCAAATGTGTCCTCGGAAACCCCATTTACAATGCCCAGTGCATTTGCGATGATCACTTCTTTGGTGCTGGTGTCTTTGAATTTCGATGTGCCGACGGTGGGAAGTGTTCCCCCGATTTTTTCATATAATTTCACAACCATACTGCAAAATTCTTCTCTGGTAATGTTTTTTTGATAATTGTCGGTGATTTGTGAAATAACAAGGTTTTCTTTTTTTGCAAGTGCAACTTCCGATGCCGCCCAACTGCTGATCACACCGCCCAAATCTTTGAATTCGGAAGTGTCATTTGTCTTTGTTTCGGCTTCGGCTTTTGTTTCATCTGCTTTTAATACCGTTTTTGTTGCATTGTAATTTTCAAGAATAGAACGCTCTGTGACAAGACCTGTTTTCGGCATTGTTTTCAAAGAATCGCCATATTGATATCCCTTGCTGTTTGCAATGAAAAATCCCAAATCATCATTATTGTCATAAGCGGTAAATAAAAATCCGTCGTCGCTGACTCCCCAAATAAATCCGATGGTAGAAACCACCTTCAACAAAGATCCATCCTTTGCAAATAATTTCATCGCAACAACGGGTGGATTGTTGTTTTTTGCATAGGTTTCCTTTGCGCTTTTCATTTTGGCAGGGATCGTCATATCATTATAATATCCGATTAATTCAAAGGTAATATAATTGCCTTCGTCTGTTCCCCAATCGATTTTGTCATATCTGCCCGAAACCGCATCAAACGGTTCAATGAAATTACTCAATTGAAAGGTGGAACCGGCAACAGGATAAGCGGGGCTTCGTCTTACATCAAACACCTGTGCCTTGCCGTATTTTCCGATAAACACTCCGGTTTTATTGAATTCCGGAGCAATGGTCGGCACGGAAGATGGAACAGGAGTCGGTGTAGGTGTAGGTGTAGGAGTCGGTGTCGGGGTTGGGGTTGGCGTTGGGGTTGGCGTTGGGGTTGGTGTTACAGTTGCATTCGTTTCAAAGCTCACGATTTTATGTAACTCCGACAAGGTTTCGGCCGAGCAATCAAAATAGGTGTAGGTAACTTCGCCCTCGGTTTGCCATTGTGCTTCCTTTTCGCCATATGCTCCTTTGTAAACATCTCGAAACAGCCTTTTATAATCCAAAAAGGTGTTTGGAGAATCCCAGGTGACATCTAACATCATCCATCTGCCATCCACAAAGGCTTCATTCCATTTGTGATTTATTTCTTTGCCGGAAACAAGGGAATCTGTCCAAATTGCGTTGTAAGCGGAGCCAATTGCATAGCCATAAACCGCTTTTGTTGGAATATTGACGGCGCGGCATAACGCTGTCAATAAGTTCGCATATCCTTCGCAAACAGAATATTTGCTTTTCAACACATCCACAGAAGTGATGGTTGTATCTTTAAAATATCCTTCCAGACGCATTCTATCATAATATATATTTTTTGCAACCCAAGTATAAATCGCTTTCACTTTCAAATAGTCTGCACTGAACGAATCGGTGGCGGAAATGTTTTTCGTTAAATCCTCTGCAAGCTTTTGAATGTCGGCATCCTTTGGGCTGACACGGTCTGATGTGCCCAGAAATCCGTCTGCATCCTCTTTTGTGGTTGTCTGCTCTGCAAGTAACTTTTGGTTGTTCGCAATGACCTTTATGCCGTAATTCGTATAGGCGGAAACAAAAATATCATCGCCCTTTGCGACATCTGCAAAGGCTTCATATAAAGAGCCTTCCCCTTGCGTTCCCGTGGAAAAATATTTGACAGTGCCATTCTTATCGGTTATGACAACACAAGGCATCATCCATCCGCCTGAAGTATCTTTGCTCAGTTTTCCGACATAACCCCAAGCAGCAGAGTTAAATCGATTTGTATCATCAGGATCGGAACAAAGAATCACATTTTTCAGCTTTGCTTTTGTGCCGAGTTCCAATACCTCTGCATTCGATTTGTTCTTAATATCGAAATAAAAGGCTTGTACTGTACCAGGTTTTGCAATGGAAATAAACTTATCCAATGCTTGCAGAGTTGCATAAGTGTTTCCGCAATCGGTGCCGCCATATACAAAGAAATTGTATTTTCCGGCAGTCAAATCTGTGACATTGAATGTTTGATTTGTTGTTACGTTATACGCCTTGTGGGGGATGATCGTCATGCCTGCCGGCACAGCATCCATTGCCGCTGATACTGCATTCCCGCCGAAGAACACGCCAAATATCACCAAAATCAGTGCAATCAGTTTTCTACTTTTTCTCATAGAAACTCCTTCAAAGTTAAATTTTTATCAATTGAGTTCAATTATAACATAGCGTGTGAAAAAGAGCAAGTAGTATCATTTTTTGAATTAGAAGGAACAGGAAATATTTATGAAAATAACCTTGCATTTTTTTTTTATTTACTGTTTTCCATTCTTGTGATATACTATTATTAATATTTTATGTTTGAAATATGAAGTATTATTTTTGAAGCCTTGTCGAATGTTTGGCGGGTGGTAATCGGACATTTTATGAAAAAACTTTGGAGGTACTTATCATGAAAAAAGCAAAACGAACCCTGGTTGTCCTCTCTATCCTTCTCCTTCTTCCCACACTCTCCATGTTTGCGATTGCAGGTAATGACAGTTATAAAATCGGTGATGTCATCGGAGAAGCGGTTTATTCGGATATTAGAGCATGGATCAATTATAATGAAATAGCGTCCTGTAACATCAATGGCAATACCGCAATCTGTGTTGAGGATTTGGCGAAATACAATTTTGATGTCAGATGGGACGCAGATACACGTACTTTGTATCTTGACAAACGCGACAACGAAAAATATGTCAGGAATCAAGAGGTAAAAGACACTACGAAAGATGATCTCGGGGCACCGCAATATGAAGTATTATATACCGATATTAAAACTTATATCTTTGGAACCCTTGTGAAAAGCTTCAATGTGAACGGAAAAACCATGATTTATATTGACAGTCTTGCACCATATGGAGAACTCCAATGGGATTCCTCTTCGCGATATATTACTCTTTTTACACCAAATCACAAAACACGTGGTTATCTTTATTACGATGATGGTAAAAGAAAGTATTTCGGGGAACTGTCAGACGGGAAAGCGCATGGCTTTGGTTTCTTATTTGATCAATCAGGAAGAATCAGTTATTACGGCGGATTTTATAATGATAAATTTGAAGGTTATGGTATCTTTTTTGAGGATTTTTATATGGGCGGATTTTTATATAGAGGAGAATGGGTAGATGATAAAAAGGATGGGTTCGGTATTCTGTATGATAATAACTTTGTCCGATATATGGGTCAGTTCAAAAATGATAATAAAAACGGTTTCGGCGTATCTTATGATGAAAATGGAACGAAGCGATATTTGGGAAATTGGTCTGAGGATCAGTATAACGGTATAGGTCAGCTTTTTGACGAAAACGGAACCGTTATTTATGTTGGCAATTTTTCAAATGGTACGATGACAGCAGATAATTAAAACAATTGATCCAACTGTTTTCTTGGTAACCTACCTATCTTTTCCACTCATAAAATCAACATCATATCTTCGGAGGAACTAACCATGAAAAAAACAAAACGAATTTCGCTCCTACTTACTGTACTGCTTCTTCTGCCTGTATTCTCGCTGTTTGCAAAAGCAGCATATGGCACCTATAAAGTTGGCGATGTCATCAACGAAGCGGTTTATTCCGATGTCAGTGCACAAATCAACTTCAATAAAATCGCTTCTTATAACATCAATGGCAATACGGCAATTTGTGTCGAGGATTTGGAAGACTATGGCTTTCAAGTGCAATGGGATATCATAAAGCGTTCCTTAACCATCGGAAAATATAACAGCACTTATTATGTAAAGAATCAAATGATTTATATTCCCAATGAAGAAGAAATCGGCACCATTGCATATGATGTTTTATTTTCCGATATTAAAACATATGTGTTTGGAAAACAGGTGGAAAGCTTCAACATCAATGGAAGAACCATGATCTATATTGACAGTATAAGCCCCTACGGAACCCTCAACTGGGACGAAATAAACAGAAAGATTGTATTAAATACAACCGAACACAAAGAGGTAAAAGCCCTGTATTATGATTCAGGAAAAGTAAAATATTACGGGGAAGTATCCTACGACACACCAAACGGTTACGGAACCTATTATAAAATCACAGGCGAAGCCTATTACATCGGCGGTGTAAAAAATGATCACTTTGATGGATTAGGCTATTATCAATATCCCGATGATTGGACGTATTTTGGGGATTGGAGTTATGGCGTTCGATCAGGCATAGGCGCAATGTATGATGAAAATGACACCTTGCGCTATTGGGGCGATTGGTCAAATGATGAACCCTCCGGGGAAGGGACCTCTTACAACAATCACGGCATGAAAATCTATTCCGGTGAATGGCTTTCGGGGGAATATTACGGCACAGGCACGCTGTATGACGGAAGTGGCAATGTCATTAAAAAAGGATATTTCAGAGGGATGGAATAACCAATTCCTTTCCCCGTTTCAAAGCAATTCCTTTGACTTTTCAACCGTCCACTCTACAACTTTTGAGGTAAGTTATGAAAAAAGCAAAAATCGTCTCTTTTCTTCTCTCTATGATTCTACTCCTTCCCATCTGTTCGCTGTTTGCAGAGGCATCGGGGAGCGGCGGTTATGCCATCGGTGATGTGTTAGGCGCAGCAGTATATTCCAATATTTCAACCTACATCAATTTCAATCAAATAGAATCGTTGAATTTTAATGGCAATACAGAAATTATTGTTGAAGATCTCACCGAGTATGGGTTTGACGTGAAATGGGACGAAACGAACCATGCATTATATATCAATGGATATCATAGTGAACAATATGTCATAAATCAATATGTCGCTTCCGTCGTTCCAGATAGTGAAGTTGGAACCGAAGCATGTGATGTAATCTACTCCGATATCAAAACATATATCAACGGCACTTTAACCGAATGCTACAATGTCAATGGATATACAATGATTCCCATCGACAGTTTAAAACAATATGGTGAACTCACATGGAATCCCAATCAAAAAAGCATTACCCTTATTACTTCATCTCACAAACCGGTAGATAAACTTTATTACAATCCCCGCACACTACAATATTATGGAGAAGTGAAAGATCATAAAGCACATGGATATGGATCGTATTATTCCGCAAACGGCAGTCTTTTGTATCAAGGCGGATTTTATGAAGGTCATTTTTCCGGATACGGCACATTATACTTTCCGGACGGCGGATATTATAAGGGAGATTTTGTGAATGATGAAATGACCGGTGTGGGTCAGATATACAATAAGAATGATGTTATCTACTATCTCGGTAATGTAATCAATGGAATTGCAAACGGATATGGAATTGCATATAATGAAAACGGCGACATCATCTATAAAGGCGACTTTAAAAACGATACTTATGACGGCTATGGCACCCTTTACGACGATGATGGTGAGATTGCTTATAAAGGATATTTTTCAAATGGTGAAATAACAGGCAGATTGTTTTAGTTAGTTCAAGACAACTCTTTTAAAAGACAGAGGGACGGTTAGCGTGAAACAGCCGTCCCATAACCCGAAACTACGGTTATCACGCTATTGTTGTGTGTGCCGAAAAGGCATGCGGTGTTCTTTTGTCTTTCCAAGACAAAGAATACAGGAACGATTCTTTTTAAAAATCAAAAAAAGAAAGGGCAACCTGTTGCAAATGATAACCCTTTCGTTCAGAGAATGAGGTTTTTATGAAACAAGTTCGACTTTTTATACTAATGGCACTCCTCATCAGCCAACTGCTTGTGTTGCCCTGTTTCTGCAAAGACGTGCAAACAGGTTGGAAAACAGTTCGTGTTGACGGGATGAATTTTTCCGTTACAATTCCGGAAACATTTGCGGTTTCGGTCAATTCGGGAAAAAAGGAAAAGAATCAAATTTGTTTTCTCGCCGAAGATGCATCAAGCCAAATGATGATTCGAACCAGCGTATTTACCGATTATCTCCACACGTCCGACGAAGATATTCTGGCTTATACCAAAACCAATTTACAAATCTTTCAAAATTTAAATTCCGTTACTTACAGTGAACCCGAACTTTATCGCAGCCCGACAAATAAGTATGCGAAACTGAATTTTTCACTCAAAGAAAATCATACGACCGCTGTCGGAACGCAATATATGACCGTTGTCAATGATACCATGTACAGCATATATTTATATGACAAAAAGGCAAAAAGTTTGAATGATTTTACATCAGAATATATCCTACAAGCAACTCAAATTGTCAACAGCATTGCGTTTCGGCAGGATTTTCCGTATGTTTCCCAACGTGTCATTTTTGAATTGGGCATTGCGGCAGGTTGGCTCGGTGCGTTTATCATCATCATCGTCAGTCAATACTTCCATAAAAAAGAACAGAAGCTGTGAAGAAAACATGGGAAACCCAAAGCACTGAATACATAGATACAAAAGACAAAGAATAATCCGAATCATCAAAGGCAGTTTTTCGTTATTGGGAGACAAAGGGAGGAGACAAAGGGACAGCCGTTTCACGCGAACCGCCTTGAAGCCAAAGAAGAATGATTTTAAGATAGGAATACTAAAACAACTGAGAACGACAAATTTTCACTTTTTCCATGAGCTGCAATACACTGCAAGCCATTCCAGCAGTGTTTGGTGTTGCAGTTGCGTGGGAGTATAAAAACGGTATCTAAACCACCGCAGGTTGATTGATATAATTTTTTAACAAAAGGAGAAAAGTCATGAACCGAATTTTCACCGCATTATTGACCGTATTCGTTCTCTTTCCTTTTTTGGATGTAAGAACGAAAAAACATCCAAAGCCGATTCCTCTAACAGTAAGCTTACTGCATCGCAAACAGAAAGCAGCACCGTCAAGGCAACCGAATTTCCGAAAGAAACCGCAAATTCATTGGATACCCTCCCCTTTTTAATCAAACCGATCTATGACTATGAATTAATCCGTGCCATTGACAAAGGGCTCATCTTAGCCCAAAAGGAAGATAGCGAAAAGCACATGAAATATGGCTTTATTGACGAAAACGGAAAAGTCGTGATTCCGCTTGTTTATGATGATGTATATGATTATACCGATTTTCTAATCCGTGTCGAAAAGGATGGATTATTTGGCTGTATCAACAAAAAAGGAGAGGAAATTGTCCCAATCGTCTATTCGGAACTCATATATGACAATGATGGTTTTGCAAGGGTAAAGAAAGAAGAGAAATACGGCTTTGTCAATCAAAAAGGAACAGAAGTGATTCCGCCTATTTATGATGATATACGTTATTTATCCAACGGAATCTTCGGTGCATGTAAAGAGAAAAAGTGGGGATTACTCGACAAAAGCGGCAATGTCATTGTACCTTTTCTTTTTGATGACGTAGGATATTCTTTTAACAATGGGGTAACCTATGCCAAAAAGACGGAAAATACGGTTTTATTGATCAAAAAGGCAACACGGTCATCCCATTCCTTTATGACAGAACATTAGATTTTCTCAATGGGGTAACATATGTAGAAAATGGCGGAAAGCAAGGATATTTGAATCAGAGCGGCGATCTGATCATTCCGATTGCTTACGACATCGTCAATTATTATTCCGAAGGAATTTTCGCAATCGAAAAA
>Ga0183099_1001143_pt1 | contig 16115 bp, 13 predicted proteins | sample Biomet1_FD_127788 | JGI IMG/M metagenome (GOLD analysis project Ga0183099, IMG submission 127788) | Microbial communities from bioreactor (seeded with anoxic lake sediment) at LBNL, California, USA - Biofuel metagenome 1 | ecosystem: Engineered > Bioreactor > Anaerobic > Unclassified ... | reverse complement strand
GATCCATTTCATCACAGGATTTCCTGGATTTTTTCAGGGTTTACTTCTCCCTCACTGAAGAGTTCCTCGTGCGTAAGGAAAGTATCATTGATCTGTAAAACAGGCGCTGTCACTGTGAAGACTCCGTTGAAACGCAGTTCCGTTAGAGCTTCGGGAGTAGACATATCTGCTACCTCGAAAGCAACTGAGTGTGCTTCCAGGAAATTTTTTAATTTATTGCATTTCGGACAGAGTTCCGTTGTATATATGATTATTTTTGCCATGCTTTACGTCCTTCTGATTTTTACTCTAATTCTTAATCTGATTTTTAGTTACCGTTTCTTGCGCGGTTTTTGTTTCCTTATTACATGTTATGTTTATTTCCATTGTTTGCGGAGTGAGCGTGCAGGTGCAGAGCGCATTACGCAGGTGCATTACAGCAATAAAACAAAACCCCACATGGGTTACCATTCCTCAGCTAACCCTTATAATCCCAATAAATGTGTATTTTCAAGTATCAGTCAGCAATATCGGAACAGAGTGCAGCTTCTAAAAAGTGCTCCCGTGATATCGTTTTTCCACTCTATTGAGTGGAAATGACCTTTATTTTAAGGTAAATCTTCTAAATGACCTATCCCTTAATAATGGTTTTTCAGCTCAGATCTGGATACAATAACACCTTTGTTTTGTATACAAAGAGCCTCCATTTGTTACCAGATTTGATAACAGATTTAAGGGTTCCTGTTTTTGAAAAACTGCCTTCTTTAAGAAACTAATTTCAAGCACAGAAGGCTTTAAAGAATATCCGCAGCCGATTTGCCTTGTACAGGTACCTAACATGTATAAGGCATTATTCCTTGAAACCCTGCAAAATATTATTAAAAGACCGTTTTCATTTTTCACTATACTATTGTGAAATCTTTTTTCTTCTTCTCAGGGCTGGGAACCCATACCTGAGCATTTCTTTTATATCTACTTTATCTTTCTTATTCCTTTTAGAAAATCTTTAATTTTCCTGAAAAGGTTGAAAATTATAAAAAAACGTTATATCATGGGCCAGTTATAATTATCAAGCACAAAAAGAGGTGTCACTTCATAGAGAAATTATTATCTTCCGGCTGCAAGCCCCTTGACGAACTTCTGGGAGGAGGTTTCGAAACAGGGATTGTGACTCAAATCTTCGGAGCTGCAGGAACCGGGAAAACAAATATCTGCATCCAGCTTGCAGTGGAATGCGTAAAGCAAGGGCAGAGAGTCATCTTCATAGATACCGAAGGGCTTTCTCCTACTCGTTTCAAGCAAATTGCAGGGGAAAATGCAAAAGAAATAGCCAGGAGCATCATTATCTACGAACCCCTGAATTTTGAAGAGCAATATGCGGCAGTAAGGGAGGTGGAGAGAATAGCCGGTGAGAATATCGGTCTCGTGATCTTGGATTCTGCAACCTCATACTACAGGTTCGAGCTTGAAGACGATGAGACAGGCATGAAAAGCCGCAGAGAACTTGCTAGCCAGATAGGATTTTTGCATGCCCTTGCCCGCAAACACGGTTTTACTGCAGTCATAACCAACCAGGTATATTCCGATATTACTTCCGGAGGGGTGCGCCCGCTTGGCGGTAGTTCCCTGGAACATATCTCAAAGGCGATTCTCCGGCTGGAAAAAACAGGCGAAGGAACCAGGCGCGCCATTCTGTACAAACATCGGTCCCGTCCGGAAGGCTCGAGCGCAGAATTTAGAATTACAGCCGACGGAATTCGCTAAACTGGATAAAAGAAATCGGAAAAAAGTTCTTAGAAAAGCCTTTTAAAAATCATTCTGGACAGAAAAAACTTAAAACTCCCGGTACTTCCGGGGGTTTTTAGAATTCGTTTTTACAGGAATCTCTCACCAAGGTTTTTAACGTTCCCGGGTTCCGGCTATAAACTCTTCAGTTCGCCTGTAAGCCTCGTCGTCAGGGTACTGAACGGCTGGATGTTTCATAAAGTAGGACGCTGGGGAATACAGCACTCCTCCTATCCCGCGGTCAAGAGCCAGCTTGCAGCAGCGAATGGCATCGATTACCACGCCTGCCGAGTTGGGAGAGTCTTCCACGGAAAGCCTGAGCTCAAGGTTCATAGGCACATCTCCAAAAAGCCTACCTTCCATTCTCAGGAAACATACTTTATTGTCTTTTTGCCAAGCCACGTAATCGCTGGGTCCAATGTGAATATTGTCGTCCTCAAGCTTCCGGGAAAGCACGGACTGGACAGCCTCGGTCTTTGATTCCCGTTTGGAAGCAAGCCTGTTCCCGTTGAGCATATTAAGGAAATCCGTGTTTCCCCCGGTATTCAACTGGTATGTCCTCTCGAGTTTTACGCCTCGTTTTTCGAAAAGGTCTGCAAGAATCCTGTGCGTGATGGTAGCCCCAAGCTGAGCTTTAATATCATCACCAATGATCGGAATATTCTTTTCCTCAAACCTTTTTGCCCATTCAGGATTGCTTGCGATAAAAACAGGCATATTATTTATAAAAGCCACACCTGCTTCAAGGGCACACTCGGCATAAAAACGGACTGCTTCTTCAGAACCTACAGGTAGATAATTGAGAAGCATCTCGGCACCCGAATTCTTAATTTCGTTCACGATATCTGCTTTTGTGGCTTCCTGTTCCTTGCTGACAACAAAGGTCTGACTTTCCTTATAATTCTTCATATGGTCAGAGACCCCGTCGAGGACCCTGCCCATTTTAACCTTCACACCTGTGGACGGAACATCAGGACAAAAAACCGTTGTGCAGTTTGGGGGAGCAAAAATGGCTTCGGAAACGTCTTTTTCTACCTTCCTGGCATCGATGTCAAAGGCAGCAACTACTTTAATATCGCCGGGTTTATACCCTCCAATTTCCCTGTGCATCAGTCCTATGGACTCTTTATCTTCGATTTTATAATATTCAATGCCCTGTATCAAAGAGCTTGCACAGTTCCCGATTCCTGCAATTGCTATTTTTATTTTTGTCATAAGCGCTTACTCTCCGGTGAATACCCAGATTCTCATAAACCGCAGTAATGAAATGACAGATCTTTTACGACTTCTGAAATCTACAGATTCAAGGATTTACGAATTCAAGGTCCATGAAGTTTAATAATTTGTATTTCTGAAAATTACGACTTCCTGTATCTCAGCTATGGATTTTAAATCTTGTCTTATTTGCTCTGTTACTCTATAAATCTATTATATGTAAGTTTGCTTCTCTAGGAAAAGAAATCGCTTTATTTATACTACACATGTTACTTATTCCCTAAACAAATTTTTATTCTGAAGGCTGGCCGCCAGACGCTTGACCTGCTACAATTTTTCCAGTTATTCTTAAGTTTAAGGATAAATACCTTTAATTTAATTAATTTTAAGTTTCTCAGGTTAGGCGGATAATAAAAAGAAGAAAGGATAACGAGTCCTGTGAGTTGAATAGGTTTTTATCTTATGGGAAGCTTGAAAGGAAAACCGGAAATTTCTCCGGCAGAATCTTATGCTTACATCGGAAAGTGATCTAATGAGGACAATTGACTGGAAGGAAGAGTCCAACTCTGTGGTGCTGGTAGACCAGACCCTGCTCCCGAAAGAGTACAGGATAATAGAATGCAAAACCTTGAGTTCTCTTTGCGAGGCTATAAAATCTCTCAGGGTGAGAGGTGCTCCTGCTCTCGGTGCAGCAGGAGGTTTCGGGATTGCTCTTGCAGCTTTCCTGAGTGGAGCCCGAGATATCGAAACAATAACAAGAGATCTCGAGGTTGCGGGAAAAACCCTTCAGTCAACTCGCCCTACGGCAGTAAACCTTAGCTGGGGTGTGGACAGAGTTCTAAGTGCGATTTCGGATGCCTTTGATGTTCAGGGAGTCCGGGACATTGCCCTTCAGGAAGCCAGGGATATTGCGGAAGAAGATGTAGCCACCAACAAGTTGATAGGTAAATCCGGGGCAAAATTTCTAAAAGACGGAGATACCGTACTCACACATTGCAACGCAGGCAGGCTCGCCTGTGTGGACTGGGGTACAGCCCTTGGAGTTGTGCGTTCGGCTATTGCTGAAGGCAAAGAGATCAAGGTTATTGCCTGTGAGACTAGGCCTCTTAACCAGGGAAGCAGGATTACTACATGGGAGCTGATGCAGGATAAAATTCCAGTAATCCTTATTTCGGATTCCATGGCTGGATGGGTAATGCAGCAGGGACTTGTAGACAGCGTGCTTATAGGAGCTGACAGGATTACTCAGGATGTCGTTTTCAATAAAATAGGTACTTATTCCCTCTCCATTCTTGCAAAAGAGCACGAACTTCCCTTTTACGTGGCGGCCCCAATCTCTACTTTTGATTTCAATGGCTGGGAAGAAAGTGTAAAAATTGAGATGCGAAACCCAGATGAGCTGCGCTTTTTCGGGTCTGAGCAACTTGCCCCAAAGGACGTGGAAGTTTACAATCCTGCTTTTGACGCAACTCCCATGGAAAATGTAACTGCGGTAATTACTGAGAAAGGAGTATTTTATCCGCCCTTCCTGCTGGATGAAGTACTTGTTTGAGAATTACCCGCTTCAAGAATTTGACGAATTCCTTTCAACTCTTCTGAGTCCTGGCTATTAAGAAATTCTCTGCTGGATTTATATATCAGAACTGTAAATTATGTGATAATTACTAAATTTAACAGGAAATTTGACAGTTATTTAACAGTTATTTAACAGTTATGTTAAATTTTCTAATTTTCAACTGCTAATTTCCAGATAATCATTATTATCATACGCCAGAAAATCTATTACAGGTAAATGTAGGCAATAAAATTTAATTCTAATTAATGCATCCAATAGGTGTTAACACATGGCTAAAAAATCAGGTTCCGGGCTCCAGTCCTCTGCAGGACTCATGCGCTACTATGAAGCAGATAAAAATGCAGTTCACATCCAGCCCAAGACAGTGCTGATTGTCGGCGCCATTGCTGGCATAGCAGTATTGTTCTTAAGTGCTGTAAATGGTTTCTGGCCGTAATCACAATCTTTTCGGCAGGGTTTCCTTGAGCAGGCAGAATTCAGGAAAAAAAGAAAGCAAACACAGGGCTTCTTCAGGGACCGGAATCTCCAAACCCGTAATTTTTCTTCTGGGTTTTCTTCTCGTACTCGTGGGTATTTTTGGAGTCCTGTATAATCCTTCCAGCTCCTCAGGCGTTGCGGCTCCCTGGAAGGTTTCGGGAGCAGGTACTCTATCTTTTCCAGAGCGAGAAAAGCCATTGTTTACAGCTCAGGAAATCGAAGACGTATACGCCCCTGAAAACCCGGATACTTTAAAACTGCTGTCTTTTGATAGCAAAGGGGAAAAAATCCAGGCTCTCTTAAGAATTCCTGCAAACTCTTCTTCTTCTCCTGGCCTGGTCCTGCTGCCTGGAGCAGGGGTCAATAAAGAAGCCGAGCAAGGTCTGGCTGTAGAACTCTCTAAGATGGGATATGCAACCCTCACTCTCGACGAGCGCAATCTGGGCAGCATAAACATAGAAAGAGACCTTGAACTTTTCAGAGCTGGCCTTGAACCCGTTGAATATAGCATGGTTTATGATGCCCTTAAAGCCTCAGACGTGCTTGCGACCCAGCCGGAAATCAATCCGGAAAGGCTTGCAATCCTCGGGGAAAGTAACGGCGGAAGATTTGCAATCCTTGCCTGTGCCCTTAACCCTTCCCTTAAAGGGGTTATCGGGATCAGCACTGCGGGGTACGGCACCGAAGAAATCGACTCTTCCCTTGCAGACGATCCTGAAGCTTACCGCTTTTATCGCTCAATCGATCCGGATACCTATCTCCCTACATTATCGCCTGCGAAATTCGTGCAGATTCATTCTTTTAATGATACCGTAATCTCCCATGACCTGGCACTCCGAACTTTTGCTCTTGCAAAAGAGCCAAAAGCAATGTATAACGTTACTGAGGCAACACACGGATACACGGCCTCAATGCGCCCTTATCTTGAAAAGGAACTTGCTCTTCTTTTGAACTAAAGTATATGGGCTTAATGCCCGGCGAATTTATTGAAACAAGAGTGTCTTGCGTATGAAAAGTGTTTTGGGTATTAAAACTTCTCAACCACCCTCAAGCCTGCGGGAAATTCATGGAATCGGTGAACGGGTGGCTGACAGGCTGATTGAGCACTTCGGAAGTGAAGCTGCGGCTCTTCAGGCTATTTGCGAGGGAGATATAGCTTCGCTTTCTGAAGTCAATGGCATCAGCCACAGTTTTGCCCTTTCCCTTGCCAGGGACGCCAGATCAAGAACTGAGGGCTGCTCGATTTCCGATTTTCTTAAGACAAAAGAAGCTGTGGATCTTTATTCCCGCCTGCTTGAGCTGATAAAAAGTTCTGCCCATACAGCTCATGCCAGGGACAAGCTAAACCTTTTTTACCCTTTTCCTGCCTCGCGTATGGATCTTATTCAGGAGAGACAGGCTTTCGTAAGAGAATATCTTGAACTCGGAAATGCCTTTTCCGAAAATTCCGAATTTATGGAGTTGCTTACCAGAGTCAGGAAACTCAGGCCAGTGCCAGAGAACCTGAGGGTTAGAGACCGGATAATCCTCTGCGGAGACTCAAAAACCCTGGAAGCAGCCAGGGAAAAGTTCCAAGCCTTTTTACCTGTCCAGAGTGTAGAAAACCTCTCGGAATTTGTGGATCTTGCAAGGGGTTATTCCAGTGTGACTGTTTTTGATGATACCTATCTTGGCTTTGATCTACCTGAAGGCATTGAACCCGAATATTTCCAGGACCTTTCCAAAGCTGAATTCTGGCAGGTTTTGCCTGAAAAAGAACTGGCATTTTTTGCACGGAATCTGGATTGTATTCGCGCCTGCCTGAATATCGTATCGACTCTGCGCTCCAGAAACTTTGAGCTCTTTGAGGAGCTTTCGAAAGAGAGGCTTGATATACTCGATACAGCTCTCTCGAAGCTCGGTGAGGATGGGAAGCCTGTTGAAGGTTTTGATCCTGAACTTGACAGGCTCGGAGTAGCCCTGCAAAACCTGGATCCTGTATTGACTTCGGGTCTGAATGAGGCTAACCAGCGCATGAACCGGACCCTTGAGGCAAGTTCGCTTACCCTCAGCGGGCAGGAACTTATCAAGCTTGTGAGCGGGGGAATGGAGATTAAAGACCTGCTTGCAAAGGAACTCAATAGAATCTATAAAGCTGAGATTGAAGCCGTCAAAGAAGAGCTTGCTGAAAAGCTCGGGCTTCAGAAGCAAGAAAAGTTAATGCTTGACTCCCTCTTTCCTGATGAAATTTCGTATCCTCTGTGTGCAGACCAATCCCAGTTGCAGCTTCTCAGGCAAAAGTTGAACAATGCCCTTGAGAAAACAAGACTTGCCCGAAAAAGGGAGCTTGCAAAAACGCTTTCAGCTTTTCACCAGCCTGTAGAAAAGCTTGTCAGGAAGGTTCTGGATTTTGACCTGGGCTTTTCAATAGCCTGCTTTTCGGCAAAATTCCAGCTAAGAATGCCGGAACTGATTCCTGAAACCGGAATAGGTTTTAAAGCCGGAGAAAATCTCTTTTTAAGGGCCCACCACGGAGAAATTGATCCTGTCAGTTATTCAATCGGAAAAACCGGCTTTTCCCCCGCAGGCCTGGAAAGCAGGGTTGTACTTTTGAGCGGAGTAAACTCCGGGGGCAAAACTTCCCTGCTCGAACTCCTTGCCCAATGTATAATTCTTGGATATATGGGCTTTCCGGCCCCTGCAAAAGAACTTGAACTTGGGCCTGTAGAGGAATTCTACTATTTCGGGAAATCGAAAGGAACTCTCAATGCAGGAGCTTTTGAAACTACCCTCAAGCAATTCTCAGTGCTCTCCGAAGCCTCGGGAAAACTGGTGCTTGCGGATGAACTGGAATCGATTACCGAGCCTGGCGCTTCTGCGCTAATTATAGCAGGAATCCTTGAATACCTGTCCACAAATGAACAGAGTCTTGGGATTTTTGTTTCCCACCTTTCGGAACTCATCCTTGAAAACACCGGAACAGAGGTAAGAGTAGATGGGATTGAAGCAGATGGCCTTGACTCCCACCTGGAACTGATCGTAAACCGGAATCCTGTGTACAATCGTATTGCTCGAAGCACTCCCGAGCTGATTGTGGAACGGCTGCTCCGAAAAACCACTGGAAAAGAGCAGGAGTTTTATTTACATTTAATGAATAAATTTAAACTGGCTCAAAAGTAAGCTCTTAAAAAACTTTATCGTACATTCTAATATCTATTAATAGAGAACTTACTTGGAAGCTTCCAATTTTTTCTGGTAATCTCAGTGCTTCTTTTTCCTTTTTATCTAGGGTATCTTTTTTGTTTTTGTCAATAATCGCCTTTAAGAGATAACGTTATAAATCTTTAGTTCTATATATTAATAAATAGTAGTGAGTTGGCGGAGATTCCGTAGAGTCCTGAAAATCCGGTCGATACAAAAGTTTATATAGGCGTTGGTGTCAATGCATCTCCGATAACTTAATATGGAGGTTGCTTTTCCCCCCTATGCAGAGGACTCAAAACTCTAATCGGCTAAAAGGGTTGATGTTATTAAGGGAAAATTTCCCTGAGGCTAACTATCTTTGGTTGTTTGAATGGACCCGGGGGCTATCTTCTTTTCAACCCAGTAAAACCGGGTGACAATCAGGTAATGAAATTGAATTATGAGATATGCAGAGATTCTATCTTCAGATCTTTTGTTATTTTTAAAGGTGGATCTGGAGAAATGCAAAACCCAGGCCACGCGTGATAGTAATGGAGCGGAACTTCCCCATTCAGTGTGCAGATTTTGATAAGCTAATTATGGATAATGTTGAAGGAGCTCGAGTAGAAGTTTCCGGTATGCCTGATCTCAGCGATCCATGTTTATATACGGATCGCGAGTACAGTTGGCTTCAGTTCAATGACAGGGTACTCGAAGAGGCTTTTGACGATCGCAACCCCCTGCTTGAAAGAATCAAGTTTCTTTCGATTTTTGGAAGCAACCTTGATGAGTTTTTCATGGTAAGGGTTTCAGGCATCCAGAAGAGAATAGTGGAAGCTATGAAAGATGACCGAACAGATGAGCTGGCGCAGGAACAGCTTCGTATCATTCGGGAAGAACTTCTCAGGCAGCTTCCTCTCAATGACAGCTGCTGGAATGAAATGCTTGAGCCTGCTCTCAGGGAAAAAGGAATTAAAGTTCTTAACTACTTTGAACTTTCCGGGAAGGAAAGAGAAAAGTTGAGAGACTATTTCGAGAGAAACATTTTCCCTTTACTTACTCCTCTGGGTTTTGATTCAGGGCATCCTTTCCCTCATATTTCCAACCTCAGCCTTAACCTGGCAGTATTAATCGATGATCCTGACTATGGGGAACGCTTTGCCAGGGTCAAGATCCCTCCAATGTTCACGAGACTAATAGTTGTTCCTGAAGATGACCCGGAGAGAATAATTTCCAGTCTGGAAGAGCTGAAAACGGGGTGTTTTGTCTGGCTTGAACAGCTTATTGCTGCAAATCTTGATCTCCTGTTTCCCGGACAGCGCATCCTCGGAGCTTACCCATTCAGGATCACACGCGATGCAGACCTTGGATTTGATGAGGACGGGGACAAAGATCTTCTGACCGCTGTAAAACAGAGAGTCGGCAGGAACTATTTCGGGTCGGTTGTCAGACTTGAGACCGATTATACAATGCCCACAAGAGTCTCAGATATCCTTCTTAAAAACCTGGATCTTACTGCTTCCCTTATGTTCAGGTCGGCAGCTCCCCTAGGGCTTTCAAGTCTCATTAAACTTGCACAGATTAACCGTCCTGAACTCAAGTATGAATCCTTCGAGCCGAAAAAACATTCTCAGATGGCAAATAGAGGAAAAATTTTTGCAAATCTGAAAAAACAAGATATTCTTCTCTGTCATCCCTATGACAGTTTTGAGTCAGTAATTGACTTTGTGGAAGAGGCTGCCGACGATTCTGATGTTCTGGCAATCAAAATGACCTTATACAGGGTGGATGACAATTCCAGAATTATTCAAGCCCTTATGAAAGCTGCGGACCGAAAAAAACAGGTAGCGGTTCTGGTGGAGCTTAAAGCCCGTTTTGATGAGGAGAACAATATAGGCTGGGCAAAAGAGCTTGAGCGCAAAGGGGTTCATGTAGCTTACGGCTTTCCAGGGCGTAAGACCCATGCCAAGATGTGCCTGGTTGTCAGGGCCGAAAAAGAAGGCATCAGGTATTATGTGCACATGAGCACAGGAAACTATAATGCAGTTACAGGAAAGCTATATACCGATCTGGGGTACCTGACAAGTGACCCATTCATAGGCAAGGATGTCTCTGACCTTTTTAATGCCCTTACAGGATATTCGAGAAAGGATCATTATATAAAACTCCTTGTAGCTCCTCAGACTCTGAGGCATCAGATCCTTGAGCGCATCAGGCGTGAAATCGACCTGCACGAGAAGTATGCGAACGGGCACCTAATCTTTAAGATGAATTCCCTTGTGGACTACCAGTGCATTCGGGAACTCTACAGGGCTTCCCAAGCCGGAGTGAAAGTAGACCTTATTGTCCGGGGAATCTGCTGCCTCAGGCCAAGTATTTTCGGGCTCAGTGAAAATATCAGGGTTACCTCAATAGTTGGCCGCTTTCTCGAACATTCCAGAGCATATTATTTCAGGAACGGTGGAAAAGAAGAGATCTTTATAGGAAGCCCCGATCTCATGCCGCGCAACCTGGATAACAGGGTAGAAATCCTCTTTCCTATATCTGCCGAGTATATTCCTGTCGTGAGGGATGTAATCCTTGGCACTCACCTCAAAGATAACGTAAAAGCTCGCCTGCTGCTCCCTAACGGCAGGACTGAAAGGATCTACCCGCAGCCCGAAGAAGAAGAACTGGATTCCCAGTTATGGATGCTTGAAAATAGCGGAAGCTGGGATCTAGGTCTTCAGAAAGGTTGAAAATGAGAATTTATCCTTCTTTTTATTTTTTTCTTTATTACCCTTTATTTCTTTCTTCTTTTTATCTTTACCTTTATCTATCTAGGCAGTGTGCCGATTTTTTGTAAAATCACAAATCCCAATAAGTTTTGGATGGAAAATTCAATATTGGGAGATGAATTTTCCCCATAGTACACAAAAACTTGACTTCAAATTTACAGTGAATTCCTCTTAAAATCGCTTATGGCTACAAAATATTAAAAGGTAGCTGTTTTTAGCTTATATGTCACTTATTTGCTTGAAATTAGCCTAAAATCAAATAAATATAGGGCTTACGCACTTGAGGTACAAAATCAAGCACAATCGGCGTTGTTACTGATTTAGTGTTTTAGACAGTTAATGGTTTGATGCTATTGATTTTTCAGTTCAACCGTAAGTCCTAAAATAGCTACCTTTTAACAATAAATGGTGCTGTTTTAGTAAAGTTCTTCAGGTTTTAAATTCAGTAATTTTCCCTGCAAACGACTGTATTTCTTCATCAACTCGCCTGACTTCGCCCATAATCCGGTGTAAGTCGGGCAAGTATCCAGTAGTTTTCTTAAAACCACCGAAAATAGACAAAAAAACAAAATATTATAAAAGACGGCATATTTAACAAAAAGTGCTATCGGTATCCCCCCCTCAAAAATTATATTGGCAAAACAAGTAGTTTTGCCAATAATCGCAATCATAAGACACGGTCCAGAGTAAATAGCTTATATAGAGCTGATCCCAAAACTCAAAATTTGCTTCTTCGGTTCCCGCATTTTAAGTGACCAATCGAACTTCAGATCGTGAAAGCAATCAGAATAATTCTGATAGTTGAGAATGAAAAATAGGTTTTGGGATGAGCTCATAGAAAAATAGATTAGGACTTACGCAGTTGCCTACTTTGCAGGCAACTTTTGAATTCCCTTGATTTTTAAGTCCTGACTACTTTTGAGATTCTATGCTGGAATACCAGGTATCAAACAGAGCAAAATATGAATTGAAGCACCAGAAGTAAATAAAGAATAAAATCTGGTAGTTAGTTTTGTCTAAAAAAAGTAAACAGGTTTAACTGAAAACCTGTAAAAATAATTGCTATACTGAGGATTTGTTATAGTTTCATTTTATTCAAATGTTGCTGCTTGTATATTGTACCCGTCATTATATCCTGAAAGGAACTTCATATAGTATCCGGCACTGTATCCGGCAGCGTATCCGATATCTTGGGGGAGTGCTCTTTGGGCAAGGTTGCTGCGACCTGTTCCGGTGTATTTTTAATTTTTGTTCCGAGATCGTATCCACGATCTATCCGTTTACAAGTCCAATCTTATATCCTCCACCGTATCCATTCAAGTAATGTTTATCTTTGCACTCCAATTTGGGTACATAGATACGCTTAGTGACGTATTAGGTTCATTTTTGACTTTATTTCTGTGCTTCTTTCATTTTTGACTTTTGTTTCTGTGCTACTTTCACTTTTGACTTTTGTTTCTGTGGTACTGCCGCGGCATTTACATATGCTTTCTTTGTAAGTGTATCACTGCCACCAGGTCCCCATACTTTCAATGTAACATCATAAACTCCGGGTTTTTTAAAATTATGATGAGTTGATGGCTTTGAACTGCTGTAAGTAGTAGCTCCTGTTTTTATATTATGAAACTCCCAACGCCAGTGAGCAACATTGCCTGTGGCGTCACCGTAAAACCTCGTCTTTAACGGAATGGAACCGCTTATAACGTTAGCATGAAAGTCATTAATTTTCACGTTGCTTTTTACGTTGCCCGTAGCTAGAGCTGTTGGCATCAAAAGTAAAACTACTAAAATCATCGGTATGATGTATTTTTTCATATTAAATACTCCTTAGAACTAACGCAGTTCATGTGCAAAAAGCACAAGCTGGTCAGTCATAAAAGTATTATGACTTAACTAGTTTGAAGTTTTAAGCATCAGATTTTTCGGCGAGTTGCGTAAGTCCTATGTTTTTCTGATCACCCTGCCGGCGCACTGTCGGCAGGATGTTTTTAGAATAACTATCTTACATATAAACTTTATTCTGCAAATAAACATTCTTGCAAGTCGGAATTACAAAATAATCCCTCTTAATTTTAGTTCCCTATCTAAATATTTAATTCAAAGTTTTCTTTGCTAACTCTTTTCTTTCTTCTTCCTGCATATCCAGCACATTTGTAGCCCGGTGTCGCATGTTCCCATCCTTGGAAACTTTTCAAAATATTTTAATAAAACCCTATTCTTTCAGATGAACCGTGGCAGTGTACCGAAAGTTCTGTAAATTTGAAGTCAACTTTTTGTATATTGGGGGAGAATTGATCCCACTATATGGGATTGGTCATGTCCATGAGTTGTTGAAAAACGTAAACAAAAGACTATTTCTACATTTTCACAAAAACGGACAAATAGCTATATTTTAGGAATAAACGTTGCTTTTTAATAAAGTCCTTCAAGCTTAAAATGCAGTATTTTTCTCACAAAATGACTGAATTTTAATCTGCGACTATAAAAAAGAATCATCGAAAAAATCCCAAAAAAATTAAAATATGTTATAAGGTCTTCCCCGGTTCATGCACTTGAAAAAAAATAATGGAAAGTGAGAGAGGCTAGATCTATCGCTAAGCACAATTATTTAAAGTTTCATGTTGATGTTTTCAGTTCAAGTGCATTAATCATATTGGGAAAGCCCCTCTAACTTAGATATGAGTTAAGTAGTGTTTTTCTCACTCAAACTCGGTTATAGCCTGTGCTCTGGTGCAGGTTGGGGTGCAGGTTTGGACACGGGTTTGGGTATTGGGCGATCTTCACGGGAAGGTAAATGTTTCTGTACGATTTTGTGATGGTCATGATGTGGGTGTTCATCGTGTACAACGTGATGGTTAGGTACATCAACTGCATGTGCGCTTACTGCTCCAGCTGTTACTGTAGCCAGAAAACAGACTACAAGCAAAACCGCAAGTGTTTTCTTGATTTGTTTTAGCATTTTATTTACTCCTAAAGATTTCGAAAAACCTTAAACCTTAGTTTTTGGCTGGTTGTTTATATAGAGTGTATAAACAATCTTTTTAAATCGGAGGCATAATTTGTGGAAGGTCAAAGGCTTTTCGAAATTCATTTCCTTTTATTGATCAATTTGGGGATTATTGATCAACTTGGACTTCTTGCACAGTTGAAGGAAAAGAGCAAATACAGTCATTATAACTCTTTTTCCTTCAAATGCAGAAATCCTATTTGGTTAAGTGGTCTTGTTGACTCTACGCCAACAATCCATAAATCAGACCCAAAAAATATAATATTACTTGTATTCTCAGAAATAGAATATGATTTGTTTTTAAAAAAGAAGCTTTATTTGACGTTTATTTTTATAAAGAATATTAAATAGAACAATTAATACTTATTAAGTCCTTTTAAGAACTAATCCAAAATGAAAATAAAGAGATACTTTTGTGAATATACGTTCTTTAAGTCTGAATTCTAAAAATAACACTAAATATTGCATATAATGCCTTCTCGGACTCTTTTAGGCGTTATATACTAAAACGAGATTCGGCTTTGTCTTCGACGACTCAAAACCGACTTTAAAAAGTGAATATTCTCAAATTTAAAATTCAGTATTTTTTCTATTAAACAATTGCATTTTTACCCAATCACAAAAGAAGGAAGGCGGGCATCTGGTATGCGTGCATGCACATGTTACCAAGGAGGAGAGACATGGTAGATAGGCCAGAAAAACTCGCCTTATACACTATTACCTCTGCATGCAGTTAATTCTTGAAGGAAAAAAGTCAGAAGCTGCCAGAGAGCAGGTTTCACAATTCCAGCCATATTATAGCAAAAATACAGTACTTTTACGAAAAACAGTATATAATGAGCTGGAAATCCCTGATGGCAAGAGCAGCAGAACATATATACAGTACCAAATTTAGTAATCAGTAATTCAATATACAGTAATATGACACTACAGTCCGACTTAGAAATGATATTAGGATTTGGATTCTTAACATGGTTGATATGATTTATAATACCAATAACCGGGCAACCCAGCATTGGTCCCACTTACCGGAGGCATAGTAGGCAATATAGCAACACATTTCCTCATGCCAGATATTCACTCACCCAAGAACTAACCCCGATTCATAGAGCAAATACTGATCCTGGGCTTTTATGTTCCCTGAGTGATCATATCCAAAGTATGGAATAATGGTTGTAACCTACATTCCGCAGATGTACACAGATGTAGAATTTATTTGCCGATTTGCCTTATTATTTCATCAAATGTGAATTCAGTTTTTAACCTACTGCCATATTGAGAAAATAGGTGGTATTTTTGTGTACATCTGCAGAAAGTGGGTTGTAACGGTAACATTTCTGTTACTCTGGATTTCAGAGTTTTGAAACATTTTTATTATCACCCGACTATTTTTATAAAGTAACTTTGTAAATTTTCGATTCTAAGTTTTGAACTCAGTTATTCCATATGATATAGGAATACATGGGTTATAACCGACAACCGCTCCCTGAAATACAAAAAACATTTTAAATTCGCACAGATACACTTTTTTCAATAGCAGACGGCTTAGTTTTTCCTATAATGAAAATGCAGAAAAAAGCCTGAAAAAAGAGCTCTCTTAATACTCTTTCTTTATTGAGTGCGTAAATAAGCAACTTCTCCAATATATGGAAAGAATATGTGCTGAAATAATAACAATTACATACTTTCGGTACACTGCCAAATAATCTCAAATAGAATAAAAATATGAACTAGTATTGTGAAGCTTATTTTGAGTTTCTCGACTCCTTCGAGAAAAATGAAAGACAGGGCTTTCAGGTGGTAATAATGGAACCCGAGAAAATTTCCGAAGGCAGAGTTGTTGCGTTTATCGATATAGGCACTAACTCGGTCCGGCTTCTTCTGGTCCGGATCAATCCCAATGGATCTTACCTGCCCCTAACCAAACAGAAGGAAACAGTCCGGCTTGGGGACAACGAATTCATAGACAGGATTCTGCAGCCGAAGGCTATAGAACGCGCAGTTGTTGTCTGTAAAAAGTTCATGGAACTTGCCAGGGCCTACAGGGCAGAAGAGGTTATAGCTGTGGCTACCTCGGCAACACGGGATGCGAGCAATAAAGTGGCTACCTCGGCAACACGGGATGCGAGCAATAAAG
>Ga0183099_1001142_pt1 | contig 16130 bp, 13 predicted proteins | sample Biomet1_FD_127788 | JGI IMG/M metagenome (GOLD analysis project Ga0183099, IMG submission 127788) | Microbial communities from bioreactor (seeded with anoxic lake sediment) at LBNL, California, USA - Biofuel metagenome 1 | ecosystem: Engineered > Bioreactor > Anaerobic > Unclassified ... | reverse complement strand
CAAAGGCCGGACCCTTGTCGATGGCGTCTTTTTCGTCCTTGGCGGTGGCCCAGCTGGCGGGCACCTTGATCTCGATGAGGTTGGCCAGGGTCTGGTCGACGCCGTCCACGTTCATCTTGACGATCTTATCGCCCTTTTTGCCGTATTCCTTTTTGATGGAATCTTTGAGCAGGCTGATGGCTTTATCGATGGGCAGAACCTTGGCCAGCTTGAAGAAGGCCGTCTGCATGATCATGTTGATGCGGTTGCCCAGGCCAACGCTGGCGGCGATTTTCACCGCGTCGATGGTGTAGAGCTTGAGCTTTTTTTCGGCGATGGTGCGGCGCATGCCGGCGGGCAGGTTCGCTTCCATGTCCTCCAGGCTGCTCCAGGTGGAGTTGAGCAGGAAGGTGCCGCCGTTTTTCATGCCTTCCAGAACGTCGTAAATGTGGACGTAGCTGGACTTGTGGCAGGCGATGAAGTCGGCGTTTTCCACCAGGTAGGTGGACTGAATGGGGCTTTTGCCAAAGCGCAGGTGCGAGACAGTGATGCCGCCGCTCTTTTTGGAGTCGTAGGCGAAGTAGCCCTGGGCGTACAGCGGGGTGTTGTCGCCGATGATCTTGATGGCGCTCTTGTTCGCGCCCACGGTGCCATCGGAACCCAGGCCCCAGAACTTGCACTGAACGGTGCCCTTAGGGGTGGTCTCCAGGGAGGGACCCAGGGGCAGGGAGGTTTTGGTGACGTCGTCATCGATGCCGACGACAAAGTGGTGCTTGGGCTTGGCCTTGTCCATGTTTTTGTACACGGCCTTGACCATGTTGGGGCGGAATTCCTTGCTGCCCAGGCCGTAGCGGCCAGCGATGAACTGGGGCATGGCGCCGCCGCGTTCCACAAAGGCAGCGCAAATGTCCTGGTACAGCGGGTCGCCCAGGGCGCCGGGCTCTTTGGTGCGGTCAAGCACGGTGATTTTTTCCACGCTCTTGGGCAGCGCGGCAAAGAAAGAAGCGGTGTGGAAGGGGCGGTACAGGCGCACTTTAATAAGGCCGATTTTCTCGCCCTTGGCAACCATCAGGTTCACCACTTCTTCAATGGTCTCACAGCCGGAGCCCATGCAGATGATGACATTGGTAGCATCGGGCGCACCAACGTAATCAAAAGGCTTGTACTTGCGGCCAGTCAGTTTGCCGACCTTTTTCATGGCATCGATGACGATGGCAGGAACGGCGTTGTAATAGGCGTTGGAACTCTCGCGGCCCTGGAAGTAGATGTCCGGGTTCTGGGCGGTGCCGCGCAGGCTCGGGTGCTCCGGGTTCATGGCTTTTTTGCGGAACTCGGCGATTTTGTCGTGGTTGACCAGTTTGGCCATATCCTCGGGGTCGATGACCTCGATTTTCTGAATCTCGTGGGAGGTGCGGAAGCCATCGAAGAAGTGCATGAAGGGCACGCTGGACTCGACGGCGCACAGGTGGGCCACCAGGGCCAGGTCCATGCATTCCTGCACGGAGGAGGAAGCGAGCATGGCGAAACCGGTTTGGCGGGTGGCCATGACGTCCTGATGGTCGCCGAAGATGGAAAGCGCGTGCGCGGCAATGGCGCGGGCCGTAACATGGAAGACGCCGGGCAGCAACTCACCAGCGATCTTGTACATGTTCGGAATCATGAGCAGCAGGCCTTGGGAGGCGGTGAAGGTGGTGGTAAGCGCACCTGCGGCCAGTGCGCCGTGCACAGCACCTGCGGCGCCTGCCTCAGACTGCATCTGGCGGATGTTGACGATCTGCCCGAAAATGTTTTTCTGGCCCTTGGCAGCCATTTCGTCGGCGATCTCGCCCATGGTCGAGGAAGGCGTGATCGGGTAGATGGCGGCGGCCTCGCTCATGGCGTAAGCCACATGCGTTGTTGCGGAATTGCCGTCCATTGTCTTCATTTTCTTCGCCATGCGGGTATCCCTCTTTGTCAGTATGTGAAGGTTTTGGCCCTGTTAGTAGCGTTCTTATCGGCCTAGTTCAAAATGGATGACTTGGCAACATATGTGCCAAAAGAAACATGGGTAAATGTTCTTATGCAATTCCAGTGGGTTGAGAATGATAGTTGTCGATGGGGAGCCCCACGTGTTCAGAGTGTGTCCGAATTTCCGGCTGCTGTAAAGATGGCTGTGGGCCTTGCACGCAAGGTTTTTTCAATTGACTTGTCTGAAAAAGCGGACAGCACCGGCGTTGTTGCCACTGGCGTCGTGGCAAAGAATGCGCTAACGCTGGTACAGGTAATAATAAAAATCGATCTCACTCGTTGGCGGTTGGTGTATGGAACAGTGCGAACTGGAGCCCCCGAAGACAGGATGGAGCAAGGCCGAGCCCCTGCTGCGTCGCGCGCTGCCGTTTCTTTCCTGGTGGCCCAGGGTTAATCGGCGCACTCTTAAGGCCGACCTTTGGGCCGGGCTGACGGGCGCGGTGATTGTGCTGCCTCAGGGCGTGGCCTTTGCCGCCATTGCCGGAATGCCGCCGGAATACGGCCTGTATGCGGCCATGGTCCCTGTCATTATTTCTGCGCTGTTCGGCTCGTCGCTGCATCTTGTCTCCGGCCCTACCACAGCCATTTCCCTTGTCGTTTTTGCCAATGTCAGCCTGCTGGCCGCGCCCGGCAGCCCGGACTACATCCGCCTTGTGCTGGCCATCACGCTGCTTTCTGGCTGCCTGCAAATGGGCCTGGGCATGGCAAGAATGGGCGCTGTGGTCAATTTTGTCTCGCATTCGGTTGTTGTTGGCTTTACCGCCGGGGCGGCCATACTCATCGCCACCAGCCAGATGGGCGCTTTTTTTGGCCTGGAACTGCCGCGTGGCGGAACATTTTTAGATACCTGGGGCACGCTGGCGCGCAGCCTGGGGCAAAGCAACCCGCACGCCGTGGGCACAGCCGTTGCGGCCATGCTCATCGCTCTTGTCATTATGCGCTTTTGGCCGCGCCTGCCCAAGTTTTTCTTGGCACTCATAGCTGTCAGCGTGTTGAACGCCGTGCTTTCTACGGGGTCGCATTCTGTCCGGCTGGTGGGAGCGCTGCCTTCCAGCCTACCGCCCTTTGCCATGCCGTTGTTCGACTTGAACGAATTGCGTGGGCTGGTGCCGGGTGCTTTGGCCATAGCCATGTTGGGTTTGGCGGAGGCCGTGTCCATTGCCCGGGCCGTTGCCGCACGCTCGCAGCAAATGATCGACAATAGCCAGGAATTTGTAGGTCAGGGGCTGGCCAATATCCTCGGGAGTTTTTTTTCGGCCTATGCGTCTTCCGGCTCCTTCACGCGCACGGGCGTTAACTACGAGGCCGGGGCGAAGACACCGTTGGCTGCGGTTTTCTCGGCTGTGCTGCTGGCGGGCATAGTGCTGGCCGTGGCTCCCTTGACGGCATATCTGCCGGTGCCGGCCATGGCGGGAATTATTCTGCTGGTGGCTGCCAATCTGGTGGACATCCCCACCATGCGCCACATTGCCCGCACAGACCGCACCGAGGCCGCCGTGATGGGCGTCACCTTTCTGTCCACCTTGTTTCTGCACTTGGAGTTCGCCATATTCTCCGGCGTGCTGCTCTCGCTTTTGATGTACCTGAAGCGCACCTCACACCCCAATTTTATTATCCTTGCGCCAGACCCGGACCACCCAAAGCGCGTGCTGACCAACGTGGCCCGCAAGGACCTGGCCGAGTGCCCGCAGCTCAAGATTCTGCGCCTGGACGGCAGCATCTTTTTTGGCGCGGTGAACCACATCTCCGAGGAATTGCACCGGGTGATGCGCCTGTACCCGGAGCAGTGCCATATTCTCGTGGTGGGCAGCGGCATCAACTTTGTGGATTCCGGCGGCTGCCACATGCTGTTCCAAGAGGCGCGCAAGCTGCGACTCGCGGGTCGGGAGATGTTCTTTTGCTCGCTGAAGACAGAGGTGATGGAAGTGCTGATGCGCGGCGGCTGCTTAAGCCGTTTGGGCGAGGGCAATCTGTTTTTGTCCGAGGGCGAGGCCATAGCGCACATTGTGCCCCGCCTGGACCCGGAGCGTTGCACTTGCTGTCCATCGCGTGTGTTCCGGGAGTGTGCGCGCATGCCCGGCGGAGCGGATTTTGAGCCGCTCCAGCCTATGCCCCGCTGAGCATGGCCAGGGCATCCCGCGCAAACAGTGCGGCATAAACCAAAAGCATGGCGCCCAGCCCGCGCATGATCCAGACATACCCGCGCGAACCCAGCAGCGAACCATAACGCCCGGCCAAGAGCGCCACTGTTGCCTTTGTTCCCACGATGCTGAGGGAAAATGCTCCCAAAAAGCACGCCAGCGTGGCCCAACCAAACTGATAGGAGCGGCTGATAAGCGGTGCGCCTACAGTCATCCAGAACAGGTATGGCCCGGGGTTGAGCAGGTTGGCCAGCACGCCTTTTTTGATGCTGCCGGGATTGGTTGCCAGGGCTGCCTGGGCGTTCTCTGGCCGCCAGCGCAGGCAACCCGCCGCGCACCACAGCAAAAAACAGGCACCCGGCCAGGGTTATCCCCGCCAGGATGGAGCTGTGCCCGGCCGCACTGCCTGCCAAAAGCAGGGCCGCCAGCACGATGGGCGCATCGGTGAGAAGGGGGGCGATGGCTACCTTGATGCCCTCGCGCGGGCCATGGGCCAGGGTTTGGGCCAGCACCAGGGCCAGCAAAGGTCCGGGGGTAAGGGCTGCCGTAAGCCCCAGGGCGGAGGCGGTGAGTGCGGCGGTGGCGGGGCCGGAAATCATCGCGGGTGTTAGTGCCGGATTTGTGGCTGGTAGTCGGTGGCGAAGCGGGCCAGGAAGGTCTCGGCCTCTGCCTCCGGCAGTGGGTGGGAGTACAGATAGCCCTGGAAGTACCGACAGCCGAGCTGGTGCAGAATGTCCAGTTGGGCCTCGGTTTCCACACCTTCGGCAACGACATCAAGCTTGAGGCTTTGAGCCAGATTGATGATGGCCCGGACGATTTCCAGGTTTTCCTGGCCATCGCCCAGCATGCGCACAAAAGAAAGGTCGATTTTGAGGTGGTCCAGCGGCAGCCGTGTCAGGTAGGCCAGAGACGAGTAACCGGTGCCGAAGTCATCTACGGAAAAGGAAACGCCCATGTCCCTTATTTCGCGCAATTTGGAGAGCACGGCGGAACCGCTTTGCATCAGCGCGGTTTCGGTAATCTCCAGCTTGAGGTTGGTGGAGGGCAGGCCCGACTCGCGCAGGATGGAACGCATGCGCGGCAAAAAGTCCATGTGGGGCACCTGCTGGGGCGAAAGGTTGACCGAAAGCATGGCCTTGTCCAGGTGCGGGTAGCGTTTACGCCAGCCTTCCAAAATGCGGCTGCCCTCGGCCAGCGCCCAGAAGCCCAGATCGACCACCTTGCCGGAATCCTCGGCCACGGGGATAAACTCCCCAGGCATGATGAGCCCGCGCTGGGGGTGCCGCCAGCGGGCCAAAGCCTCGAACCCGAACAGCGTGGGCTTGGCGTTTCTTTCTGCACTGAGTCCGATGATGGGCTGGAAGGCGAGGAAAAATTCGCCCTGGGCGATGGCTCGGTCCATTTCGTTTTCCATGCGCACCACGTGCAGGGTGTGGCGGAGCAGGGAAGGAGTAAAGCTTTTGACGCGGTTACGGCCCAAGGATTTGGCGCGGTGCATGGCCAGGTTGGCATTGCGCAGCATGGCCTCGGCGTTGTCTGCTTCCAACTGTCCGTGAGCCATGCCAATGCTTGCCGTGACGGTGATTTCCTGGCCTTCCACGATGTGCGGGGCCTCCAGCGCGCCCCGGATGCGGCGAATGGCCTGAATGGGCCGTTTATAGCTGTCGAATTCCTCCAGCACCAAAACGAATTCATCGCCGCCCAGGCGGGCCACGGTGTCCAGTTCGCGCACGGCGGCTTTCAGGCGCTTTGCCGTTTCTATGAGCACGGCATCGCCCGCTGCATGGCCTAGGGTATCGTTGATGTTCTTGAAGCGGTCCAGGTCCAGAAAGATGACGGCGTATTTATAGTCTGGCCGGCGCTTGGCGCGTTGCAGGGCGCTTTCGATGATTTCCATGCACAGGGTGCGGTTGGCCGCGCCGGTCAAGGGATCATGTAGGGCCAAATGCCGTAGCCGGGTTTCCATGCGCTTGCGTTCCGTCAGGTCCAAAAACATGCAGGCGCAGTGGCCGGGCTCGGTTTGGAAGGCATGCAGCTCGTAGGCCCCGGAAATGGCGTCGTCGTGGTATTCCATTTGCTCCGTTTTCCAGGTGCCGCCCTGGGTGCAAATGGTGTGGAAGGTTTCCGGCAGGGTTGTGTCAGCCAAATCGGGAAAGGCCTTTTCGACCCGCTGGCCCACCACATGCGTATTGGCCACGCCCAGAATGCGGTCTGCCGAGGGGTTGGCTCCCATGAAGATCAGCTCACCGGCAGCGTTGACGCTGTACAGGTGTATGCCCATGGGCGAGGCTTGAATCAGGTTGCGCAGACGGCGCTCGGATTCTGCCAATTGTTTTTCCGCGCGGCTTTTTGCGGTAATGTCCACGCCGGTGGACCAGTTGGTCCAGCCGATGAGGGGCGCGGCGTTGGAAACCATGCTCCAGGAGACGATGCGCTCGGTCCCGTCCGCCGCCCGCAGGTGCAATGGCATGTCCCGAAAATCTTGGCCGGAATGGATCAACGTGGTGATTTTGGTGCGGTAATCCGCCTCCGGGAACAGCAGATCGTAGATGCCGGCATTGCCGAGGACATTATTGGCCGGGTAGCCCAAAACACGCTCACACTCCCGGTTCCAAAACACCACTTCCCTGGCGGCGTTGGAAGCCAAGATCATAACAGGCAGACTTTGGGCCAAAATTTCCATGCGCTTTTCGTTTAAGGCGCAGGCCAGTTCCGTGTCACGCAGGCTGGTGATGTCTTGAACAATACCGGCTGTGAGCCTACTTCCGGGCTTCATGTGGTTGGTGGGGGCGGTGGAAACGCGCAAGATCTGCTCGCGCCCACTCCACGAAAAAGGCTGCTCGTGCTGGCTTGGCGCTCTGGCGGGGGCATCAATGTCCAACCCGAGTGACTTTGCCGAAACGCCCAGCAGTTCCTCCGCTGTTTTTCCCAGCATTTCACAGGCGCAAGCATTCACCAAGACCATCTTGCCACGTTTGTCTGTAGCGAAGAGAGGCAAGGCCACGGCATCAAGGATGCGCTTGTATGCACGGGCGTCGAGCCGAGCCGGTGCGTTTGCTTTGTTGGTGTACTGTTGCATGTCTCCCCATGTGAGGATTCTGTGATCCTGATTGTGTTAACGATACCACCGTTGCATGGCGAAGGGAAGTGTCTATGAATCGGCTGCTTACAGGCTTTTGGCCGTGGACGCACCGCAAAGGCTTGTGCTACAAAGTGTACGCGGATTACGTATGCGTCTGGTGTCTTGTTGAGTGGTAATTATTGGGGAGGTGCAGGCAATGTTGAAAGAGTTTCGTACGTTCATCATGCGCGGCAATGTGGTGGATATGGCCGTCGGTGTGGTCATCGGTGCCTCTTTTGGTGGCATCGTCAAATCTCTGGTCGATGACGTACTGATGCCGCCCATTGGTCTGCTGCTGGGCCGGGTGGATTTTTCCAACCTGTACCTGATCCTGCGCGACGGTGCTGTGCCGGGCCCTTACGCCGCCCTGGCCGAGGCCAAAAAGGCCGGCGCTGTCACGCTCAACCTGGGCCTGTTCGCCAACACGGTCATCAACTTCCTCATTGTCGCCATGGCGATTTTTTTGGTTGTGCGCGCGGTAAGCCGCCTGCAAGCCATGCAGAAAGTGGAGGAACCGGCAGCCGAGCCCACCACGAAGGAATGCCCGTTTTGTGCCAGCGTCATTAGCCTGAAGGCCGTGCGCTGCCCGAACTGCACTTCTCAACTTGATGTTTAGGCGAGGTGGGGCTTAGGCCCGGCGGGGCAGAATGTAATGCAGCATGTCGGTGCCTGGCTCCGCAGGCTGGAGCAGGAAGCCGACTTTGCGCAAGACCTTTTGGGAAGCGATGTTTTGGCGCGTCGTCTCAGCGGTTATCTGTGTGACGACGGGAAAGCTGAAGGCATGCTCCACCAATAGGGCGGCCATGCCGGTTGCCAAGCCTTGGCCGGTCCACTCCGGCAATACGGAGTAGCCGAGAGCCACGCCGCCTGTCTCGTCCGGCGGTCCGAAGTAGCCGCAAGCCCCGACCAGAACGGGTTGGCCGGACCCCTCGGGGGCCGTGCGGATTCCCTCCACAGGTTGTTCCGGCACAACGCCATACCAGCCGTACCAGCCCACGGCGGCCTTGCCGCCCTCGCGTAATCTGTCGCGAAAAAAACATTGCGCCTCGCGGTCGTAGTCTCCCGGCGGCCAGTTGTGGGAAATGGGGCCGACACCAAGCAGGGCCGCCAGGGTTTCCGGGGCCTCGAGTTCCGCCTCCACATGGGTCAATGTGCAGGCGATGAGCCGTAAGCCCAGGGCGCTAATCTGTGTGCTGCTGCGCATACTTGTTCGCATCCTGCGTCAGAATGCCGTCGTGATGGTATTGCTGCACGGGTGAATCTCCGCGCAGGGCCAGCTCTGCCCCCAGGGCCAGGGCGCGCATCTCCTCCACCTCCGGCAGGGCTATGACCGGGGCAATCCAACGCACGCGGCGTTCAATTTCCGCCACCAGGCGTGGGCTTTTGGCCATGCCGCCGGTGAGCACCACTGCGGCGATGGGCGCTTCATCCTCTTCAAACAGGGTGGCGGCCATGCCGCCGGTGTATTTGGCCACGCTGTAAGCCTGAGCCGTAAAGGCCAAAATGGCCGCCTCGTCTCCGGCGTCCATGCGGGCCTCCACCTCGCGCAGGTCGTTGGTGCCGGTATGGGCGTAGAGCCCCCCCCGCGTCAAAATTTCCGTGCGCAACTCGCGTGGGTCCGCCCCCTGGCGAACCAGGTCGAGCAGGGCAAAGCAGGACAGAGCTCCCGCGCGTTCGGCGCTCATGGGACCTTCGCCGTCCACTCCGTTGGTCACATCCACCACGCGGCCCCGGCAGTGCGCACCGACGCTGACACCGCCGCCCATATGCGCAACAAGGAATTTCGAATCCTCATAGTTTACGCCCAGCATGTCCGCCGCGCGGCGGGCCGCGGCCCGTTGGCTCAGCGCATGGAACACGCTCCGCCGCCGGATGCGCGGCAGGCCGGTGATGCGTGCCATTTCCTGCATTTCATCTGTGACGGGCGGGTCCACCACATACGACGGGCAGCCGTGCTCGGCGCCAAAGTCCAGGGCCAGGGCCGCGCCCAGATTGCAGGGGTGCTCACCGTGGCGGCGTTGGGCCAGGTCGTCCAGCATGGCGGGACTGACGGCATACACACCGCCCGGCAGCGCCCGCAGCAAGCCGCCGCGCCCGGATATGGCCGCCAGTCCGGGCCGGTCGCCCAGGTGCTTGGCCACGGCTTTCGCCACTGCGGCACGGCGGTAGTCCATCTGGTCCATGACGCGGGCGAACTTGGCCAGCTCTTCTTTCGGGTGGCGCAAGTCCTCTGAAAAGAGTTCGTTTGGTCCCTCGAACACCGCTACTTTTGTGGAGGTGGAGCCAGGGTTGATGCACAGGATGCGGGGCAAGCTCATGCTGGAATCTCCGCGTTGCGCGCTTGGCGGGCCAAGTACGCGGCCAGTGCAATGGAGGCGAGCTTGCTCTGCTCGCTATCCCCCCGGGAGGGAACCACCACGGGAACACGGCTGCCCACCACCACGCTGGCCATGGTCAGCCCCATAAGCGCACTGAAGGTTTTATAAAGGATATTGCCGGATTCGATGTCCGGGGTACACAGAATATCCGCCTTGCCGGCCACGGGACCGCTGATGCCCTTGAGGGCCGCAGCCGAGGGCGAGACGGCGATGTCCAGGGCCAGGGGGCCGGCCACCAGCGCGGTGCCGAAGTCTCCCGCCTGTCCCATTTTTGCCAGCAGGTCGGCATCCAGCGTGGCGGGCATGGCGGGATAGTTGACCTTTTCCGTGGCGGCCAAAATGGCTACGCGTGGGGTTACAATGCCCAGTGCGCGCGCTACGGAAAGTGCGTTGCGCAAAATCTCCACTTTGCGTTGCAGGGTAGGGCGAATGTTGACCCCGGCATCGGTCAGCAGCATCAGCCTTTTCCCGTCCAGCTCGCAACCTCGGGTGCAGGTTGGCGCGTCGAACACGGAAACATGGCTCAGAATGCCGCCCTCCGGCAGCAGGCCAGCCTCTTTGTTCAGCACGGCCTTGAGCACTGTGGCGGTGGAAACCAGCCCCTTCATAATGAGCTGCGCCTGGCCGGTGCGGAACAGTTCCACTGCCCGGACCACGGCCTGGGTGTCGTCTGGGCAGTCCTCAAATTCGTACGGGGAAAGATCGAGTCCTCGCTCTTCCGCCAGCTTCAAGGCCTTGTCCCGGTTGCCGATGAACACCGGCATAGCCAGACCTTTTTTTGCGGCGTCCAGCCCGGCGCGCAGCACAAATCCCTCGGCGCAGGGGGCTATGGCAACGCGTGGTTTATCGTCCGCGCAGCGCATGGCGCTGATGATATCCTCAATGCAGCTGGGCGGAGGTAGGGAGGGAGGCATGGGCTAGTCGTCTCCGCGCTTCAGGGCTATTTTGCCCGTTCTGGCCATGCTCAAAATACCAAAGGGGGCAAGCATCTTAATCAGCCCCTCCACGCGTTCGGAATCGCCGGAAAGCTCCGCTGTGATGCTGGACTCGCCCATTCCGACCACGCTGGCGCGAAACACTTCCAAAATCTGCATAAGCTGGGAAAGGTTGGCGCAGGTGCGCTGTACCTTGACCAGCACCAGCTCGCGGTCCACCAGGTCCTTGCGGGCCAAATCGTCCACCTGGATGACGAATTCCATGGCCGCGACGGAAGCTGTGATTTCGCTCATGGCTTCGTCTGGCGCCTCCAGGCAAATAACCATGCGCGAAACGGCTGGTTTTTCGGTCTGCCCACAGGAAATGCTTTGGATGTTCAAGGCCGATTTTCTGAAGGCCTCGGCCATGTCAGCCAAAACGCCGGTACGGTTGGCCACCAGGGCGGATATGGTGTGTTTCATGAACGGGTGCTCCTTGGCTGTGCTTCGTTTCCACGTGTCGCGCCAACATAACGCATCCGTAGCGGGAAGCAAGTGCAGTGGCCTGCCTTTGCTAACCACGTGTCCCCTGGCCGGGGCTTTTGCCTTGCCAAGAACCCTGGTGTCATGTATTGCCAATCCTAATGGTAGATTGGTCTGATAGCTATTCACATCCGCAAGCGGAGGCGGCATGAAGGTCCGCTGCTGGGGTGCCCGCGGCTCCATCGCCGTTTCTGGCCCGGAGTATAACCGCTACGGCGGGGATACTCCCTGCTTAGAGGTTCGCTCGGCTGATGGCCATGTGCTCGTTGTCGATGCCGGAACCGGTATTCGGCGGTTGGGCAATCTGCTTGTGCGTGAGGGAATTACCCGTCTGACCATGCTCTTCACCCACTCTCACTGGGACCACATTGTGGGCTTCCCGTTCTTCAAGCCTCTCTACGACCCCCTGGCCCACATCCTCCTGGGTGGCTGCCCAGCCTTCCAGGGCGAGATGACCAAAGTTCTCGGCATGGCCATGCGCGGTCCGTTGTTTCCTCTCTCCTTCGACCAAATCCCGGCCCGTGTGGAGCCTTTTAGCTGGTGCGATGATGAGTACTGGGTGGCGGGGTTCGCATTACGCGCATTGCGCTTTCGCACCCAAACATGGGCGCGGGGTACCGGTTTGAGGAAGCGGGAAAAAGCATTGTTTTTCTTACGGATAATGAGCTGGGGCACCACCACCATGGCGGGCGCTCCTTTGAGGACTATGTGGACTTTTGCCGGGGCGCGGATCTACTGATCCATGATGCGGAATACTTACCCGAGGAATACCCGGCGCGTAAGGGCTGGGGCCACTCGAACTACGAAGACGCCGCTCGCTTAGCCAAAGCCGCTGAAGTGGGCACATTGGGCCTGTATCACCACAATCAGGACCGTACCGACGACGCCCAGGACGAACTTTTGGAACGCTGTCGCGCATTTCTTGTTGGTCCTGGCCATGTTCCGGCCTGCATGGCGCTGACGCAGAACTCGGTATTCGATTTTTGATGCACCGGGCCTCCGTGGCTCGGCTTGCCCCCCCCCAGACCTTGCCGCACTTGATTTCTTGGCCTGGACATGCAACATTCCTCAGCGCAGATGACCAGAGGGCCGGGTGTAACCGCAACCATGGGGGATCACGTGCGCGCACTTATTGTCGATGACGATTTTTACAGCCGTATCACCCTGCACGATTTGCTTCGTCCCGTTGCGGAGTGCCACATTGCCGCTAATGGTGAAGAAGCCGTGGGTGCCTTTAAAAAAGCCATGGAAGATGGCCGCCCCTATGAGCTTGTGTGCATGGATCTGGTCATGCCGGAGATGGACGGCCAGCAAGCTCTGCAAGAGATGCGCAGCGTTGAAAAAGAGCTGGGCATTCCCCTGGACGACCGCGTCAAGGTCGTGGTTGTGAGCATGGTTGAAGATACTCGCGAAACAAACGACGCCTTTTTCCTCGGCGAGGCCGACTGCTTTCTGGTCAAGCCCATTGACGAGGCGAGGCTGATGGAAGAACTCCGTTCCCTGGGCCTTCTGCCCTGACCGGGGACGCCGCCTCCCTTGAAAAACATGGCATAATCGGCTACGAAAGCCACGTCCGGCCCTTCGCGCAGTGCGCGCTTGGTCGAAGGATACTTCATGAGTCAGATTCTCGGCATTAAATTAAGCGACCACGGGCCTGTGTGCTATTTTGCTTCCGGCTCACTCGTGGTGAATACAGGCCAAGCCGTGCTGGTGGAAACGGACCAGGGCGTTGCGCTGGGCCGGGTTGTTACCGTGCATGTGCCGGAGGAGGGCGGCTCTTCGCAGCCAGCCCCCACGGATATCGCCCCTGTCGAAACCGCCGCACCCGCCAAATCCTCCGTTCCAACCCCTTTTGCAGAAACGTTTGAGGACGGCTTTGGCGAGGCGCATTGGGCACCATTTTCCGCTCCCGCTCCCCAGCCCGGTCCTACCCAGCCAGCGCCATCTGCGGATGGCCAGCCCGGCACCACGGTGGAAGCCGACGGCCACCATCGTCCGGCCACGGTTGATCTCACCCAGCCCCAAGTGCGGCCCAAAAGCGCGGTCAATCTTTCGCGCATTCTGCGTTTGGCGGTGGATGAGGATCTGGAAATCGCCGCCGAAAATCGCGCCCTGGCCCGCAAGGCCCACAACTACTGCCGCGGGTGCATCAATGAGCAGCGCCTGGATATGAAGTTGGTGGATGTGGAGGTGTTGCAGGACAAGGGCAAGATGATTTTCTATTTCACTGCCCCCGGTCGCATCGACTTTCGTGAGCTTATCAAAAGCTTGGTGCGGGAGTTTCATACCCGTATCGAACTGCGCCAGATTGGCGTGCGCCATGAAACGCAGATGCTTGGGGCCATCGGCAATTGCGGCCAGGTGTGCTGCTGCCGCCGTTTTTTGCGCAAGTTTGCTCCGGTCACCATTAAAATGGCCAAGGAACAGAATTTATTCCTCAATCCAGCCAAGATCTCCGGTATTTGCGGGCGTCTGCTGTGCTGCCTGAGCTATGAGCAGAAGGGCTACGAGGAATTTCACAAGCAGTGCCCCAAGATTGGCAAGCGCTTCCAGACTGCCGAGGGCAACCTGAAGGTTCTGCGCGCCAATTTCTTCAAAAAATCCATCTCTGTGTGGATGGAAGAAGGTGGCGAACGCGAGTTCACGCTAGACGAGTGGCGCGAGTTGATGGACCGCCAGCCGGGAGATGTTCCACCTGTGGATCCTCAGGCTGCGCCCAAGCCAGCCGGTGATCGTCAGGGCCGCGATGGTGGCCGCCCGCGTACGGAACAACGCCCCCGCACTGAGCGCCCGCGCACAGAGCGTCCGCGCCCGGACAAGCCGCGCTCTGAGCGGACCCGTGCCGAGAACGCCCGTGTTGAAAGTGCACGTGTTGAAAGCGCCCGTGCCGATAGCGCACGCTCAGAGAATATGACCCCAGACAATGGTCGCCCGGAGAATATTCGCGAGGGGGGTGCCGAGAAGAATGCCGCTGCTCAGGCTCCGCTTGGGGCCGATACAGCATCGCGCCCCCCGCGTGATCCGCGCGCGCCCCGGCCCCCGCGTGATTTCCGGCCTGAGAATCGATCGGAAAAACGTGTGGAGAACGCTCCTGGTGTCGCTACGGAAACCGCCGCCAGCGAACGTCCGGCAACTGGGGAGCAACCGGCGGGTGTTCAGGGTGAGGGCGAAATACGCCAGCGCCCGCGCCGCAAGCGCCGTAGACCAAAGGGACCGAAAACCGCAGGCTAGTGAGTGCAAAAGTACAACAAGGGACGCGTGTCATGCGCGTCCCTTTTATCCATCCGCATACAAAAATCTTCTGCGAGGAGTGAGCCTTGAGCCGCTTTTTTGTCACCACCCCAATATTCTACGTCAATGCAAAGCCCCACCTGGGCCATGCGTTCACCACCATTCTGGCTGATTCCATGACCCGGTTTCACCAGCTGATGGGCGATGAATCCTACTTTCTTACCGGCACCGACGAACACGGCGACAAAATTGCCAAGGCCGCCGAGGAAGTAGGGCAGTCGCCCAAGGAATACGCTGACCAGATCAGCGGTCTTTTCCGCGATTTGGCGCCTACCCTGGGAGCCAAGCCCAGTCAGTTTATCCGCACCACGGACCCGGACCATATCAAGACCGTGCAGAAGGTGCTGCAAAAGGTGTACGAGGCCGGAGACATTTACTTTGGCGAGTACGGCGGCCACTACTGCTTTGGCTGTGAACGCTTCTACACGGAGAAGGAACTTGTGGACGGCATGTGCCCCGACCACAAGACCAAGCCGGAATACATAGCGGAGAAGAACTACTTTTTCCGCATGGCCAAATATCAGAAGTGGCTCATCGACCACATTAATGAAAACCCCGATTTCATCCGTCCGGCCCGCTATCGCAACGAAGTGTTAAGCATGCTGGAGTCTGGTGTGCTGGAGGATCTCTGCATCTCCCGGCCCAAAAGCCGTCTTACCTGGGGCATTGAACTGCCTTTTGACCCGAATTTTGTGTGCTACGTGTGGTTCGACGCGCTGCTCAACTACATCAGCGCCATGAACTATCCGCGTGGCGACCGCTTTAAGAAGTTCTGGCCCGCCAATCATATTGTGGCCAAGGATATTCTGAAGCCCCACGCTATTTTTTGGCCCACCATGCTCAAGGCTGCTGGCATCGCTCCGTATCAGTCGCTCAATGTGCACGGCTACTGGCTGGTGCGCGACACCAAGATGTCCAAATCGCTGGGCAACGTGGTAGAACCCAAGAAGATGGTCGATACCTACGGCACCTCGGCTTTTCGCTATTTTCTCATGCGCGAAATGGCCTTTGGGTCTGATGCCTCTTTCACCGAGGAAGCGCTGGTGGGCAGGCTGAACGCCGATTTGGCCAATGACCTGGGCAACCTGTTCAACCGCTCGCTGGCCATGACGCACAAGTATTTTGAGGGCAAGGTGCCCAACCCTGGCGATGAGACTCTGGAGGACGCAGAACTCAAGCGCCTGGGGCGCGACGCCATGCGCGGCTACCAGGACCAGTTCGTGGAGTTCCGGACCTCCCGCGCGCTGGAAAGCCTGTGGGAACTTGTGCGCGCGCTGAACAAGTACATTGACCAGATGGCTCCCTGGACCTTGTACAAGAACAAGAACATGGCCCGTCTCGGAACCGTCATGTACCTTATTTTGGAGCACATGCGAAAAATCGCCGTGCACTTGTGGGCCGTGATGCCCGAGGCCAGCGTCAAGATGCTGGAGCAGTTGGGCGCGCCCTTTGATTTGGAAAAAGTGGTGCTGGCCAAGGAGCCGGAAGTGTGGGGCCTGCTGGAGTCCGGCGTTGAAGTTGCCGCCACTTCCAATCTGTTCCCGCGTGTGGAGATGCCAGAGCCCACTCCGCCCACCGTTTCTGAGGCCAAGCCCGCAGAGCCCAAGAAGAAGGAAGCGCCGGTCAAAAAGGCCGAAGTTCCCGTTGCCCCGGCTGTCTGGAGGACGCGGAACTCAAGCGCCTGGGGCGCGACGCCATGCGCGGCTACCAGGACCAGTTCGTGGAGTTCCGGACCTCCCGCGCGCTGGAAAGCCTG
>Ga0183099_1001141_pt1 | contig 16136 bp, 12 predicted proteins | sample Biomet1_FD_127788 | JGI IMG/M metagenome (GOLD analysis project Ga0183099, IMG submission 127788) | Microbial communities from bioreactor (seeded with anoxic lake sediment) at LBNL, California, USA - Biofuel metagenome 1 | ecosystem: Engineered > Bioreactor > Anaerobic > Unclassified ... | reverse complement strand
TGAGAATTTCTATAATAAGAAATTCTATAATTAATAAAGTTCTATAATAAGAAATTCTATAATTAATGAAAATAGAATCAATGTAATAATCAATCCCAGTAAATGGGTATAATAAACACATATTCTGATATTGTAAAGGGGTAGCGATCTTATGAAAATGAAATCTGCTAAAGGGCTTACAGTCTCAAAGATGTTTAAAGGCCCCCTTGCTCTCGGAGCATTACTGTCTCTTGCAGTTTTTCCGGAAGGCAGGGCTTCTGGAAAGGTAGAGAAATCCTCTGAAAGCACAGGCAATCAGTATGAAAGCGCAGGTAATGAGTATACTTCTGAGCTTAATTCCGAGAAGGTTACGACGGAATGGAATGATTCATATCTTTTCAGCAGCAGAGAAAATGCTTCGAAAGAGCTTGAGAGCCTAAAAAAGAGACCACAGGAAATAAACGAAACTTTCCGCCCGAAATTTGAAAAGCTTTCAGGAGCTGTTGTACTCGATTATCTGGAAACCGAGAAAGCTTATTCCAAAACCGCTTGATGTCCTGTATACTTATGCATATACTCAGCTCAGTAAAAACGTGAATGAATCATTCCTTATTTCTCTGCTTGGAAGTGTTCAGGACCTGCTTACCGAATATAAAAAAGCCCAGGCCTTTGCAACCGTAAAATTAACCTCTCTGGGTAAGGAGGAATGGGACAGGCTTTTTTCCGAAGAACCCAAACTTGAGGCTTACAGGGCTTATCTTGAAGCTAACTATATGAGGTTTGCAGAGCACAGGCCAATGAATGAGGCCCAGGCTGAGTATATAGCAGAGCTCGAAAACCAGCGCATGAAACTGGAAACTGAGGCGCTTTCCGAAATAACGAATAAAGTTACAAAAGCAGGAGAGATCACGCTTGAGAACGGAGAGAAATTTTCCGTCAATTCCCAGTCCTACAGTACTTTACTATCAACAGACCCGAGCCGGGAAAACAGGAAAAACTGTTATGACAAGAGGTTCCACCACCTGATTAATGAATCAGATTCCATGGCATCCCTCTATTCCAAAAAAGCAAAGCTGGACGACCTTGTTGCCAGAGAGTTGAACTACACGGATTTCTATGATTATAGTCTGTATAACTTCTATCTTACTCATGCTCAGATTGAAGAGATGAATGCGGTTTTCAAGCAGAAGAAAGATGTGTTTGAGGAGTATAATGAGTTCAGGAAGAAAAAACTCGGGCTTGAGATGCTCAAACCATATGACCTTATACTGCAACTGACAAACCAGCCCGGCAAGAAATACGCTTACATAGATGCCCTGCGAGAGATTCAGAAATCCTATTCCAGAATGGACCCCAATTTCAAAGAAATCTTTTTAAAAATGGTAACTGGCGGTTTCATAGACGTATACCCTGACCCTGAGCATGGAAAACAGCCAGGGGGTTATTGCACCGATTCGTGTGCCCTTAAAGCTCCGTCTCTAATCTTCATGAACTATGACGGCCTTATCAGGGACCAGAAAACTTTAACTCACGAGTTTGGACATGCCGTTAATTTCTACCTTATGGGCAATTCCGTTGACTATCTTTACTGCTCAGGTACGATCTATGAAATGGAAATTCCTTCCACTTTCAATGAAGAGCTCTTTGTTGATTATATTGTCGAAAACTCGGATAGGGACACCGCAGTTGCAGTCCTTTCCCAGCAAATCGACGACTACCAGAACTTTTTTACCAGACAGCCCTTAATTACGGAATTTGAATATAAAGCACACCGGCTCTGTGAAGAAAAAGAAACTGTAAGCGGAGCGGAACTTAATGCTATCTGGACCGACCTTTCTAAAGAATACAGGAGCCGCTCAGTTGAGTATTATGCTGAAGATTCTGCGGAATGGACTTACATCAACCATATTTACCTGACAAGCAACTACTATACCTTCAACTACGCGGTTTCAAAGGCAATAACCCTCGCCCTTTTCAAACAGTACAGAGCAGACCCAGACGCTTTTAACAAAAACTATATCGCGTACCTCTCGGCAGGCTCGACAATGCCTCCTGAAGAAAAACTCAAGAAATACTTAGGAATCAAAATCGACAGGCAGCTCTTTGATGATGCAATGGACGTCGTGGAGTTAAGAATTCGGGAATTGCATAAACTGGCAAAGGAAGAATAAATCTAAAAATGATCCGTAAGCCTAAATTTAACTCTGCCAAGCCTGATATTTACTTAGATTCCTGAAAACTGGCATTCGGGGAGAGGAGAACCCTAAGTATGAGGAAATGTGTAAGAAAAAAATGAGAAAAAGCTAGTGAGATCACTATTACTCGCTCTTATATCCTTTCCTCAAGTGCATCCCTGATCTGCTTTACGGTCATGGCTCCTGGGGTTCCTTTCATATTATGGGGAGGCCAGTCTCCGGAGTTTATTTCTTCGGAATTCTCATCGTGTTCATCTTCGAGGATCAGGATAACTTTTATGTCATCAGGAATATCGTCAACCATTTTTGCTCCGCATTCAGTAAGTTCCCTGAAGGCCTCTCTTCCTTTTTCTTCATCAAAAGGTGCGGTACAACCTTTTACGATGTTTGTTCGAAAACCTCTTTCCAGGAAACCGAGGCTATTAATGTATATACAGACTTCCTCAACCAGGCCTGTCATGAATACTTCATCGATTCCGAGCTCTGCAACTTTCAGTTCGAGTTCGGGATTCATAAAAGCATTGAGGTGATCTTTCGGAAGCCGTATAACGCTGACTGTTCCTTCTTTTACTACCTTTATTATTAGCCTGGCTATTTTGTCGACTATTTCTTTTCCCATAGGGACTACAAGTTTTCCCTCATATAACGTTCCTTCATATTCATATGTTTCAAACACGAAATCGTTAGTCATATCTATAATAACCAGAGCTTTCAAAGTTTCATCTTTTTTCGTTGACTCCATAGCAGGCTCACCATTTGTCAATTCCATCTGTTACTTTCTATAGTTTATTCTGTCTTAGCTTACTGCACGCATTAACATAAATCTGTTTTGGAACTCTCAGTATAGCTTCCTTAATTTAAATTTATAATTCCATAGCTACCATCGGGTTAAGAAATCCATTCGTCGCAAAAGCTATAGAAAAATATTTACTTTTTTCCATCTCTAAGAATAGTATGGATACTGTTACAAGTCCAGTTATTACAATGATTGCTCAACCAATACTTAGAGAGTTACTTATTGCAATTTCCTTTATTTTGATAATCTTTGTTTTATATTTATTTTACAGGAAAAAGAATGGAATTTAAATATAATTTCGGATCTCAGATTTTCAATTAATGGTCTTTAATTGATGGTTATTAACTGAAATTTATGTTTTCTCGGTTCAGCTTTTTTTCGGTTCAGCTTTGTCTCTTATCCGCCTGCAACAGGTGGAATGAGCACTATGGTATCTCCCTCATTCAGTTCAGTTCTGGGCCCTTTAAGAAAATCTATATCCCTGCCATTAACAAGAAACATGATTTTGGGATTCTTATCCTCAAAAGGCTTTCCAACTGCTTCTTTGAACTCTGCTCCGAAGTGAGATTCCAGAATCTCAAGCAGGGATTCCACTGTACTGCCTGGACTTATTTCGAATGGGATTTCGTGCAATCCGACTATTTCGCGGATTGAGGCCAGGAATTTCACCTTTACTTTCATATTATAGCCCTATAAATATTATACTGACAATTCGTAAACGCCTTTTGAGCTTTAAGGCGTTCCTACAGGAATTTCAAGCTCTCTCAGCTTTTCTTCAGTGGGCTTTCCATCAACCCAGCCGCGGAGTGAATAATACTTTTCTATCATTTCAGGCACGTGGGAAATCTGCCCTTTTGACGGACCTCCTGATACATGCTCTTCAGTGAAGCGCTTTGGAAGGACATCCGCTGCCCTGTCAAGCCCATATCTGTTATTTATCATACGTTCAAGATTTGTTATCCTTTCTCCTATCTTAAGCAGTTTTTCAGGATTAAGTTCCATACCTGTAATTGCTTCGAGCATACCTGCATACTGAGGGAGCCCAATTGCAAAACTTGTGAAAAGACAAATTACAGTTGAGTTAATTACAGAGCCCATATCCTGCATGAAAATTGTCCATTCAGGCTTGCCTTCAGTGGAATATGGGTCGAGCTTTTTCGGTAACCCGATAATCTCGGCTGGAATGGTGTAGCCATAAACATGGTCGCCTCCACGATTCGCAGTTGCATACTCAAGCCCTATACCCTGAATTGGGCGTGGGTCGTACGCTGGCAGTTCCATACCCTTGACGTTTATGGAAAGCTCGGGAGCATTATACTTCTCTGCAAGCTTTCTCGAGCCAAGCGCAAGATCTGCTCCAAACCCAGCTTTATAGGCTGTTCTCCAGACGGATTCAACCATTGCCGCTGCATTTCCGAATTTCAGGTTCAAACCCTGCAGTTTTTCTTCGGGAATCTTTCCTTTCTCGACAAGCTCCATGGCACAGGAAATAGTTCCTCCCATGGAAATAGTATCAATCCCGAACTCATTGCAGAAGTGATTTGCTTTTATAACGGCATCAAGTTCTTTTACACCACAGTTGGATCCAAGGGCGAAAATAGTCTCATACTCAGGGCCTTCGGTATATTTGACACTGAAGGGCCCATCAGGAACAACGGATTTCCTTCCGCAGACAATTGGACAGCCCCAGCAGCCAGTTGTGCCTGTGAGATAGGTTGCAGTAAGCCGCTCTCCGCTCTGCTCATCGGCCTCAGGGAAATAGCTGTTTTGGAAGTTTCTTGAAGAATATGCCCCGTGCGCATTAACTATGTTTACAAGAACTGCAGTCCCGTAAACGTGCAATCCTCCTTTTGGACCAGTAACCGGATTTTCCTTTATAAGGTTCATTGACTCTGCAACTTTTTCAACAAGCATATCAGGATTTGCAGGTTTTTGCCTATTGTTTCCTGAGACCACTATTGCCTTCAGCTTCTTGCTGCCCATAACAGCTCCAGAGCCTGTTCTGCCTGCTGTCCTATGTTCATCGTTCATGATGCAGGCCATATTGATCAGGTTTTCTCCGGCAGGGCCTATGCAGGCGACTGATGTCTTTCTGGGGTCTTTTGTAGTCCTGTCGATAAGTTCAGCCGTGACATTAATCGTGGTCATGCCCCAGATTTCAGGAGCTTCCACAAGCTCAGCTTTTCCGTTTATAATGCTCAGGTAAACTGGCTTATCCGAAATTCCTCTGACTACTACACCATCGTACCCCGCAAATTTCAGATATGGTCCCCATTTCCCTCCTGAATTTCCGCTCCCCAATCCACCTGTCAGGGGGGATTTGCTGGTAAGTATATGGTAACGCCCGCTAGTAGGCACTCTGGCCCCTGTAGCCGGGCCTGTTGAAAAAACTAGAAGATTATCCGGGTCAAAAGGCTGGATATCATCCCTGAGCTCATCGTATATGAATTTCAGGCCGAGCCCTTTTCCTCCAAGGTACATCCTCAAAACTTCTTCATCGAGTGGTATGTCTTTAAGTTTTCCATTTTCAAGATTAACATCAAGAAATCTTCCTGCGTATCCCCCTAGCAAAAATGGTCTCCTCCATGGATATATTTTCAAGTACTACTTAAAATGATAAGATTTCAGTTTTCCGGCACTGGTCTGCCACCAGTCTCTTACTCTACTACCCCTGAATAAAATTTTAATGAGAATTGCCGGATCATTATTAAGCACTGACTGGATTTAAGTACTAGTTAAAACATGAAATAAAATTAATAATATGTGTTATGTAAAGTTTATTTATAAAAGTATTCATATAAAAGAGTTTGTTGCAAAAACACATTCTGTTTATTAATTCCCAAAGTTTACCCTAATCTGAAAATAGATAATCTAAACTATCACAAACCGAATTATGTTATATTTCAGATTGATAACATACTATCCTGAAATTACAGTCCAAGATCCATGAATAATGTTATCCTTAAAGCCTTAATTTCAAGGAGAAACATAATATGTTTCTTTTTTGTTTTATCGAGGGCTTTACAGACCCTTATACATTTATTCTTATATTGAACTCGGTACCTTTATCCCTTTTTAATTTGATTTCCCCATCTAACTGATCTACAAGAATGTTTACAAGCTGCAGACCAAGCGTGTCTGAGCTTTCTAAATCAGTGTTGTCGGAAATGCCAACTCCGTCATCTGAGATAATCAGGGTATATCCTGTACCTTTTTCAGTAGTTTCTTTTTCATTGTAAATTAACGAATTTCTGGCTTTTTCTTCTTTGAATAGCTTAATCCAAATTTCTCCTTTTTTCCGATCTGGAAATGCATGTTTTAAAGAATTGGAAACCACTTCATTAATAATTATTCCCAGTGGGACTGCGATATCCATGTCAAAGAGGATATCTTTTTCAAGATCCATGTGTAAGCTGATATCAGCATTTCCAAGGTTATATGTTTGAAAAAGGTTTTCAACGAGTTTTTCAAGGTATGGGGAAAAGTTCAGGGTATTGTCTCCTCCACCTTCATGCAATTCTTCATGGATAAGAGCAATGGACATTACTCTATCCTGGCTTTCCCTGAAGGCGGCGAGAACTTCTGAGTCCTTGATATCCCCTCTGTTATCGAATTTCTCAGCCTGAAGGTCAAGAAGGGAGGAGATTACCTGCAGATTATTCTTAATTCTGTGGTGGATTTCCTGTTTGCGGGCAATCTCGAGATTTGTCAGAGCTTCTTCAGCCTTTTTACGTTCAGTAATATCAGTGAGCATGCTCATCACGCCCACAAACTTGCCATCTTTATCAAAAAGGGATTTAGCATTTATGAGTGCCCATAAGGGCGAGCCATCCTTACATATTAATTTCAATTCGTAGCTCTCATTGATACCCTGCCGTCTCTTTTCCAGCTTCTGTTTGAGAATACTCTTACCCTCTTCATCGGCAAAGTCCCATATTGGTCTGCCAATACCTTCTTCCAGAGTATATCCGAGCATATCCGTCATTTTTTTATTAGCGTAAGTGACTATGGCTTCATCATCAATTATGAGTATACCTTCGTTTGCTGTCTCTACAATGTTGCGGTACTTTTCCTCACTTTCCCGAAGTTTTTCTTCTACTCTTTTTCTTTCGGTTATATCTCTGGAAATGAACGAGATCGCAGTCAACTTTCCATGGCTATCAAAAACCGGAGAAAGAGTTATTGAAACTTCTATTATCTTTCCGTCCTTTCTTAACCGTGAAGTCTCATGACGGCGAATTTTTTTCCCCTTTTTTATCATTTCACTTAATTCATTTGCTTCTTTATCTAAACGGGGTGGAGCCAGGATGGTTGTGTGCTTCCCAAGAGTTTCTTCCGCTGAATAACCATAAACCTGCTCTGCTCCTTTATTCCAACTTGTAATAATGTTGTCAAGGGACATAGTTCCGATAGCGTCATTTGATGATTCCACAATATTCGCTAAGTTCCGAATTTTCTCTTCTGATTTTTTACGCTCAGTAACGTCCTGAACTATTCCTTTCACTCGAATCGGGGTGTTTTTTTCATCAAAAATAACTTCAGATTGCATATGGACTACACGTTCTTCCCCATTAGCCAAGACAATCCTATATTCAATACTGCGAGTTTTTCCTTTTACAGTTTTCTTAAGGACGCTATCCACAGAGTCTCGATCATCTGGGTGTATGTAATTTAAAAATTCATTATAAGGTGGTCCTGCTTCTCGAGGATCACGTCTGAAAATACGATACATTTCCTCAGACCAGTATGCTTTATCAGTTGCAATTTTCCACTCCCAATTTCCAATATGAGCCATTTTTTGAGCTTCAGCAAGACCTTTTTCACTTTCTTTCAATGAGTTGTAAGCTTTCTCAAGTTCTGCAGTACGCTCTTCAACTATTATTCCTAAGTTGTTATGTGCTTTTTTTAGAGCTTCTTCTGCTTCCTTACGTCCAGTAATGTCTATGAATGCAGAAATGGATCCGCGCAGGTTTCCCTGCTCGTCACGCAAAGGTCTAGCATTGCCCAATACATGTCGTATCTTACCATCAGAGGATACAATATCTAGCTCGCAGTCGTTTATCTCTATGCCTGTAGCAGATAACTGCGATGGCATATCCGCAGGCTGGAGTTCAATCCCGTCCTTTAATAACCTAAACATCTCTGGCTTCTCTCCTTCAGGAGCAGACTTGGACAAGTTTGTACCCACAGGAGTCCGTAGCCATTCATAGGAAAGACGGTTACCAGTTATCTGAAGCGCCTTGGGTTCGCGTGCTATATACACGGCAACAGGCACGGCATCCAATACTGCTGCCAGTTCATCCGAGCGAGCTCGCTCACGCTTCTCGCTCTCCCGCAATGCGTCAACCAGAAAATCGCGTTCTGCCAGCGATTTAGCCAGCTTGATATCGTCGTTGTAGCTTAGTTGCGAGAGCATGTTAGCAAACGTCATGACAAAGTCCATGGCTGTATTCACAGCTTCTCTGCTCAACCGTGGAACTTTTTCAAGCGCTGCTATGTATTCCTCCTCATTGAAGCCGTATTGTCTAGCCTGTGACCGGAAAAATTTATAATCCACAGGTTCGTTTTCAAAAAAGAACTGTCCTGCGTAGACATCACCAACGTGCTGGTCACCTACATTAATTGGAGTCACTATGTCCCACAAATTGTTCTTGCATTTGTACATCTTGAACTCTCCAGGGGGAATGCCCGAGGATAGTTTTATGTTGCTTTCTATGCAGTGCTTGCAGGCTTCAGGGTGAACCCTATGAAATTTGGTGCAGATATCCTGCCATCCAATACTTACCAGAACATTGCCTTTGAGATCGTTTAGGCCCATGGGAATGTGAACAAGCTTATAGAAATCATTCATGAGGGACTGGATCGCTTGGGTATCAATGATCTCGGCAAGTTCCAGGTTCGTCGTATCCCGAGCAGGCGATGGAGTACTCCCCAACTTCATCCCGACACACTGTTCACTCTGGCGCAGCACCCCTTCAGTTCGCTTACGCTCGTTTATATTTTTCCCCCCTAGAATTTTCTATCCGCTCCCATTTTCCTTCCTTTTTGACCAAGGTAAATTGATGATTTGCGACAATATCTATAGCTTCAGTTACATCGTACTCATCAAGAGAATAGGTACATAGAGCTATTATATGGTGGTTACTAATAAAAGCATCCGCTTTTTTCTCATAACCAACGAAATTACCCCAATACTCTCTTTTCAGCCAGGAAGTGTTCCCTGCCGTCCTGAGCCCGTCATAACCACTTTTCTGAGCCTGATTAAGTTTTTCAACCCAACTATTTAAGACTCTTTCCGAAACGAATACACTTTCTTTTATATACCAATCAGTGTAGGGAATAATTTCGATTTGGCCATTTTCCAGATACATATCAAAGTCAGGAATAGCTTTTCTTAAAGCTTCTTTTGCCTCTTCCGCATCTAGAGGGTATGCTGCGATCCATAGGCAAAATTCGTTATTTTCCAATCCTGCTTTGAAATAAGGAACAAGTGTTTCCGTCAAATCTTCCTTTGTCCGGTAGAATTGGCAAAAGTGTGCTCCCCAGGGCAAATCTCCAATAATATCAATACCAGATTTTCTTAATTTTTCATTCATTCTGTATCTTTCCCTACCATTAAACATAATCTTGAAAGATTATATTAAATTGCACTAGCAATTTCATTTTTGAGATAAGGGAACTTTTCTGAAGCCCTTGGCAAATAGCAAAACATACCCAATGAGATTTTTAAAAACAGAATTAATCTGCGTTGTAATTTTAATACATCACGATAAATAAAATTAATGATACATTAACGTTTTTACCCTGAAATCGTTGCAAAACTCAAGTCAAAAAGCTATTTAGCTAAAAAGCTCATAAAAAATCCTATAAATATAGAAGAAGTTTTTGAAAAGCTTCATGTGAATATCCAGCTTTAGAAAAACACTTACGCTTTAGTTATATACTCGTGCCTGACATTTGCTCTTGTGATCCTTGGAACCTGTCCCCAAATGCCAATGTATTCTCCCTGGATCACAAGTGCTCCTTTTATTCCCGGAATCCCCTTCACGGCTTTGAAAGAAGCCTCTACAGATTCCTTTCCTACTCCTACCTCATTTCCGAGTGCTGTTGCAGCCGCATCTGCCAGAGAAACATCATCTGAGAATACTGCAGCCGCATCCGCCATTCCGAAACTGATAGAAGGGCCAACTGTTCCTGCTGAAGTGCATATGCCTGTAATCGAGTCTCTTGGTTCGAATACCAGGCCCAGGTTTTTTACAGGAGACTGTCCCGCATAGATCCCAACTACGACAGGTCTGTCATTGATGAGTGCGATATCCCCACCATTATCGACAATAGCGTATTTTGCTCCTGCTTCAACCATTGCTTCCACTGCAAGGGCCGAAATTGTGCCTGCAACCGCACTCATTGGCCCTATGCCCATAGTATTTCCGGCTTTTACCATTCTCCTTACAACTTCTGGGGCATTTTCCGGGCATTCGTAGGGTTCGAGAGTAAGCTGAAAGTAAGGGTCAGAAAGAATGTAAGTCTCAAGGGCTGCCCTGTGGATGTGGATTGCTTCCTTTGCAGCTTCGATATGGGCCTGAGTGTCGGCTGCAATCGTAACTATGGTTTCCTTGAGCTGGAAATGTTCTTTAATCGAGGTACTGGCAGATTCTTTAGCGGATTCTTTTATGGGATTTGGCATATTGGTTCAGATGGGATTTATTGCTTAAAAAAGAGGTGCTTGCAGAGTTGCGGCTCTGCAGTACGCTGCCCTTTTCGCTTCGCTCAAGAGGGCTGAATTCTGGGAAAGAGAAATAGTTTTTCAATTTGCTGAAGAGGACTGATTTACCTGAGTCCTGTCTCGGGAGGGGGAAGTGTTTTGCAAATGAGAAATTTAGAGAGAACAGAGGAATTTAAAAAAGGGCTTTTTAAACCAGGCCCCTGCGTCTTTCACTCTTATATTCGTCAAAGAGGCTCTGCAGTTCATCTTCCTTGGCTTTGTGGCGTTTTACGTCGGCTTCTTTTTCCCAGGATGCGATTGCGGCTTTGAGAGTTTCGGGTTCGGCCATTGCAAAGTCTTCAGCCCTTTCGAGCGGGATATCCTTTAAGACCGGCACAGCTCCTTTAAAGAAGGTTCCCTCGGCTGCGTGCGAAATATCCTCAGGGATGAGTACGGCACAGACTCCGGCTTCGACGAGGATCTGGGCTGTTGCAGCTCCGCCTCCGCTTGGATTTTCCAGGAAAACTACATCGCCTGTCTTAAGCCCGTATTTTTCCTTTGTTTCGGCAATGGATTCCTTCGTAAAAGCGGCAATAACTTTGACAGCCGTACCGTCTCCGCGAACTTCCATCTTCTGGATTTTACGCAGTTTGTTGCTTCTGCGCCGCAGTTCCTTTACGGTTTTGCTTTTATGGCTGACCTCTTTTTTCAGGTTTTCAATGGTTCCGTCCCTTATCTGGATTTCTTTTGATTTCCTGATTTCACTGTAAGCTTCCTTTTTGAAGCTGTTCAGCCTTGACTCAAGCTTTGAGATTTTTCTGTCTTTTGCAAGCAGTTCTTCCTTTAATTCCTCAAGGTATTCCTGCAGGTTCTGAATCTGCTCGCTCTGCCGCTGGACAGTCTCCCTAATTTTCAGGAGGGATTCATCGACTGCTCTGTTCTCCGGCTTTTCGGCACGCTCTCTTGGCTTTGGCTTTTCAGGCTCACTTAACGCCCGGACTTTTTCAATTGCAACCTCTATCGAAGCTCCACGGATTACATGAAACTTTATCAACTCGAGATCTGCATTCTGAGGAGCCTTCTTTTCAATCCGGGTGAATATATTTTTGTAATTCCTGTAAGTGAGAAGAGCCGCAGTCAATGCATCCCTTTCATGGTCATTGGAGTAGCCGAAAGTTTTTCCAAGCGCAATTTTTTCCTCGGCAGAAACCTCGATCCCAGGACTTGCAGGAACTGCATTGAAGCTTCTTCTGATTTTCTCAACCGAACCCGGCATTGGAGTCACATCGCTGGCGATAACTGCAGGTTTTCCGTATTCGGCAATAAGTTTGACCACTTCATCAGGAGCCATTCCCCTGGAGCTTTTCAAGTAAAGAAGCTCTCCATCAAGAGAGAGAATCGCTATTCCCACGGTTGTTCCAGGGTCGATTCCCACAATTGTAAACTTACGTCTCGGGTTCTTTGGTTTAAGGGAAACGTATCGAATTTTATCGCGTTCAACACTTCTTACGCTTACCTGAGCATCATTACTTGTCATCGGATGTATCGGTATCTCTCCGCGTTTTGCATAGACAGTGAATTCAGACCTGACATAGCCTCCGAAACCTTTTACGTTTACGGCTTCGAATCTGATGCCTTTTTCCCGAGAAAGATCTTTCAGGGCATTCTCAATTTCCCTGCTCCTTTGCAGTACAGCTCCATGTACCTTCCTGCGGTAGCGGTTCTGGCTCCAGCCTCCCCTTCCCAGAGAACGAGCTCTACTGACTTTTATTTTTGTAATATCTTCAAAAAGGGAAACTTCATGCCCAACCCCCATATCTGCAAGGCGGGCACATGCTTCTGCTTCATCATTCGGGTTTTCGGGGTCAAAAGAGAACCCGTGTTTTCGTGCAAGCCTTACAAGCGGTTCAGGGTGCAGCCCACCTGTAACCTGAACCAGTTTAACGCCTTCAGGCAGACGTTCCATAAGAGAAAGGAGCTCGCTTCTATCGGCTGCAAGCTCAAAAATATTGTCAACAGCGATTATCTCCGGCCTTTCCTTCTGGATCATGTTAAAGATCTTCTGGCGGCGGAGCATACTTTGATGGGAAACTTCTCCGTCCTTCAGGATAGCAAGTGCATATCTGGGAAGTGCCCTTGCCCTGGGAGAGCCCCGGGCAATATCAATTCCATAGATAATCTTTTTTTGCATGAGCATCTATATTTTATTTTTTATGGAATATATATTTAACTGCACTTATTTTTATTATTTAAAACTATTTATCTGCACGGCTTTATAGTTCTTTTTATGCCTTCAAGGAAAGACGGTCACAATCTGGATAGACTTTTCAGGTGGATTAGAGTAAAGCATGTTCGAACCAGGTTCAAGTAGACAGATTTAGAAAAATGAGAATAGGAAAACTGAAAATAAAGTCTTTAGAGTACTGAGAAACAAAGTGTTCAAAATACTGAGGAATAAATTACTCAAGGTTACATAGAAAATAAATTGCCCATAAAACTGAATTCGGGCTGGAGAGCCGTAACTCTACCTAAAGAACTTCGTTCTCCTGAGACGAAACTCGGGTAATTCAGCCCTCTTGAGCAAGTTAAAAGCCACTCTTACTTACCCATAAATCAGCCCTCTTGAGCGAGCAAAGCGAGCGAAAAGGGCTTCGTGCTCCCGAAGCGAAACTCGGGAGATGAAACTCGGGAGACGAAACTCGGGTGAAATCAGGAGACTACTCGAACTTCCTCGTGTCAGGCCTGTTTCAGAAGTACTTTTAGATCCTCTTCGACGGTTGTATTGGGCCTTAGATTGAAATTTTCAACCAGAACTTTAACAACATTGGGTGAAAGAAAAGCCGGAAGTGTTGGGCCTAGAGTGATGTTTTTTACGCCGAGACTCAGGAGGGCGAGCAGCACAAGCACTGCTTTTTGCTCGTACCAGGCTATATTGTAGGAGATAGGCAGATCATTTATATCCTCAAGCCCGAAAGCCTCTGCAAGTTTCTGGGCTATTACCACAAGCGAATAGGAATCGTTGCACTGCCCGGCATCGATCACCCTCGGGATTCCTCCGATATCGCCAAGGTCAAGTTTGTTGTAACGGTATTTGGCGCAGCCCGCGGTCAAGATCACGGTATCTTCAGGGAGAGCTTTTGCAAAATCGGTATAATAAGCCCTTTCCTTGTGCCTGCCGTCACAGCCTGCCATGACCATGAACCTGCTGATTTTTCCGGTTTTTACTGCGTCTATAATTTTATCCGCAACCGAGAGAGCTGCCTCATGTGCAAAGCCTGCGGTTATAGTTCCACTTTCGATAAGTTCTGGAGGTTTGCTTGTTTTTGCCTGCTCAATTAGAGGGGAAAAATCCTTTGTGCCGTCTTCTTTTTCGTAGATGTGGGTGAGCCCTTCAAATCCAACTACCCCTGTAGTATAAATTCGATTTTTATACGATTCTCTCGGAGGAATTATACAGTTTGTAGTCATGAGGATCGGGCCGTTGAACTTCTCGAATTCCTCATTCTGTTTCCACCAGGCGTTCCCGTAGTTGCCTGCGAAGTTATCGTACTTCTTGAAGGCAGGATAAGCGTTTGCTGGCAGCATTTCCCCATGCGTATAGATATCAATTCCTGTACCCTTTGTCTGTTCAAGAAGTTGTTCCAAGTCCCGAAGGTCGTGTCCGCTGATTAGGATTCCTGGCCTGTTTCTTACACCTATATTAACGGCTGTCGGCTCCGGATTCCCATAAGTTTCGGTGTTTGCCTTATCAAGCAGGGCAAGGACAGATACACCTTTTTGCCCGCATTCTAAAACAAGGCCAAGCAAAGCTTCTACTCCCAGGCTGTCGTCAACAGTAGAAACCAGCCCTTTTTCTATAAACTCATAAATCGCTTCGTCTTTATATCCCAGGATATAAGCGTGATGAGCATAAGCAGCCAGCCCTTTTAGGCCATAAGTCAGAAGTTCTCGAAGAGACCGGATATCCTCATCCTGTGTGGAATGGACAGCAATATCCATACTCTCTATATTTCCCGGAGTAACCTTAGCAACAGCAGGTAAGTCTTTTTCGGCAGCTAAATCTTTGGCTGGCAGTTTTCCCTTAATATCATCTCTGAGCTTAAATCCCTTGTCTATTAGAGACTCAATTTCTCGCCTGTCAAAATTGGTGTTCGTCAGAGTCGCAAAGAAGCTGTCAAGCAAAAACCTGTCTGTTGCTTCTTCATTAAGACCTACAGCCCTTGCTTTAAGGTTATAGAAAGATATGCTTTTAAGGACATAGATCAGCCTGTCCTGTAAATCTGCAACTTCCCCTTTTTTGCCGCAAACCCATTTTTAGTACAACCTTTCACATTAAGCGTTTCCTGACATTGGTTACAGAACATTTGTTCACCTCATACCTGCTTACACACAATCTACCCGATTTTCCGCCATCGTTTAAATTTTCAAATAATTTTTAAACTGTTTTAGATATCAACTATATAACATCTGGTATATCTCTAATATCGCATGCATAAGATCATTTCATATGGTGCCTTTTTAATACCGATATATTTAGGATACCATATAATAAAACATATCAATCCATATATAGGAAACAGTTTCGAAGTAGGTACTAGGAAATTATTGTTTAAAGGATGAATAAAAATCAAACGTGGGTAATTTTCCACTCAAAACAAGTTGTCAGACAAGTAATATCGTTAATAAAAAATTTAGGCTTTGGTAATTAACTATAGCTATATATTATAAGAACCTATATTTCTTTATGAACTGCCCAAGGGGTAATAGTTCCACTCACAAAAAGAATGGTATAGTTTGTGGACGTCAACGCTACAAATGCCATGATTGTGGATATAACCATACAGTAGAGGTAAAATCAACTGCTAGCTCCCCTTCTGTTAAGAGACAGGCTTTGCAACTCTATCTTGAAGGATTAGGATTTCGCTCAATAGGAAGATTTTTAGGAGTAAGTCATGTTTCTGTCCAAAAATGGATAAAGAAATTTGGTCAGGAGTTGGAGGATCTAAAAAGCGAAAATGAGATATCTATTGTTGAAATGGATGAGATGCACACTTACATCGGTAACAAAAAAAATATTGCTGGATCTGGATTGCTGTTGATAGAGTTGGGAAAAAGTTCATCAACTGCTCTTTTGGTAGCAGAGGAACGGAAACTGGAAAACTACTCTGGGAAAAATTGAAGAAAAAAGACATTGGAGAAGTGATGACGGATCACTGGAGAGCATATGCAGAGTTCCTTCCAGAAAAGAGTCATACTCAATCAAAAGCAGAAACATTTACAGTTGAGGGATATAACAGCATATTGAGGCATTTTCTAGCAAGATTGAGAAGAAAGACAAAGTGTTATACAAAAAGTCTTGAAATGCTAAAGTACTCGGTTATTCTATTGATGAAATACAGAAATAAAGAACTAGATATATTTAAGTAACAATGCCAGAAATAAATAAATAGATAAATAAATA
>Ga0183099_1001140_pt1 | contig 16142 bp, 20 predicted proteins | sample Biomet1_FD_127788 | JGI IMG/M metagenome (GOLD analysis project Ga0183099, IMG submission 127788) | Microbial communities from bioreactor (seeded with anoxic lake sediment) at LBNL, California, USA - Biofuel metagenome 1 | ecosystem: Engineered > Bioreactor > Anaerobic > Unclassified ... | reverse complement strand
GAGAGCGCATCGCGCTTTCCCCGCTGGCCTTCGTCACCCCTGGCGATGTCGTCCTCATCGCCACGCCGAACTATCCGGTGTATGGCGTTACCACGGAGTTTGTGGGCGGCATTCCTGTCTATCTGCCCCTGACTGATGAGAATAATTTCCTGCCTGATCTTGACGCCATCGATTCCGACACCTGGAAGAAAGCCAAGGCCATCTTCATCAACTACCCGAACAACCCGACGGCCGCCACGGCTCCGCGTTCGTTCTATGAAAAGTTGATCCAGAAGGCGCTCGAGTTCAATGTCATCGTCGTGCACGATGCCGCGTATACTGAAATGTATTTTGACGATGCCAAGAAGCCGCTTTCCATTTTGGAGCTGCCCGGCGGCAAAGATGTCGCCATCGAGTTCCACTCCCTGTCCAAGACCTACAACATGACTGGTTGGCGCATCGGCATGGCCGTTGGCAACGCGAAGCTCGTCATGGGCCTTGGCAAGGTGAAGGAGAACATGGACTCCGGCATTTTCCAGGCCGTGCAGGAAGCAGGCACTGTGGCCTTGAATCAGGGCGATGCCTTTAGCGCTTCTTTGCGTGATGTGTACCGCGAGCGCCGCGATGTTGTTGTGGCGGCCCTGAAGAAAGCCGGCATCTCCTGCCGTATTCCTGATGCCACGTTCTACATCTGGTCCAAGGTTCCGCAGGGCTACACCTCGCAGGACTTCGTGACCAAGGTGCTTATGCAGACCGGCGTGGTAACCACCCCCGGCAATGGTTTTGGTGGCCCGGGCGAGGGATATTTCCGCATCTCGCTCACTGTTGACACGGATCGACTGAAGGAGGCGGTGTTACGGATTTCCCAACTATAACCACCTATGTTTCCCTGGGCTCCAACCTGGGAGATCCTGAGGCGAACATCAATGAGGCCTTGACGCGGCTGGAGAACTACGGCGACGGCATTCACTTTGAGGCCCAGTCGAACATTTACCGGACCGAGCCCCAGGGCGAGATCAAGGACCAGCCGTGGTTTTACAATGCCGTGGTGCGCTTGCGCGTGGAGTCTGACATTTGGGCTCCCGAGGGAGTGCTTTCGACCTTGCAGGCCATTGAAAGCCAGATGGGCCGCATTCGCGGTGAGGTAAAGGGTGGCCCCCGCGTCATCGACCTCGATCTGCTCATTTTCGGCGATGTGGTCATGTCGTCGGAATACCTGACGCTGCCGCACCCCCGCATGGTCGAACGAGCCTTCGTGCTCATTCCGTTGCGCGAGGTGACGAACAACCAAACGCTGGTGTTCCCGGATGGTCAGGATATTCACCAAGCCATTGGGGCCCTCAAGTTTACCGTGGATGACAACATCATCCACCAAAAATAAAGCCCCGCACACGACGGAGCCCCGGAGGGCCGCACCATGACCGTGACCAAACTGCTCATTGTGGCCATTTGCGCCTTTGTGGTCTGGAAACTTTTTGTGGGCGACAGGCGCTACAAAGAGACCAAGTCCCAGGAAAAGTCTGACAACCTTGCCGCCTCCGGCGAAATGGTCAAAGACCCTGTGTGCGGAGCCTATGTTTCCAAGAATAGTAGCATTCGCGTCCGGCAGGGGGATGTTGTGCACAACTTCTGCTCTTATGAATGCCGCGAGAATTATCTGAAGCGCATTGGCGCGGTCATCGAGGAAGACGACGATCAGAAGGTTTAGCAAGCAAGGATGATTCCGCATCGCGGGCAGGGGCAACAACATGCTCCGCCCGCGTGGAGAGCCTGCCATGAAACTCTTTCTTGAGAGCGCCAGCCTTGAACAGATCCGGGCGGCCAATGCCCTGTGCGCCATTGAGGGCGTGACCACGGATCCAAGCCTCTTGGCTCAGGAGAAGGGCGACTGGAAAAAGCTTGCCCGGCAAATATGCCGAGAGGTGGAGGGACCGGTCAGTCTGGAGGTCTTCGCCGCTGATGCGGAGGGTATGCTTGCCGAGGCGCGTGATCTGGTGAAGATCGCGCCAAATGTCGTGATTAAAATCCCTGTGACCATCGAAGGCATCAAGGCCATCAAGGAACTGCATCAGCGCGGCTTGGAAACAAATGCGACGTTGGTGTTTTCGCCCAACCAGGCACTTTTGGCGGCAAAGGCCGGGGCAACATATGTCAGTCCATTTATCGGGCGGCTGGACGATATTGGTCAGGACGGCTTGCAGGTCCTTCAAGACATCATGACGATCTTTCGCAACTATGAAATGCAGACTCAAGTGTTGGCGGCCAGCGTTCGCCACACCGGGCATGTGTACCAGGCCGCAATGCTTGGCGCGGACGCCGTAACCATGCCGCTTGCCGTGCTTACGGATTTGGCCAAGCATCCACTGACAGAGATTGGGCTGGAAAAGTACCAGTCCGATTGGGCCCATAAGTAGCCACAGAGAAAGAAGGGGGCGAAGTTTGGGCGCGTAGTGAATATGTGTATTTGTCTCATAATGTAAATTATGTTAACTTTCAAATATGAGTCAGGCCCCCTGCCGCCCAAATTGACGCTTGCTTGGCTGCTGGTTTGGGGGCATTTTGCCGGGTCCAGTATCTCCTTTGTGTGGCTCTAATCTTAAACGCTCCTGATGAAGCGACTGTTCGAGGCGAACATTATGTCCAGACACGTTCTCAAATGCTTTCCGGTTCTCGGTGTCTCGGCTTTGGCATTGTTTCTGGCTTCCTTTCCTTGTGATTCCCTGGCGGCGAACAAAAAAGCTGCGAAGAAACCCGCAGCTTCGGCCAAGGTTGTCACTTCGGACACGGATAAACCCGTTGTCGATCCCGCGTATGAACAATGGTTGAAGAAATATGGCGCCTATGATCGTGTCATTCAGCCCAGCGCTGATCTCGATGAATCTTCGCCTGATGATCTCAAGCGTGCCGAGGCACACCTTATTCAAGGAGCTCCCAAGCAGGCTTTGAAGTTGATTGAAAGCATTCCCGCCTACACGGATCCCGCCCTGGAGACCCAGCGTTTGTGGTTGGGCGGTTTGGCTTTCCGTTCCCTGGGCGATGCTTACAAGGCTGTTATCTGGTTCAGCCAGTCTGGCCGTCTTATGGACCCGGCAACGCTCAAGGCCAAGCTCTCGGCTGAGCCAGGGCTTGAATCACTGTGGGTTGATGTTTTCCGCCGCCAATTCTGGGCCTATGTTGGCACACCTTCCGCCTCGCGTGAGGCCTTGGGGCTGACGTTGCACACCTTGCTGGACCAGGCGGAAACGACTTGGGGGGCGGAGAATATTTGGGTCAAATCCAAAGAAGCCTTGGCCAAAACCGAGGTCGCCGGCGAAGACGCGGCCGCTGTAAAGGCACCCGCTGCAACGGCTAAAGAAGCGACAATGGTTGTTTCGGATGCGGACCGGTTACGCATTGCGCAAACCTTGTCCGCTGTGAGCCTGGAAGATTATAACAACGCCGGAACGGCCATTGCCGGCCTTTCCGACCCTGCACTGAAAGACTTTTGGCGTGCTTTTGAGAATTTTATGCAGAAGGGAAAGCCCCATAATACAAAGGTATTGGCTTCCGCAGGTTACGCAAAGGCCGCAGGGTTTTGGAATGCGAATCTGATGGCTCCTTTCTCGGCCACGCGTGAGGAATGGCTGCTGGGGAATACAAAATCACCCTCCTGGCTTAAATTCCGTAATAATTTGATGCAGCTGAGCCCAGCCGATGCCCGCGAAGCTGTAGATAAAGAGATGCAGTCTCTGCTTATTTCCGATGACATGGGATTGCTTTTGCACTCAGCCAAGTTCGCCCTGCTGCTGGAAAGTGGCGAAATCGACGCCGCCAAAGAGATTTGGAATACTCTGGACAAGCGCAAGCTGCCGCTTTCCTTGCGCACTGCTGGCGCTATTTTGTACCAGGAAGACATCAAAAACCTGCTGCCGCAGGAGATTGGGGCTTCCGGCCGCATCAGCCCTGCCCTTTCCGCGTTGATCTCCGCAGCTGGCCTTGGCTCCCCCCTGCCAGGAGAGGCTCCTTTCTGGGCGAAAATAGAGGTTGGCAAGGGCAGTAACGTGAATAAAAGCTGGCCTTTGGACCGCTTGCTTGTCATGGCGGACTGGCAGGCCCGCTGGGTAGCAACCCCTGGCCCAGAGCTTGCGCGCCGCTCGGCCTTCCTGTTTCCGGAAACAGCCTTCGGCTTCGACTGTCTTGCCTACCTTGCACGCAAAGCCATTGATGAGCGCTACTTCCAGCTTGCGGACATGTATTTAGCCCGCATGGAACAGGTCGCTGTCGATAAGCCGCAGCAGGGGTTGCGCCTGGGCCTGAAGGCTAAAATGGAGCGCGATTCTGGTCGGGATGACGACGCCCTGGCCACTTACCAGAAGATTATAGCCCTGGGGCGCGATATCGACCCCAAGACCAGGCTCGACATGGCCACTTTCCTGCAGCTTAAAAACGACTTCCCTGGCGCCAAGAAACAGCTTCTGCTCTTGTGGGACCAGCGGGAAACCATGCCGCGCCCCTTGCAGGCGGAGATTTTGTTTTGGCTGGGCGAGGGCGAGCATGCTCAAAAGAATTACGATGAAGCCCTGGATTACTACTTGAAACTCGCGTACCAATATCCCAAGGAGCCTATGTGGCCCACTGTCGCCATGTATCGCGCTTCCATGATCTATGAGCTGAAGGGCAAGTACGATGCCGCCAGGAAGTTCCTCACCGCTGTTATCAATACCGCGGATAGGAAGGAAGAACGTGAGGCTGCAAAAAACAGACTCAGCGCTATAGATGCAAAAATTGGCAAGCAGCAGCCTGCGGCGGGAAATTCGCAGGATATGGTCTACCCGTTCTAACCGCTACGGAGCCAAAGAATGTCTCAAGATTTCCGCACATTACTTAAAGAATTCCAGCGTAACCCGGAAACAGGTGAGCGTTGGTTCGAGGACTTTGAGTTTGAGAAGGCGTTTTTCTTGTCAGTGCAGGCCAGCACGTTGCACGATTGTGCCCCTCAACAATTGCTTGAGGATGTGAACGCCTATGAATCCTTCCAGGTAACCTTGCAGCTCAAGCGCGGCGTGTTCAACTGCGGCAAGCGCGGCGCGTGGGACCTGCTGAAGGACTGCTCCTGGTGGAACAGCCTGGAGGATGATTCTCCCATCGTTCGCACCGGTGAGCGGATTCCGACCGCTACTGTGCAGCAGATGTATGATGATCTTCTTAAAGTCGCGCTTGAGCATCCAGAGGTCGTTTCCAAAAGATGCGCGCAGATTGACTAAGTTTATTTTCTAACAAGCTGATATATTTGACTAACAGTAATTGTTTAATGCTGTGCATGAAGAGGCTCGGAGCTGATGTTCCGGGCCTTTTTTTGGGTCTTGCTGTGCTCATTTGCTCGCATAGACGATGGATATGATGGCTGGGCAACAGGCTCAACCGCGTGTTGTGGAGCAGTGTTCCAGCAGAGCTACTACATCGTGGGCTTGATTGAGATCTCGTGAGTGCAGAAAGGGCAAAGAAAAAGGGAGAACAGCGAACTGCTCTCCCTTGAACTTCTATGGTGCCGAAGGGGGGACTCGAACCCCCACAGGATTTCTCCCACTACCACCTCAAAGTAGCGTGTCTACCAATTCCACCACCCCGGCAAGAGGTTTACTGCTTGGCTTCAGTCTGCGCTTCCGGCTGAGGTGCGGCCTTTTCTTCAAAGGAAACCGCGCCAGGAGCGGGCTGTTGTGCGGGGGCCACTGCATTGATGCCTGCGGCGCCCTGCGTCATCAAAGTACTATCACCCAAAACACTGGTCTTTGTCAAGACATTGTACGTCAGAGACGTAACAAGGAAAATGGCGGCAAGCACGGAGGTAATGCGGACAAGAAGTCCACCTGCGCCGGTATTGCCGAACACAGAACTACCGCCACCGCCAAAAATGACACCCATGCCCTCCTGGCCAGACTGAAGGAGCACAAAGACGATAAGAAAAACACAGGCCAGGATGTGAATAGTTAAAACCAGGGTTTGCAACGTATTTCTCCTCGATGTTCAGCCGGTGGCTTAAGCCAGGACAATTCGGCTGAAGTCGTCAGCCTTCAAGCTCGCGCCTCCTACCAGGACACCATCGACATTGTCAAGTGCAATGATCTCGGTGGCATTGTCTGGTTTCACGCTTCCGCCATACAGAATGCGCATCTTCGCGCCGGAATCGCCGAAAATTTGCAACAGCAACGACCGCACAAGGGCATGTGCTTCAATGATTTCCGCAGGTCCGGCCACCTCGCCAGTCCCGATGGCCCAAACGGGCTCGTAGGCAATGGAAAGATATTCGGGTGCGACATCTTTGGGCACATCACGGGTGCCGATGGTGAGCTGTCGGGTCAGTACTTCTGCAAGTTTGCCCGCCTTGCGCTCTTCGATCTTTTCCCCCACGCACAGGATGATGCGCAGACCTTCTGCCAAACCGAAGACGGTTTTGGCTCCGACCAGCTCGTCAGTCTCGCCCAAAACGTGCCTGCGTTCCGAGTGGCCGGTCAGTGCATAGGTCGCGCCGACATCCTTCAACATAGCTGGGGAAATTTCGCCGGTAAAGGCCCCCTGCTTTTGCGGGTAGAAGTTCTGCGCGCCGGAGCTGTAGCGTTCGTCGGTTCCCAGCGCCTTTTTCACAGCCTCCAGGCCGGTGAAGGTTGGGATAAGCAGCACCTCCCGTCCAGCCGGAAGCTTGTCGGCGGTAAGCTTATGCAAATCCGCTGCTGTTTGCCCTGCTTCGCCTGTTGTCTTGTGCATTTTCCAGTTAGCGGCAAAAAGCTTAATCATGACGCGAACTCCTTCAGGGCTGCGAAGGCCGGGAGCTCTTTGCCCTCGAGAAATTCGAGGAAAGAGCCGCCGCCGGTTGAGATGAAGCTGACCTTGTCGGCTGCTTTGGCCTGGTGCAGCATGGCGTCCGTATCGCCGCCGCCAACAATGGTCAGAGCGGTATCGCCCAGGCTGGCCACGGCCTTGCACAGCTCAAGGGAGCCGGTGGCAAAGGCGGGATTCTCAAAAAGTCCCATGGGGCCGTTCCACACCACTGTTTTTGCTGTAGCGAGCGCTGCGGCGAAGTTTGCGCTGGATTTTGGGCCGATATCGAGGAGCATGGCTCCCTCGGGGACGGAGCCGGCATCACAAACACCGCTTGGGGCGCTTTGCTTGGGGTCTGTGCCCCACAGGAAGTCCACAGGCAGCAGCAGCTTGCCCCCTAAGCGCTCGGATTCCGCCAGAACGGCCTTGGCGGTCTCCACAAGGTCCGGCTCCACCAGCGAGGCTCCCACGGCATATCCCTGGGCAAGCAGGAACGTATTGGCCATGGCGCCACCGATGATGAGCGTATCGACCAGGGGGAGCAGGTGCTGGATGATGCCAAGCTTGGTGGAGACCTTGGCGCCGCCAGAGATGGCGACGTATGGGCGTTTGGGGGCGGTCATGGCCGCGTTCAGGTATTCCCATTCCTTCTTGAGCAGGAAGCCGGCGCAGGAAACTTTGGCATGGCGCGGAATATCTACCACCGAGGCATTGGGCCTGTGGGCTACGCCGAAGGCGTCATTGACGAAAATATCGGCCAGATCGGCAAGCTGTTTGCCAAAGTCGCCGCGCGCCTCCGGGGTCTTACCGGTTTCCTCGGCGTGGAAACGCAGATTCTCCAGCATCAGCACTTGGCCTGGGGCCAGCTTGGCGGCCATGCTGGCGGTCTCCGCGCCGATGCAGTCCGGGGCCAGCGCGACGGGTACGCCCAGGTATTCCGAAAGACGTTTGGCCATGGGCGCGAGGGTCAGCTCCGGCACAACCTTGCCCTTGGGGCTGCCCGCATGCGCACAGATGATGAGCGCAGCGCCTTTTTCCAAGCAATATTTGAGGGTCGGAACGCTTTCGCGTATGCGCATGTCGTCCTTGATGACGCCGCCATCGAGGGGAACATTGTAGTCTACGCGTACAAGAAGCTTCTTACCGGTGATGTCCAGTTGATCGAGTGAGCGCATATGCTGCCTCCTTAAATGAGCTTTTATTCGGTGCCCTGTTGCGTGGCTGCTGGAAAATCGAGCCGATAAAGCAAGGCGTCCTCGTTGTTGTCGGGATAATAGTTTTTTCTGGTCCCTTGTACAGTAAAACCAAATTTTTCATAGAGGTCAATGGCCGGAGCATTGGACCTGCGTACTTCCAGAAAGCCCTGCTCCACCTTGCGTTGCTCACATTGCGCCAAGACCTCGGCAAGAAGCTTTTTGGCCAGCCCCTTGCGCCGGTGGAAGGGGTGTACGGCGATGTTCATTAGCTCCATTTCCCCTGCAATGACAGAAAAAGCGGCATAGGCGGCAACAACCCCGCGTAGGCGGATGCCGAGAATATGGAAAGCGCCGCGCTCAAGACCCAGCAGGAATTGCTCCTTGGTCCAGTGTGTGCGAAAACACATGCGCTCCAGGTCCATGACCTCTTGCACATCGCCCGGCCCCAGGACATGAACAGATTCGTCTTGCATCCGCACCCTGTCTTGATACTCTTTGCCCTGTCGAGCGGCATGTGCCGCACAATTCCCAACAAGCCAATGAAGTGTAAATGAAAACAGGCAGTCAAACAAGCGTTCCGGAGGCCTTCTCCGAACCGGTTGTCGAAATTTTGGATAAGGACTCGCGCATTGTCGCCATTCTTCCGGCTGCGGAAGCTCGGCGGCAGATGTTGCCTCACAGAACGGTCGTCATTTTGATGCAGGACGAGCTGGAGCGGGTGTATATTCGCAAGCGGCATGTGGGAAAGGCCGTGGGACCAAAGCGTTGGGACGTTTCGGCCCGCGGGCAAGTCTGGGCTGGGGAATCCGTGCGCGAGGCGGCTGCCCGGGTATTGGAGGAAACACTTGGCATTCGGGCGGAGCGGCTCCGGCAGATACATGAGCTGAAGCCGATGCAGGAGCATGGCAACGAGTTGGTGCATGTCTTTTGGGGAATGCGCCCTTCCGGGGCTGCCAACGCCCTAGACAACACCGATGAGGGAACGTTTTTCAGCGCTGAGGAGGTGTTGTACCTCATCAATGAATTTCGGGAGCTTGTGGCGCCGCGTTTTCTGACGCTGGTGCAAGCGGCTGGACTGTTTATGCGTCCTGGGCGGCGCGGGTAAGCAGCGCCTGCAACGGCTCGTGCAAGTGGCCGTTGGATACGAGAATGTCGGGATCTCCCGGCGTGTAGGCGGTATTGCCCGCCATGCGCCCTACTCGGCCGCCTGCCTCGGTTATCAGCAGGATTCCCGCGGCGGTGTCCCAAGCGTTCAAGGAGAACTCGAAGAAACCGTCGAAGCGGCCACAGGCCACGTATGCCAAGTCAAGGGCTGCTGCGCCGGGCCTGCGCACACCCTGGGTCGCGGGCATGGCCTGTTCCAACTGGCGCAAAATATTGTGCAGGTGCGGATCGATATTGTACGGAAAGCCTGTGGCGACAACAGCTTCAAGCAGGGTCGGGGTTTCCGATACATGCACCGGCCGGCCGTTCAGGCGCGTGCCGCAGCCTTTGGCCGCGGTAAACAGCTCGCCTAAAATGGGCAGGTTCACCAGCGCCAGGATGGGATCGCCGTTGTGGCACAGGGCCACGGAGGTGGCCACGAACGGGATGCCGTGAGCAAAGTTCGTGGTGCCGTCAACAGGGTCCACAACCCAAACAAGGCCATCCAGCCCCTGCCCTGCGCTGCCTTCCTCCCCCATAAAAAAGGAGCCGGGAACAAGGCCGGGCAAAAGGTCGCGCAGCAGCGCCTCCACGGCTAAATCCGTTTCGGTCACCAAATCCTTGGGGCTTTTTTTGTGGCGAATGTGACGAGGCTTGTCCCAGTGCTCGCGTACCAGTGTACCGGAGGCTTCGACAGCCTTCTGGGCCGCCTGAAGTGTTGCTTGCAGAAATTCAGGGGTCAGGTCGTGCATTATGCCTTCATAAGATTTTTGAAGTCGAGGTCGGGCCGAAGGACGGCAGCAGCACCGCGAACAGAGGCGAGCTCAGGTTTGTCAGCAATGCGTGCCTCAAGTCCCAGATTTTTATGCAGGTACTCAGCGAGTCCGTGCAGGGCCGCACCACCGCCATACAGGTGAATTCCTGTCTCTGCGATATCGGCAACAAGCTCTGCCGGAGCTTTTTCCAGCACGGAGCGCACAAGCTCGACGATGCTTTCCAAGGTCGCGTTAAGCGCGCCTTCTGTCTGCGCTCCGGTCATCTCTTCCGCAACCGGGGTGCCGGTCGTGCTTTGTTTGCCGGTAACGGTGAAGGTGCGTTCCTTACCCGTGCCATCGGCTGAAGCCAAGTGCAGGGTGGTTTGCTCGGCCATGTTCTCACCAATGGCGAACTGGCGGGTGGAGGCAAAAAAGTGTGCCATGGCGGCATGGAAGGCGTCCGCACCCAGGGGGGCCGTTTGGCTCAACACAATATCGGCAAGGCTTAGTATGGACACCTCGACCAGCCCGGCGCCGATACCAATAAGCAACCGACCTTTTGGGGCGCGTATGTCGAGCCCGCTGCCAATGGCGGCAGCCAAGGGTGCGGTGATGGTGAAGGCCTTGGACACGCCGGCGGCCTTGCAGCAGTCCTCAAAGGTGCGCCGTTCCAAAGCTGTAATACCGTTCGCCGCGACCAGGCAAATTTTGATACGAGAGCCCTGGCCCTGGTGTACGCGGGAAAAAAACAGGCGCAGCAGCTCACGTGCGGCGTCATAGTCGACCACGACACCGCCGCTGATGGGGCGAACGACACGGATACGCTCCGGTGCCTTGCCCAGATAGGTTTTGGCCTCAGTTCCCGTTGCGATGACGGTGTTCGTGTCCTGGTCGAGGGCGATGACAGTGGGCTCATTGAGCAGGACATCGCCGTGCATGTCGGTGATGACCGTATTGGCGCTACCCGCGTCTAATGCATACTGAACGCTTTTCAGCATGCTGAGCGGATTGCGCAGGCGCATAGCCATGGTGGGATTCCTACTTGCCGGAGCGGCGTTGTATGAAAAATTCGATGCTGCGATTAGAGGTCTTTTCTTCTTCCGGGGTAAAATAACAGGCGGGAAGCTCATTGCGTTGGCGATGATAGTGCAGACATTCGCAGCAAAGGCCACGTTTATTACACGATTGTACGGTACAAATGCAGTAGGAAGAGTTGATTTTTACTCGCGGGCATTGATCAAGCTTACGCATAATGAACCTCCAAACGCTGAAGCTGTTGGCGGATTACTAAAGAAAATTGAGGGTAGCGTCAACTCGCCGCAAGGTGTACGATTGTGGGTTGGACCCTGGCGCCCGGTGCGGAAGAATGTCTCCTTCTTCGCTTTTCGTTGAGCATCGCGCCGGTTTGTGGCATAGATCAAAAAAACGTTGCCGCGCAACGGATCAAGGAGTTCCTCGTGGAAGATATGAAACAAACGCCCTTAACCGGCTGGCACAAGGCCCACAAAGCCAAGATGGCCCCTTTTGCCGGGTTCGAAATGCCTATCCAATACGAAGGCATTATCGTCGAGCATAATCACACCCGCCAGAATTGCGGAATTTTCGACATCTGCCATATGGGAGAGTTCTCTCTCACCGGCCCTGGCGCCAAGGATGCCTTGAACGCCCTGGTAACGCAGGATTTGGATACGCTGGCCCCGGGCAAGTGCCGCTACGGCTTTTTGCCCAACGATAAGGGCGGCGTCATTGATGACCTCATCATCTACTGCCTGGGCCAGGACGACTACATGCTGGTGGTTAATGGCGCGTGTGAGGCCGGCGACTTTGCGTGGTTGGCCGGGCATCTTGCCGCTGGGCCGGTGCTGAAGAATATTTCTGACGCCACGGGCAAAATCGACGTGCAGGGTCCGCGATCTCTGGAGGTCATGGAGGCTGTGCTCGGCGCTCCCCTCAAGGCATTGGGCTACTTCAATCACCAGGTAATGCAGTGGAACGGAGCCCGTATCCGCGTGAGCCGCACCGGCTATACCGGCGAGCTGGGCTACGAGATATACTTGGATGCCGCTCTTGCCCCGGCCATGTGGGAGGCTCTTGCCGCCCATGAGCTGGTAAAGCCCATCGGCCTTGGCGCACGCGATACCCTGCGCTTGGAGCTGGGGTACCCGCTGTATGGTCAGGATTTGGACACGGAGCACACGCCTGTTGAGGCTGGCTACGGCATGCTGCTGACCAAAAAACGCCCTACACGGCCAAGGATGCCATGCAGAGCGTCAAGCAGCGCCTTGTGGCCTTGCAACTGGCCGGACGCCGCAGCGCCCGCCACAACGACATCCTGCTGTTGCCCGATGGCACCGAAGCCGGCATCGTTACCAGCGGTTCTTTCGGCCCCAGCCTGGGCTACTGCGTGGCTTTGGCGTACGTGCGGGCGGATGTAGCCGATTCTCCGGCCTTTTTGGTGCGCACCCAGCGCGGGGATCTGGAAGCTGTGGCGGCCACCCTGCCCTTCTATACCGCCGGTACTGCCCGTACCAAGCTCGGCTAGACCAACGCGCCAGTATTGAGTCGGGAGGGAATTTTCGAGTTCTCTCCCGGCTTTTTTATCGGATGCTCTCGTTTGGCCACAAGTTTTGCAGTGCATTTTCCAGACGGGCGTTTTCGGTCGCCATCAGCTCCGGCGTCAGCTTTTCCTGCGTTATTTCCAGTGGCTCTCCAAAATACAGTGTGCAGGTGCTGAACGGCTTGGGTACCTGGAACTTGTCCCAGGAGCGATCTGCAACCCAGGTACTGGAACAACGGGCACGCAGCGGCACCAATAGCGCGTTGGACTTTTGGCTCAAAAATACGGTGCCGTCCTTGGCCTTGCGGCGCGGACCGCGTGGCCCGTCAATGGTTACAACGCCGATGCGACCATCGCGCTCCATGTAGCGTTTGAGCTGCAAAAGCGCCTTCAAGCCGCCGCGGGTGCTGGACCCGCGCGCCACGAGAAAGCCGATGCGCTCCAATACACGGGCGATGAGCTCGCCATCGCGGCTGTCGCTGGCCACAGTTGCCATGCGGCCAAGAAGAAAGCGCGGACCAAAGCCCGTGAGCGCGAACAATTCTTCGTGGTAAATCGCCAGCATCAGGGGGCGGCCTGCTGCCGTAAGCTCGTCAAGGCGGTCGATGAAGTCACCATATTCGTACCGGATACTTTTGATCCATGTGGAATAGAGCCAGGTGAGAGCCGGGGCGAAGCGTACAGGGTCGATGTGCATACAGTGGGTCCGACAGGTTTCCGGTGACAGGGTGCGGGAAAACGGGCAAAATACTTCTGCTGCGTAAGCAGCGGCAACGCCGTTTTGTGTACGTTCAGCACAGGGCGGAGGCAACAATAATCAGCCCGGATGCTTGAAATGGTCGTCATTGACTCTGAAATTTTTGTGAACAAAATAGAGTATTAGATTTTGTCTAGACTATTTCTCGATTTGTAACCACCTTGAATATCTTACACTGGCAGGTCGGTCTCCAATGCGCATGAATAAGTATATTGCCGAGTGCGGCGTGGCCTCGCGCCGTGGTGCGGATGCCCTCATTCTTGAAGGCCGCGTGACGCTCAATGACGTTACCGTTGTGGAACCTGGCGTGCAGGTGAACCCGGAAAGCGATGTGGTGCTGGTGGATGGCAAGCGCATTGCTCCGCTTCGCGAGCAGGTTGATGGCCAGGAGGTAACGGTGATGCTGCACAAGCCCGTGCAGGTTGTTACCACTGCGCGCGACCCGCAAGGTCGGCAGACAGTTTTCGACATCCTGCCGGAAAAGTACAAGAAGCTTCGCTTGTTGCATGTAGGCCGTTTGGACTATTTCTCTGAGGGGTTGCTGCTGCTCACTTCCGATGGTGAGCTGTGCAACCGGCTCATTCATCCGCGCTGGCACTTATCCAAGGTGTACCACGTGTTGGTGCGTGGCGAGGTACGCGATGAAGTCCGCGAGGAAGACCTGCGCACCATGCGCCTGGGCATGACCTTAGCGGAGGGCGAAAAGCTTGCTCCGGTGCGTGTGGAGGTGCTGCGGCGCGATCCGGGCGGTGTTTGGCTAGAGATGACCCTGATGCAGGGACTGAACAGGCAGATACGCCGTATGTGCCGTGACTGTGGCCTGACTGTGCTCAAGCTCATTCGTGTACGCCAGGGGCCGCTGCATTTGGGGGCACTCAATCCCGGTGAAGTGCGCGAGTTGACCAAGGATGAAGTGCTGACCTTGCGCCATGCGGTTGGCCTGTAAACAAAAACGCCCCCGGACAATGACTGACCGGAGGCGTTCTGAAACGTTGTTAAGCTGGGTAAATTACTTGTTCTTTGTGTTGTCGCGGATCTGCACGCCGCTGGGCGGGGTGAATTCGAACATCTTCGAATCCGCGCGCTTGTCCATAACCATGCCGTGCAGGCTGACCATGTTGCCATTGCCGAAGAAATCGACGATGAGCACCTTGCCGAGGGTGTTGGTCTTGGGCTCAACCCAGATGTAGGCCAGCACCATGCTCGGTTCCGGCTCCTTCGGGATAAGCCGAAGCTTGGTCATGCCGTTTTCCGCGCCCTGTTCCTCAACTTTGAAGTCTTCCTTCAAGTTCGCCTTGCCGGAGAGGAAGCGGATCATGGTTTTGGAGCTGAACACTTGGTTTGAGCGATACTTGAGTGCAGTCTTTTCGCCCTCAAAGTAGTCCCAAACCACACTGCTGCCGACAACGAGCAGTTCTTTGTCGGGTTTGAGGGTTTCCCAGCGCACAAGGCCGGGCTGTTTGAACCAGATTTTGCCGCTGCGTTTTTCCACGCTGCCGCTGGCCGCGTTGGTCAATTCCTGCTGGAAATCGGCCTGGAAGGACTGCATGGAGTCGTAGCGCTTCTGGATGGCGTCGGTTACTTTATTGCTGGCCAGCGCCGTGCCGGAAAGCATGAGGCACAGAAAAACGGTGAAGAAAAGACGAATGCGCATGTTCTGCTCCAGTGTTGTTGTCGCGTTGGGCTTTGTCCGCCCGCGCGTAGTTTAGGCAAAGACGTTTGGAAAGGCAACGGAGGCCTTATGGTTGTTTGTGATGCGAAGATGTCGCTTATTGAGCGGCGTGCTGTTGAGGCGGAGCTGCTTATGCGCGTGTATGATAATGCGCGCCTGAGCCAGGGTGCGGATGTCGCCTTGGATATTTTGAAACGCGTTGTGGACCAAGCTGCCTTTGAGGCTGGTCAGGCCTTTGCGGCGGAGGCCCCCAGCGGTACGCCAAGTATTGCGCATTTCGCCACCGTAGTGGATCGTTGGCGGGCCGGCGGTGTGCTGGACATCGAAGATATCTCTGCCACGCAGGTTGGTTTGTCCTTTTCTGTGGTGCGCTGCGGCTACATGCAAATGTACACGGATATGGGCATTCCACCCCAGTTTCATAGTGTGCTCTCCTGCCGGCGCGATGCCGCCTTCGCCGAAGGATATTCGTCTTTTTTGCGTCTAGAGCGTCCGCTTGTTATCGGTCAGGGCGGCAAAACTTGTGAATTCCGCTTTTTCTGGAGCACTCCAAGTACATGGTAGCCACCTGAAAACTTTGCGCTTCCTTCTTTGTGCGAAGTCTGGCATGAGTCGAATTCTGCCGCGGAATGCAAGCGGCACAAGTGCCAAACATCATTCGCCATGCAAGGAGAACCGCCCATGACTGAACGTAAGCTTATTTCCTCTGGCTCCAAATGGGAGCCAATGCTTGGCTATTCCCGCGCCGTTGTGGCAGGCAATACCATCTATGTTTCCGGCACCATGGGTGTGGAGGCCGACGGGAGCGCCGCACCGGATATGTATCGCCAGGCGAAACGTGCCTTGGAGATCATCGCAGGAGCTTTGGAGCAAGCCGGCGCGACCATGCAGAACGTGGTGCGCACCCGCCTTTTTGTGACGGATGTGAGCGCGTTTGACGAAATAGCCAAGGCCCACGGTGAGGTGTTCGGGGAGATTCGCCCGGCAACAACCATCGTCGAGGTCAGCAAGCTTGTCGATGCCGCCTTTAAAATCGAGATCGAGGCCGTGGCGGTTCTGTAACCCGCCTTTTACAATGGCTGGATATTTGGGGCGGACGCATCATAGGGTGCGCCCGCCCTTTTTGCGTCGTTATTTCGGCTGCATTTTACGCAGCAGGGTTTTGTATTCGTGTGGCTGGCACCGCATATACTGCGGCGGGGCGTTAACCTGTGCTCCCAGCTCTGCCGCAGCATGCCAGGGCCAGCGCGGATCGTAGAGCACCCCGCGTGCCAGGGCCACCATGTCG
>Ga0183099_1001139_pt1 | contig 16152 bp, 17 predicted proteins | sample Biomet1_FD_127788 | JGI IMG/M metagenome (GOLD analysis project Ga0183099, IMG submission 127788) | Microbial communities from bioreactor (seeded with anoxic lake sediment) at LBNL, California, USA - Biofuel metagenome 1 | ecosystem: Engineered > Bioreactor > Anaerobic > Unclassified ... | reverse complement strand
AAAGCAAGAAATCTTTTGCCGAAAAGCTTAAGCAAATCTGGTTACAACCAGACTATGAGAGTGCTAAAAAATATGCCAATACATTCAGGAATGATTATGAGCTGCAATATCCACAGGCCGTAACTGTGTTAGAAGATGGTCTTGAAGAATCGCTGCAGTTTTTCAATTTCCAAGAAATTGATGCTAGGAAAATATGCTCTACAAATCTGCTGGAACGGTTAAACAAAGAAAGCCGTCGCCCGAACAAAGGTAGTTGGAATTTTCCCTAGTATGGATTCATCTGTGAGGCTTGTAACCAATTATCTCATTGAATACAGTGAAGATTGGTCAAGCGGATGTTCTTATATAAATCCTAAAATTATTACGGATCTTATATTAGCATAGACTGCTTAATCCAATTCAGAGATTGATGGCTTTAGCGAATATAGTCTGACACTATCTTTCATTATTAGGTGGAAGCATAGTTGTATTTTTTCTGATTGGGGCTATTATCGGAGCTGTGTTTTGAGGTGAGTGAGTGTCTAAGTAGGTGGTCTTCTTGTTAGGGCCTTATCTGGGGTAGCCTTATTTTGTATCATATTTGAAGTATCAATTTTGGCGGTTAAATGGAGGTGGCTTTTTTAAGAAACCCGAATGGGATTGAGCGTGCGATTTGTTAGGAGGGGGCGTGCAAAATGAACCAATATTATCAAAGAACGGCGGAAGATAGTATGCGTCATCTGGACGTGAGCGACCAGGGCCTGAGCGATGTGGAAGTTAGTCGGCGTCGCCTGGAACAAGGGTTTAATGAGTTGAGGGAAACAAACAAAAAGAGTTTTTTGGAGGTTTTTCTCGAGCAGTTGAAAGACTTTTTGGTTTTAATTCTTATGGGAGCGGCCGGGATTTCCTTTTTGTTAGGGAAATGGGAGAGTTCCCTTGTAATCATTCTGGTAGTCTTGCTTAATGCGATCTTGGGCACGATTCAATATGCGAAAACGGAACAATCTTTGCAGAGCCTAAAAGCGTTGTCATCGCCCAAAGCGAAGGTGATGCGAAGTGGTCAGAAAGTAGAAATTGCCTCGAGGGACCTGTTAGTAGGCGATATCTTATTATTAGAGGCAGGAGATTATGTAAGTGCGGATGGGAGGATTGTTGAATGTTTCAGCCTGCAAGTCAATGAAAGCTCTTTGACGGGAGAGTCCGAAACTGTTTTAAAAACACAAAAAGCGATCAGCGGCGAGCATATAGCTTTAGGCGATCGGAAAAACATGGTTTTTTCTGGGAGTTTTGTCACTTATGGTAGAGCTATTGTACTTGTTACGGCTATTGGCATGGCTACGGAAATTGGCTTAATCGCCAATTTACTGGAGACGGCAGAACGGAAAAAGACCCCGCTGCAGGTGAGCTTGGATGCGTTTGGCAAGAAACTGGCTGTTGTTATTCTGTTTATTTCCATCGTCATTTTAGGAATGAATACCTTGGTGCGCGGTCACGATTTTATGGAATCTCTGATGTTTGCGGTTTCGCTTGCAGTTGCGGCCATTCCAGAAGCATTAAGTGCGATTGTTACCATTGTGCTTGCCATAGGGACGCAAAAAATGGCAAAAGAAAAGGCGATTATACGGAACTTGCATGCGGTAGAGAGCTTGGGCAGTATTACCGTAATTTGTTCTGACAAAACAGGGACGATTACCCAAAACAAAATGTCGGTGCAAAAGGTGTTTATTGATGAAAAGATGCATTCTTTTGACGAGCTGGATTTAAGTCGGCCGTTGGAAAAAAAATTGATTCTGATGGCGATGCTTTGCAATGATGCGGTTACGATGAAAGATACGGCGGTTGGTGATCCGACAGAAGTCGCTTTAGTGATGTTTGGCGAAGTCTATGGTTTGGATGAATTGATGGTACGTGAGGCATATCCACGCCTGGATGAAGTCCCTTTTGATTCTGATCGTAAGCTGATGAGCACAGTCAATGTGTTTAACGGGCAAAGCGTTATGATTACGAAAGGTGCTCCGGATGTGCTTTTAACAAAAGCTGTGCACATGGCAACTTCTTCTGGTGAACGGTCATTGAGTGGAGAGGTTGTGGAGCAAATACGATCGGCTATGTACGCGTTTTCAGCCAAGGGTTTGCGTGTACTAGCGATCGGCTATAAAGAACTCAATGAAGAGCAGGTCATTACGGCAGCAGATGAAAATGAGCTGACCTTTTTGGGTCTTGTTGCAATGATGGATCCGCCAAGACCAGAAACGGTGGGCGCGGTAGAGGCGTGTGCCAGAGCCGGAGTTAAAGTGGTAATGATAACAGGCGATCACAAAGATACTGCAGTCGCGATTGCACGGCAAGTCGGTATTTTACAAGAAAAAGACAATTCCTTGGATGGCTTTGCCGTTGAGGATATGACAGAGGCGCAACTGGCAGAGAAAGTAGAAGCGGTAGCGGTTTATGCGAGAGTCTCCCCGGAACATAAAATTAGAATTGTAAAAGCGTGGCAGGCGCGAGGCTATGTGGTTGCCATGACCGGTGATGGCGTCAATGACGCTCCGGCGTTGAAGCAGGCGGATATTGGCATTGCAATGGGAATTACAGGCACGGAGGTCGCAAAGGATGCATCGGCGATGATTCTTGGGGATGATAACTTTTCTACAATAGTGAAAGCAATTGCCAATGGCAGAGCCATTTACGCGAACATCCAGAATGCAATTCGTTTTTTATTGGCTGGTAATACAGCGGGGATCATTTCGGTGTTATACGCATCCTTAGCAGCGTTGCCCGTACCGTTTGCGCCGGTACACCTGTTGTTTATAAATCTTCTGACAGACAGTTTACCGGCAATCGCGATTGGTCTTGAGTCGCATCGTGAAAGCATCATGGATGAAAAGCCGCGACGGGCTCAGGCGTCAATGATTGACAAAGCTTTTGCCACTGAAATTTTTTGGGAAGGATTACTAATTGCTGTTTCTACCATGGCAGCCTTTCATATCGGTCTGGCCGATGGCGATAATAGAGTTGCCAGCACGATGGCTTTTGCTACCCTATGTTTAGCGAGGCTCTTGCATGGTTTTAACTGTAGAGGTAGAAGATCACTTATTTCGTTGGGGGTTTTTCATAATCTCTATGTTTGGTTTGCTGCGGCATCTGGTTGCTTACTTTTGGAAATTCTATTACAGTATGAGTCTTTAGGCAGAGCTTTTGAAATTGCTGTGCTGACGTCCGTTCAACATGAAATTGTCTATGCTTTGGCATGTATCCCACTGCTTGTTGTTCAGGTGTATCGAATGTTTTTCCAAAAATAAAACCGATTGTATTAGGAGCTGTACGATTGGTTAAGACAGTAAAAAAATTGGTAAATACGGTGATTGTTGACTCGTTGTTATATGTTTTTTGAACCATTAAAACCCTATTCGGCCGTCTGACCGCATCATCAAGGCATCGCGGACGGTAGCAGATTTAGACGCCGCCGAAATTACCGATCGGCATGACCTATTTATTGTAAACATCGAAATTGTTACAGGGAGTGGAAGTATGAATAAATCAGATATTGATTCAATCGCAGTACTTTTTTCGGCAAAATCAAAAGATAATTATGTTTCTAAAGAAGAAGCACTTTCGGAAGAGTTAATTGGACTGAAATTATTTGAAGCCCCTTTGTTGGCCGTTGGGGAAGCGGAAGATCCGTTGTTTTTAGAGTTGAAAAAGGATACAGGAATTGGTGAGCATTTTCTGTTGCCTGTAGAATGGATGCCGCAAGCGAAGAGTGTGATAACATTTTTTTTCCCCTTTACCGAGGAAGTTCGTATCAGTAATCGTAAGAATAAAGAGTCGCCGTCAGAAGCATGGCTGCATGCGCGCATAGAAGGGCAACGATTTATAAATCAATTTATTCTACACTTGCAAAAAGAAATGCAATTAAATGGATATGAGAGTGTAATTCCTTCTTTAGATAAACGCTTTTGGGCTAAAACCGGCTGTAATTCGAATGCAGCACATCCTGAAGCTTCATTTACGAGTAATTGGTCAGAGCGTCATGTGGGTTTTGTTTGCGGTTTGGGAACATTTGGTCTATCAAAGGGCCTTATTACTTCAAAAGGAATGGCCGGAAGGCTTGTTAGTTTGATTACCAATTTAAAATTAACATCAAATATACGTGAATATACGAATCTATATGAGTACTGTATTAACTGTGGGGCTTGTATAAGAAAATGTCCGGCTGGAGCAATTTCGATGGAAGATGGAAAAAATCATTCTATTTGTTCAACTTTTTTAGATACAACACAAAGGAACTATGCTCCTAGATATGGATGTGGTAAATGCCAGGTAGGCGTACCTTGTGAAAATAAGATTCCAATGTAAAAATATCACGATGCAGATTGAACATATACGTATATCGATGCTAGGAGAATAAATTATCCTTGTGAATTTTAAAGAGTTTTTGGAGTTTTTCGTTGATTAGCATTTTATCCTAAAGCTGCTATACTTAATATAAAAGGAGGAGATGTTATTATGTACGAGCTTATAGTGGCAAAAGCAGCTGTTTTAAGAAAGCATTTACTACTATTTAGTATTCTGAGTTTTATGGTATGCTTGCTATGTCTCTATTTTGTGGGAACATACCAAGAAATAATAAGATTTTCGCATGCATGGAAAGGCATTGGAAAGGATATAGGTAATATAGCTGTACTGACCGGTTTTTTCTGCTTTTCTTATTACATACTTAGAGAATTTTATGTACGTGCAAAGAAAAAGGGATGGGTGTTTTCTGGGAATGTGGCCAAGCAGATACAAAAAACGCTAAGGCTGTTAAGAGTATGTCATCCAATTGTTGGTATAGTAATGGTTTATTTTATATTTTTACATGCCTTCATCATGATTTTAAATGAAAGTTCTTATACAAACAGTGTTTTTGTGTTTGGGGTTATTTCTGCAATGATGAGCGTTGTTCTTATGCTTGTAGGAATATATATTGATCAATATGTAAGCTGTAGACGGTATCATAAAATAGTATCTTTTATTTTTATATTTACTTACATAGGGCATGTTTTCTTGCGAGTTTAGTTTTTGCATCAAGGAGTGAGATTTGTGCGGATAAGCAAAACTTTAACAAGGATTTTTGTTAAGGATATCGAGCCGGCCATTAAATTTTATGAGGAATTATTTGTGGTGAAGGCGAATTTGAGATTTGTCTATGAGGAAAAAAAGTTAGAGTTAGCATCTGTTGGTGATGTTTTAATTCTTGCAGGTGAAGATGAAGATCTGGCCCCTTTCAAGGAAACAAAACTTACATTTCTCGTTGATTCTGTTGAAGACTTTAAACTTGTACTTTTAGAAAAGGGAGCAACGGTCATTCGAGATATAACAAAAGTGCCTACGGGATTAAATATGACTTTGAGACATACGGATGGAACGGTTGCAGAATATGTTCAACATACGATGTAATACATTATTTCAAAAAAAACAAAATATGGTAATAATAAAATTTTCAAAGAAAAATCAAAGAATGACAATATAGGATAAAGGTGCATCCCTGGTTAAACAGACAGAATTTCGGTTTTGTCGAAAAAGCGGCACCGGTACAGTAAAATGTATTGGTGCCGCTTTTTTTAGGTGAAGAAATAGAGTGGGGAAGGAGCTGTTTGATATGGTACAAAAACAAGGGGCGTCTGATAAAATGACGGAGAAAGCCGAGTTTTTCTGTGAGCCGGTTGGGGGCGGCATGAAGATTACTTGCGAGGGGAAATCGGTTACCTTATCGGAAACCGATTTTTTAGCTGCGATTAAGACTTGGCTGGGAAATTCTAATCCAAAAGATATAGAACAAAAAAATAAGCTCTTGAAAATTATAAAGTAAAACTTCTATAAAAAATGATACCCCTAGACGGAACATATTTTTCGTTGATTTTAACGCAGAAGTATTATTTCTAGTGAAGTCGAAAAAAGCCATTGGATGTTGTTATCCAATGGCTTGTAATCCTTTTCCTTGAAGGATTATTTTTAGTTTTCATACAGCCATTGGAAAATGGCATCATATACTTTGCTTTGTACGGAATCGGCTGGCACCGTAGTCTTGCTTTCCTCGGCTATGGTGACGACCAGCATGTTTTTTTCATCATAAAAGCGATGGTTTTTCGTGAGCAATGTGCCATCTTTTGCATTGTAGTCGGTGGTGGATATGATGTATTTTATTTGATTCCAAGTGGAAACGTCATACTGGTCTTTGTATTTTTCAATCAATGATTGGAGGGCACTGGCAGAAATTTCTGTTTTGAGATCGGCACGGACAATATAAGAAGATCCTAGATTTTTAACGGTGCTGGTGTCAAAGAAAAAGGCGTTCGCATTGTCTTTATAGGCGACCTGCCAATTAGATTCTGTTGGCGCTGCCGTCGCTGCTATAGAAGAAAAAATTAAGAACGAGAATAAAGTAATGGTGCAGAGAAGTTTTGCTTTCATATTTTCAACCGTCCTTTTTTTGAAGTGTGTGAGGCATAATGCTCACGTTTTTTGTCTTTCTTGCCAATAGTATAACAGTGAATTCTTGGAAAAGCATTTGATAAAAAAGCGGGATGCATAATATATTGCAACTTGGAAGGAAATGCTATATCATGGAAGTAGTATAAGAAGCCAGTGCATCGTTTTTTGCTTAAAAATTTGAATATTGGAAATTTTCCAGGCGGAGGCGCATAAACATTTCCGGAAGCGGATTTAAAGGAGGGCCTGAAAATGGAATTGGGGCTGATTGTTCTTGCCGGCGGGCGCAGTTCAAGGATGGGACAGGACAAAGCGAGAATAAAGTGGAATGGAAAAACGTTTATCGAGGAGACTTTGCGAAAAGCAGAGGCGTATGGTTTTAAGGAAAAGATTGTTGTGACGAATACGGATGACGAATTTTATCGGCAGTTGCCAGCGGTGGTGATTCAGGATATCTATCCGCATCAGGGGCCGCTTTCGGGCATTCATGCCGGTTTGCAAAAGAGCAGCTGCACCTGGAATTTCATCATGTCCTGCGATATGCCGCTCTTTGATTTTTTCCTTGTTGACCAATTGCAGGAAAAAATAGCAGATCATTATTTTGCTGTCGTGCCGAGTCTGGATGGAAGATATCAGCAGCTGGCGGCACTTTACCGTAAGGAGTATGAAATGGTCATCGAAAGCATGCTGGCAGCGGGGCAGCAGCGCCTGCGGGATCTGTTTTTGGAGCGTCCTGTGCTGAAGGTGGAAATGGATCCTTGGCAGAATTTATTTTTTAACGTGAATACGCCGGCAGAATTCCTGCTTGCCAGGGCAAAGGCTGTCAATGCGGCGCGGAAAATACCGCTTGTTTCAATTACTTCCAGCCAATCAGGCACGGGGAAAACGCAGTTTATTTGTCAGCTGCTGCCGGAACTCAAGCAGCTTGGCCTGCGCGTTGCTGTAGTGAAAAGTGACAGTCCGGGATTTTCCTTGGCTCATGAGGGCGAACCATGGGAATTTTCGCAGGCCGGAGCTGACGGCGTGGCTGTTATATCGCCTGCGGGGTATGCCATTATGCAGAATACGCCAACGAAGGAAAATGTCTTGGCCGTAGTCGAAAAAATTTCCGGCGTGGATTTGATTATCATCGAGACCTGCAGCCATGGGCTGTTTCCAGTGCTGGAAATTGAACGCGAGGGATATACGCGGGAACTCATTACGGATAAGGCGGATCTGGTTGCCGTCATTACCGACCGGGAGCTTTCCCAGGCCGCAGCAAGTGTCAAGAAGCTGCCGCTGGGCGAACCAAAGAAAACGGCCGAGTTTATGCAAAAACTTTGGTGATTTCTTTCGATAAGCAATTTTTATTACAGGCAGTTACATGTAAAATATGGTATACTGTTTTTATGGCAAAGCGGTATTTTTATGTTAGCCATGAAGTAAAATACAGTAGATGTTAGATAAAATTTAATATAGCTCCGTGCAAAAATATCTAAGGGCTCTGCCTACGATATTGCGCCTGAACGATTCATGGATTGTTCGCAGGGTATGGCGAGAAATTGCTGTGCCTTCCTCGTTGAGAAGGAGAAATGTTTTAACTGCGACGAAGCTGTTTTTCTGTACTCGAATACGGAAAACAGCTTTTTTTGTTCACAGCAAGATATTTGTGTTGATGGAAATAAAATCCAATAGTTCTGGGGAAACACAGCGAAGAGGAGGTTGCTTATGGAATTTACGCATTTTAATGAAGCCGGGTTTGCGAAGATGGTGGATGTCAGTGAGAAAAACGATACGGTTCGTAGGGCCGTTGCGCAGGCTGTTATCAAAATGCAGCCGGCGACGCTGCAGATGATTCAAAAAGGGGAAGGTAAAAAAGGTGATGTGCTCGGGGTTGCGCAGGTAGCAGGGATTATGGGTGCCAAGCAGACCTGGCAGGCTATACCGATGTGCCATCCATTGATGCTGACATCGGTGGATATTCATTTTACCCTGAAGGAAGCAGCGGCAACAATTTTAATCGAATGTGAAGTGAAGACAACCGGTAAGACCGGCGTTGAGATGGAGGCCATGCACGCCGTAAGCATCGCGGCATTGACGATTTATGATATGAGCAAAGCGGTTGATCGCTGGATGGAAATTACGGATATCAAGCTTATGGAAAAATCAGGCGGTAAGAGTGGTTCGGTAACAAGACCTGTATAAAAGGGTAGCTAGTCTCGGGGAATTGAAATAAGGAGATGATGTAGTGTATAAAGTAGGAATACTCATTTTGAGTGATAAAGGAGCGCGCGGCGAGCGCGAGGATCTCAACGGCAAGCAGATTGAGGAATCGCTAGGAAAGGCCTATACCGTCGGTTACTATAAGATGATTCCGGATGAAAAAGAGCAGATCCAAAAAGAGCTTTGCCATATCTGCGATGAAGTCCATGTAGATTTATTGCTGACGTCCGGTGGCACCGGTTTTTCAAAACGGGATGTGACGCCGGAGGCAACGCTTGCGGTCATTGACAAACCCACGCCGGGGATTCCGGAAGCCATGCGATATTATGGTTTGGCGAAAACGCCGAAGGCAATGCTCTCACGCGCTGTTGCCGGTATACGGAAAGATACGTTAATCATCAACTTGCCGGGAAGTGTCAAAGGGGTGAGGGAATCATTGGAAGCGATTTTACCCGCGCTTGAGCATGCCTTGGATATTATTTCAGGATCGGCTAGTGAGTGCGGCAAGGGATAAACCCAGTTCGTAAGGAAAGGGGCTCGTGAAAATGGCAAAAGTATTGGCAATTAATATAAGTGAAAAAAAAGGTGTGCCGAAAAAAACGATTGAAAAGGGCTACTTTGCCGTGCATTCCGGTTTGGAAGGGGATGCACATGCCGGTGATTGGCATCGGATGGTCAGTTTGCTGGGGAATGAAAGCATTCAAAAGATGAAGGCTATGGGCCTGGCAGAATTAAAGTTTGGCGATTTTGCTGAAAATATCACGACCGAGGGCATTGTGCTCTATGATCTACCCATCGGTACAGAACTCAAAATTGGTGAGACGCGGATGAAAGTCACTCAAATTGGGAAAGAGTGCCATAAAGGTTGTGCGATACGCCAGAAGACGGGTGAATGCATTATGCCGAAAGAGGGGATTTTTGCAGAAATTATCGTATCGGGCTGGATCAAAGCCGGTGATGCTGTTGAAATCATGCCGGAAATAAAAGGATAAGGGAGACGGAATATCATGCATAAAGTAACTAGAAAAATCACGGTATTTATGGCAATGCTGTTATGCTTCGCAGCACTGCTGACGGGCTGCGGTGCAGATCATAAGGATACGGCAAGCAGTACCAAAGCGGCGGCTGGAGCTAAAGGAGAAATAGCCGTATCGGCGGCGGCAAGTTTAACCGATGCCATGAAGGAGATTGCCGGAATATACAATAAAACGCATCCCGATGTAAAGATCACCTATAGTTTTGGCAGTTCTGGAGCATTGCAGAGTCAGATTGAAGAAGGTGCACCGGCGGATGTCTTCATGTCAGCGGCGCAAAAGCAGATGGATGAACTGGATAAAAAAGATTTGATTTTAAAGGAATCCCGTAAAGATTTACTGGTCAACAAAGTCGTGTTGATTACCGATAAGGAAAATAAAGCAGGCCTCAAAAGTTTTGCCGATGTGGCGGGCGAAAATGTGAAAATCATTGCGCTGGGCGAGCCTAAAGGGGTGCCGGTAGGACAGTATTCGGAGGAGATCTTCAAATCCTTGAATTGTCTGGATGTGGTAAAGGCCAAGGCAACGTACGGATCGGATGTGCGTCAGGTGCTTGACTGGGTAGAACAAGGCGAAGCAGCCTGCGGCGTCGTGTATGCTACCGATGCGGCCATTGGCAAAAACATCAAAATCGTTGCGGAAGCTCCGGCTGGCAGCCATAAGCCGGTCATCTATCCAGTCGCCGTGCTGAAAAATACGAAAAACAAAGAACTGTCGCAAGAATTTGTAGATTTTCTGTCGACAAAAGAAGCGGCAGCGGTATTTGAAAAATATGGTTTTAAAATGAACTAAGCCGAACGGCTGTATTCTTTAGGGAGGGCATATATGGATTTAGCACCGCTATTTATATCACTGAAGACCGCTTTATTGGCAACGGCAATCACCTTCTTTTTTGGCCTGTATGCCGCCCGCTATGTGATGCAGCTGGAGCGTTACCAAGGCATAATCGATGGGCTCTTCACGTTGCCGCTGGTATTGCCGCCAACGGTTGTCGGCTTTTTCCTCTTGGTCGTCCTCGGGAAAAACAGTATAGTGGGGAAGTTCCTTTTGCAATTTGATATCAGTATTGTATTTTCCTGGGAGGCCACGGTAATCGCCTCGACAGTGGTAGCGTTTCCCTTGATGTATCGAACATCCAGGGGGGCTTTTGAGCAAATCGATTATAATCTGATTTCGGCCGCCCGTACTTTGGGAATGTCGGAAGAAAAGATTTTTTGGCGGATTGTCCTGCCTTTATCCTGGTCAGGCATTGCTGCCGGAACGATATTGGCGTTTGCCAGAGCCTTGGGCGAGTTTGGGGCGACCATCATGCTTGCTGGCAACATTCCCGGCAAGACGCAAACCATGGCGACGGCGATTTATTCGGCCGTTCAGGCCGGTGATCGTGATACGGCCTATGTCTGGGCAGGCGTGATCATTGTGATTTCATTCGTCATTATGATTTTGATGAATTACTGGTCAAATGCCCAGAAAAAGGTCAATTCTGCAGGCCAGGGGAAGTAGGGAGCGCTTGTGTCGATTTATGTGGATATAAAAAAAGCCTTGGGTAGTTTTTCACTGCATGTGCAGTTTGAGGCAAAAAATGAGATTATGGGGCTGCTGGGCGCCTCTGGCTGCGGCAAAAGCATGACCTTAAAGTGTATTGCAGGCATTGTTAACCCGGACAGCGGGCGGATTGTAATCAATGAGCATGTCGTTTTTGATTCGGCAAAAAAGATCAATGTAATACCGCAGCAACGCCGTACGGGCTATTTATTTCAAAACTATGCCCTTTTTCCGCATATGACCGTGGCAGAAAATATTGCCGTGGGCATTCGCCGTCCGGAAGGAGAGAAAAAAGCGTTTGTCGAAGAAAAAATGGCCGCTTTTTATTTGACCGGACTGGAAAACCGCTATCCCGGGCAGATTTCCGGCGGTCAGCAGCAACGGGTTGCCTTAGCCAGGATCTTTGCCTCACAGCCGGAGATCATCATGCTGGACGAACCGTTTTCGGCATTGGACAGCCATTTGAAATGGCAAATAGAACTGGAAACGATGAAAGTGCTGGAAAAATATCAGGGAACGATACTGTTGGTTTCGCATAGCCGCGATGAAGTCTATCGGCTTTGTGAACGGGCGGCTGTTATTGCTGAAGGACACATCGACGGAATCAGTGCGAAAAGAGATCTGTTTGATGCACCACAGACCTTGGCGGCTTCAAAGCTGACAGGCTGTAAAAATCATTCGCGGGCTGAAAAAATCGATGCGCATACGCTGCGGGCAATCGATTGGAACTGTTTCTTATCGAGCGCCTTGCCAGTGCCGGATGATATAAAATATGTTGGCATACGGGCGCATTACTTGGCTTTGACGACAAGCACGGAAAAAAGCAATAGGATGGACTGCGAAGTAGTCCGCGTGATTGAAGATACCTTCAACATGATGCTTATTGTCCGGCCGCTGGGTTCTACAGGACGGGGCAGTGAGATCATCTGGCAAATAGAAAAAGCTGGCTGGCAGGCCTTCTATAGCGGTCAGGAAAAACTGTGCCTGCGGCTGCCGGAAGACAAGCTATTGCTTTTGCGGTGAAGCTGCAACGATGAAAGGCTAAATTATAAGATGATGGGAAGAATACATAAAAGCAAATGGCGTTGCCCGTAAAGCAAATGGCGTTGCCCGTAAGGCTTTCAGATGGATGCGGCTTTTGCTTGAACGAAAAGGAGGTTGTGATGATGCAAAAAATGCCTGTTTTGTTTGTGGGACATGGTTCCCCGATGAATGCAATTGAAGAGAACGAATACTCCGCGGCATGGAAGATGCTTGCCGATCGTCTGCCAAAACCCAAGGCCATTTTAGCCATTTCAGCGCATTGGTATACGCAGGGGAGTCGGATTGTTACCGCGGCAGAACCGAAATTGATTTATGATATGTATGGATTTCCCGAGGCCTTGTACCAGGTGCAATATCCGGCTAAGGGTTCAGCGGAAATGGCAGAGCTTACGCAACGTCTGCTTACGCAAAAGGTTTCGGTAGATAATACCTGGGGGCTTGATCATGGGACCTGGTCGATATTGAAATGGATCTATCCTGCAGCAGATATTCCCGTATACCAGCTGAGTATTGATAAGTCTGCCAGTCCTGCCGCGCATTTTCGTATGGGGCAGGAGCTTAGAGTTTTGCGGGAAAATGGCGTCTTGATTCTCGGCAGCGGCAATGTTGTTCATAACTTAGCCAAGGTGGATTGGCAGATGCGAGGCGGTTATGACTGGGCTGTTGCGTTTGATCAATACATTAAGCATAAGGTTGAAACCAGGGATGTTGCAACCGTTATGGACTATCAAAAAGCAGGGGAGATTGCAAAATTGTCTTTTTCCACGCCGGAGCATTTTTACCCATTGCTCTATGCCCTCGGGGCAGCAGATGCGGAAGATAAAATAACCGTATTCAATGAAGCCTGTACATTGGGCGCACTGTCAATGACCAGCTATATGTTTGGCTGAAAAAGATACACAAAAGGGCTGTCACCTTAGCGAAATGAATTTTTCGCGGTGACAGCCCTTTTGCCAATCCATCACGGACGGCTGTGGATGGAAGACGTGTGAAATACATGCGGGTTATCCCCAGAATGTGCGGCAAGGCGTGCTGGTTCTAAATGGACGCAGTTGCTTTCCGTGGCAGATATAGTAAAATGTAAGCAGTCGTTAGCTTATAGATGACAAGGAAAGAAGAGGCAGAAAAATGTTGGAAAATTTATTTGATAAGTTTGACAGTATGATTTTTATGGATGTAGAAACATCCGGTCTGAATTCGAAACAGGATGAAATTATTGAGATTGGTGGTATGCGAACCATTTTAAAGGATGGGGAAATGGTTATTGACAAGGAACTCGACATACTGATCCGGTTATCTGAACATAAAACTTTAAGTGAACAGATTGTAAATATTACAGGAATAACAGGAAAAATGCTGGATGAAAAAGGTTTTGATAAAGCCGTGGCTTGCGAAAAATTAGTGGAGCTTTTAAACGTGGATCGCCCGCTGGTCATTGCGTATAATGCGCAATTTGATCTATGCTTTATGTATTATTTCCTTCGCAGCCTTGGCAAGGAAAACATCCTGCAAAAAATTAAAATGCTGGATGCGCTTACTGTGTATAAAGATAGAAGAGAGTATCCCCATAAATTAGAAAATGCCATCCAAGCCTATCAACTTGATGAAAAAAACACCCATAGAGCCATCGATGATGCTCGAGCAACCTTTAAACTTCTCTGTGCGATGGATAAAGAAACGAGCGATCTTGAACAATATATTAATTTGTTTGGCTTTAATCCGCGCTATGGAATAAACGGTCCTAAAATTTCGTCGGTGCAATATTTGCCGCAATCTTATGCACGAGCTGGAAAACTGTATGAAAAATTATTCTGACACAAAACTACGATAGGTGTTGCTATTTACGAAATAAAGCAAATGAGGAGACAGATGAAATGAGAAGAAAAGATAGGGAAATGCTGAAGGAAGATAGCATAAAGCTTTTGGAAACAGCAGCGATTGGGACATTGACTACGGTGAACGAAGATAATACACCCTATGCGGTTCCAATGAACTTTGTTTATGTAAAAGAAGTAATTTATTTGCATAGTGCTGTGGTGGGGAAAAAACTGGACAACATAAAAAATAATAACAATATTTGTTTTAGCGTATTTGATGCGGTAGAACTCATGCCGGAAGCCTTTTCTACAAAATATCAGTCGGTGCTTGTTGTCGGTAAAATTCATGAGGTTGAAGATCCGGTAGAAAAGAAGGAAGGGCTTATCGCTATGGTGAAAAAGTACAGTTCCGAATTTTATGAAGCTGGTCTGAAATATATCGACAAGGCCAGTGAAAAGACGAAAGTACTCAAGATCGAGATCCATCAAATAACTGGCAAAGCAAGAATCTGACGTGTTTATAAAGGATCCTCATATCAAGCAATGTAAAAATCAAGGGAGGCATACGGTTTGAAAAATAAAGAGGGGGAAACGATGCTGGAGGTCATTGAACCAGACTATATGGCAGAGTTTTCTTGCAATGGACTGCTTTGCCCGGATACCTGCTGCAGTGGCTGGGAAATTGTGATTGACGAAGCCACCTGTGAGCGATATGAAAAAAGCCATAATGCGGAGTTCAAAGCGACGCTCTCTCGTGCCATTGTGCATCGAAAAGAAACGACAAAGGACGGGGAACACGATGTTGCCTGTATTCGGATGGGGAAGGGAAATCGCTGCCTTTTTTTGTGCAATGATGGCCTTTGTATGATCCAGCGCAAGACAGAAGAAAAAAATTTATCGAAAACGTGCCGTACATATCCGCGTATGCTCTACCTTTGGCAGGATGCCTATGCGGAACGCTCGCTTTGCGTATCCTGCCCAGCGGCCGCGCATTTGATTTTGGGGCGAAAAAAACCGCTTCATTTCGTGACCAAAAAAATTGAGGCTGCTGAACTCGATGGACTGCGCATTACGGATGAAGGACAGCGGCTTGAAAGCGATTGCCTGCCGCTGCGGCGTTTTCTGCTTGAGATTTTGCAAGAACGGAATTTATCACTGCCAAGACGTTTGCAGCTTGCCAATGAATTTTTTTGGCAGGCGGGGGCGATCGCAGGCCATCATGCGGAGAAGAAATTTCATCGCTTGCTTGTCCGCTATCAGCAGAAGTTGCGTGAAGAAGGCGGTGTGCCGGAGGCGGCTATTGTGGCGAGAAAAACAATAATTGCGCGAAAGCTTGAGGCTATGCAGCGACTGTTTTTTCACCGTTTGCAGAATCCGGAACTTCGCCTGGATTTTCGCCAGCGGCTGGCTGCGGCTTTGGCACATTGGCGGCTAAAGGCAGAAGAACCGATCTCACAGAAAAGTATTGAGCAGTATACCGAAGATGAAGAATTTTACCAAATCGTTTTTTTGCCGGAATATAGTGAGGTCTTGGAGAACTATCTGGTAAATGGCGTATTTAAAAACATTTTTATCACAGAGGACGGAACCCCTTTTTATCAGGAATGGTTTCAGCTGCTTGTTCAATTTAGCATTGCCAAGGCCTTGCTCATAGTTTCGATGACGGAAAATCCGAAGGGGATTGTGCAGGAGCAAGTGATTGAGACGATACAGAAGACAAGCCGTGCCATTGGCCATGATGGGCTCTATCTGCAGCAGATGGCGAATCAATTTGCTGCGAAGCAGCCAGCGGAAGATGCATTGCGGGATTTTTGCAATAAAATGCTGGCATGAGGATAGTGTGCAGGGACATATTCTTTGGGCGACAGCATGGACGGATGGTATAAAGGTCAATGGATTTCTACGCAAAAATCAGCCGTTGGTCTATATTCGTTTTTGTACTGACCCCCATAAGTTAGACCTAAAATTAGTCTAACTTATGGGGGTATATTTATGGCTAAATATAGTACTGAATTTAAGAGGAAAATTGTAGCTGAATATTTGAAAGGGATGCTTAGTTA
>Ga0183099_1001138_pt1 | contig 16158 bp, 18 predicted proteins | sample Biomet1_FD_127788 | JGI IMG/M metagenome (GOLD analysis project Ga0183099, IMG submission 127788) | Microbial communities from bioreactor (seeded with anoxic lake sediment) at LBNL, California, USA - Biofuel metagenome 1 | ecosystem: Engineered > Bioreactor > Anaerobic > Unclassified ... | reverse complement strand
GCCGGCAGTGCTTCAGGCGCTTCCTGTTCGACGCCTCCGTTCTGGATGCCCGTGTTGACGATGTCACTCATCAGATTCGGCAGGCTCCGAAGCCGACTCTCGGCATCGACTGCCGCCGGTACCGCCTTGCTGTCCGCCCATTTCCTGCATAAACGTCACGAAGCTGTAGCTTGCCTTGCTGAAGATGCTCTCCAACGAGATCAGTTGTTCCGGATCGGTTTCATCCAGCACGTAGAAATCCGTTTCCTGGCTTTCCGGAAATTCTGCGTTGTAGGCCTCGGCTTCCGCCGATCCACCCTCGATCAGCTCATAGCTTTCCTGGAACGTTTCCTTATCCTCTTCATCCATGAACAATGTCATAAGCGCGAAACCTTCCGCCGGCAGTGCTTCAGGCGCTTCCTGTTCGACGCCTCCGTTCTGGATGCCCGTGTTGACGATGTCACTCATCAGATTCGGCAGGCTCAATTCGCCGATCGCCTGACCGAACAAAATCAGCAAGCTGACCAGTATCGTACCGGCAAAAGGTTTTAAGTACTTCATTATCACTTTCATATGCTTTCCCTATTCTTTCCTAAATTTAGTTGTTTTCTTTTTTATGCACATGCCCGTGTCCATGTCCATGTTGGTGGCTGCAGCCGCCTTCCAGGTTGTGCAGCATCCTTATGAAGCATTCTTCCAACACGTCCAGCTCCTCTTCAGTAAAGCCTTCGAAAACTTTTTTATTGGCTTCATGCATAGCCCGCTTCATCTCTTCTGAGGCGGCGATGCTTTTTTCGGTCAGATGAATGCTCTTGGAGCGGGCATCCTTCGAACTGACCGTGCGTGTGACGAAACCCTTCGCTTCCAGCCGTTTGATGATTCCGGTCACGGTCGGATTAGTAAGATTGAAAGTCTCCTCGATGTCTTTTTGAATCACTTCCTCGTCACCACGGCTCTTCAGATAGAAAAGCACATGAATCTGGGAAGTGGTCAGATCGATTTTACCCACCAGGAGGTTCATCTGTTCCTTGAATTGGTTATGAAGCATCGGGATATAGGCCCCCATCATCTCGCGTGATATCAAAATGTCTCCTCCTTTCCGAACAGTTATACATAGCACGCTATCTATTATCGCATTATCCATCCATATGTCAATAGATTCGATCCGATGCGAGCCATTTTCGGAAAATTTGAATATAATGGAGATAGCATCAAATGAATTGGAAAGGAGATCAGCATGGAAGAAACAATTTCTGTCCGGGATCGGCTTATTGCCCTTTGCCAAGAACACGCGCATGTCATCGAAGATTATCCGTTCGGCGACTCAGAATGGACCGTCATGCGCCACGAAGGCAACCGGAAAACTTTCGCTTACATCTATGAACGGAACGGTGAAGTTTGGCTGAACGTAAAGAATACTCCCGAGCGGAACGACTTTCTGCGCGAGACGATTCCGGAAATCATGCCCGCCTATCATATGAACAAGACCCATTGGATCACCTTGCGGATCGTCTCCGAAGAACTCTTCCCGGTCGCTGACCGGATCATCACGGAAAGCTACCGGTTGACGCAGACCAAACCGAGGAAAAAACCAATGGCACACCAAAAAGAGGAAGAGCTTTGATTAGCTCCTCCTCTTTTTGGTTGATTTGCCTTCTTTCTAGCGGAAATACGGCTTCAGTTGTTCCAATTCCGCTTCGTTGAGCGGCCGGTAGCTGCCCGGCGGAATCGATTCATCCAATTCGATCGGTCCCATCGTCAGGCGTTTCAGGTAAGTGACCTTTTTGCCGACCGAAAGAAACATCTTTTTCACTTGGTGGAATTTCCCTTCGCTGATGTCCAGCAGCACGCGGCTTTCGTCGTCTCCGTGGCTGAGGATGGTCAACCGGGCAGGTTTGCAGGTCGTCCCTCCGTGGAAGACGATTCCTTCAGCGAAGGCTTCCTGATCGGCGACGGTCACGCGCTCGTTCACGACGACCTCGTAGCGTTTCGTCACTTTTTTATGCGGCAGCAACAGCTGATAGCCCAGCTGCCCATTGTCCGTGATCAGCAGCAGCCCTTCTGTATCCTTGTCCAGTCGTCCCACAGGATAGAGACCCGGTCTGCGGTCGGACGGATCGATCAGATCGATGACGGTGCGGTTGCCTTCATCGGATACCGCCGTCACAACGCCAGCCGGTTTGTGCAGCATATAGTAGACATTGGTGCGATTCGTCAGCGTTTTCCCCGAAACAATGACCGTCTGTAGTTGCGGATCAACATTGCGGTTTTCCGCCAGCACGATTTCCCCGTCGATGCTGACTTGTTTGCTTCTGATCAATTTTTTCACTTGTCCTCGCGAACCGTAGCCGCATTCGCTGAGCAGTTTGTCCAATCGCATCCAGCCTCTTCCTTTCTGTCCTTATTGCAGTCCTTTTATTCTAAGCGGAAAAGATACTTGACGCAAGTTCTCGCAAAAAACCAGAACGTGAATCCATTATTCCCATATGCTCAGATTTCTTTCCACATTATTTTCTAATCTTTTCCTTACACTTTCCAGCCAGTTCTGCTATACTATCCACTATATAAAAATAAGCTGTATTTATTATAAATGAAAGAAGGTAGCGCCCATGTTCATCCAAGCCAGAAAATTATCGGTTGCCCGCGGTTTCTCGGAAGCCGCTGTAAATAAATTCAAGACCAGTACCTTACTGCCTCAACAACCCGGTTTCGACAGCATTGAGACCTATGTCCGATCCGTCAACAAAGAGAGCGAAGAAGTGCTCGTCCTGATTAAATGGGGCACAAAAAAAGATTGGCAGAACTGGGAAAAGAGCGATGTCCATAAAGCCGGTCATCGCATTAAGAAAGAGCGTCCTGAGTATATCTTGGGTATGGAAATGAGCTACTACGAAAGTTTTTGACAATAGTCTTCAATACTTTCTTTTTTGAAATATAGCCTGTTGTACTTGCGTGTCGATTGCTTGTGGGTTGCTTGTGGGTTGCTTGGAGGTTGTCCGATTCTTCGTTGTTATCGGACAACCAGCAGATCAAACACTCATACGTAACAAGCCCCGCGCAAGTTTATTCTGCGCGGGGCTTGTTACGTATGGAATTCACATCATTTTCTCCTGCCAGCTCCGTCGGGATTTCCATCAACGCCGCGTTCAAAGGCTGCCAAATGCTTTTCGGATGCGGTCATCAAGCGTTCAAAGACGCTTCTGACATCATCCGGCAAATCTTCGGCCCCAAGAAATTGCCCATAAACAGAGATGTTTTCGATTTCACCGGCCACGCCTTTTTCAAAGCTTTCCGCCAAAGACGCAGGCAACTCAATTCGAGCTTCCGCTTCATTTTCCGGAACTTCAAATCCATAAGTTTCGAACAGTGGTAACAATAAGGAAATGTGTGTGCCTTCCGCTTTGGAGATGCTCGTGAATGGCTTGATTGTTCCGTATGCATCCATGATTGCAAGATAGGACGCTTCAGCCATGTATTCATCCTGGATGGCGTAAACCAACATTTCTTCTATTGTATACGTTTCGCCTTCGCTCACCGCTGCTGCCCCATATAACTCTTCGTCCTCGGATGCCATGACGCCGGTGCCGCTGAACAATAAGACTGCCAAAGTCCCGCCTACAATTCCGTTCCGCCATTTTTTCATTTTGATCCGCTCCCTTTTTTGTATGTTTCATGATCCTCTTTTCTACAGGTTCAGTATAGAAAAGAAGTATGTCGAAAGCATGGCAAAAGCGGGGCGAAAAGTGAACGTTGTCATTTTCCCGAGAAGATGGACCAAGAAATCAATCCAACTCTTCTGAATTGGTGCTCTTGATTTCCCAATGGATGACGACCGTCAGCACGACCCGCAGGATGACGATGGCTGAGAGCACGATGAATTCGTCGATTGTCTGGATGATGACCGTCTTCAGTATTTCCGCGGCCAGTTTGAACTCCAGACTGAACGCCAGCGCTTTGGCCAACTCGAGTTTCGGTTGGTTGTTGCTCAGATTAAGCCTGTCAATTATGAACAGATACAACGACTTGACGCATCCATAGAGGATGATCAGGACACCGATGCCTTCGATCAGACTCGCCAATGTCGGGATGACTTCGGTTAAGACAGCATGCAAATTCATGAACATCCCTCCTTTTTCCATATTCAAATTTGGTAACAAATCCGTTCTTTATTTTTCTTATTTCTTTTTCTCCCTTGCTTCTTCGACCCGGAAGCGGACGATCCGGCGCACAAGCTCGTATGGGATAGGTTTCGTCAGCGGGAATTGGATGGCGCCTTTCGAGGTCTTGTATTCCGTCAATTCTTCTTTGAAAGCCGCAACGCCGCTTGGTGCCGGATAGAAACCGATATGATTTTTCTGCACAGCAAAATGCACCAGGTTCCCGTTCAGGTAGAAGGTTGGCATCTGATAGCTGATTTTTTCTGTCGCATCGGGTGCTTCTTCCTTTATCACCCGACGGAGCTCCTTCAGGATTGGCTGAACAACCTCATCATAGCTGCTGATGTATGCATCGATTGTTTCATTTTTTATAGTTGTTTCTCCCATTTTAAATCACCTCGGTAGTCTGGATTTTCCGTTGTTTATGTCCCTGCAAATAGTATATCATACACTGATGAAAGTGTTTGCAGGCTAAATGGACTGACGATCACTTTCATCGGGAATTCCGGGCATTTGAAGTGCTTTTTCTCTCCCTTTCACTTCTTTTACGGAAGTCATTTCTTTTTGAAAAAAATATGTTATGATATGGATTGAAAATTTGTACGGTAAAGAAAGGAAAGTAAAATGAATACACCTTCTATTTATGGATTGACTTTGGATCAGCTGGAAGCTTGGCTGTTGGAACAAGGCCAGAAAAAATTCCGCGCCCAACAGATCTGGGATTGGCTATATATCAAACGCGTCCTGGACTTTTCGGAAATGACAAACTTGTCAAAAGATTTGGTTGCCCTTCTCTCCGACACCTTCTTGCTGCAGCCCCTGAATCAAGTGGTCGTCCAAGAATCAGCGGACGGCACAACGAAATATCTTTTCCAACTGGAAGATAAACTGATGATCGAAACCGTTCTGATGCGTCAGGAATACGGCCTGTCCGTCTGCGTTACGACCCAAGTCGGCTGCGATATCGGCTGCACGTTCTGCGCAAGCGGCCTGAAACGCAAACAACGCGATCTGACTGCCGGCGAAATCGTTGCACAGATCATGCAGATCCAGCACTACTTGGATCAAAAAGGCAATGGCGAACGTGTCAGCCATATCGTCGTGATGGGCATCGGCGAACCGTTCGACAACTACGACAATGTCATCGCCTTCCTGAACATCGTCAACCACGCCAAAGGTTTGGCAATCGGCGCGCGCCACATCACCGTTTCCACCAGCGGATTGGCTCCGAAAATTCGCGAATTCGCAGAAAACGGACTGCAAGTCAACTTGGCTTTGTCCCTACACGCGCCGAACGACGAAATCCGCAGCCGCATGATGCGCATCAACCGTAAACATCCTCTGAAGGAAGTCATGGCTGCCATCGACGAATATCTGGAAAAGACCAACCGCCGCATCACTTTCGAATACATCATGATTTCTGGTGTGAACGACAGACCGGAGCAGGCGCACGAATTGGTTGCCTTGTTGAAGGACAAGCGTCACCTTTCCTACGTGAACCTGATCCCTTACAATCCGGTTGCCGAACACATCAAATACGAACGCAGCACCAAAAAGGATATTTTGGCATTCTATGATATCCTCAAAAAGAACAACATCAACTGCGTCATCCGCAAAGAGCACGGCACCGACATCGATGCTGCCTGCGGCCAACTACGCAGCAAGCATCTGGAAAAAGCAACCAAATAATTGACCTCAGCAGAGGCCGTCTCAAAATAAAATGAGCCGGCCTCTGTTTTTTTGCTCGTTTCTGATTTTATTGGTGCTGTTGACCTTAGCTTGGTGGGTGGTCGGGCTGATTTTTATTCCTCGTCAGGCGCGGTCTCCTGCACCCAACCTTTGAATCCGCAATGCGGGCAAGTCAACCGTTTGCCTTGCTTGCCTCCGTTCAAAGACAGCAGATCCTTCAGGAAGCTGATTTTGAATTTCCGGCGGCACTGAGGGCAGCTGTACGCATTCACGCGCGAATGGTAGTAGACAATCGCAAACAGAACTGCGATTCCCGCCAAAATCAGCAGCGCCGGATAGAAGCCGCCTGCTTTCTCGGCCGCGGGAAAGCCGATCACCAAGAACAACACATACCCCGCAACCGCAAGCATCGTAACGCGATCCGATTTCCGGTTTTTACCTCTCTTATCCATGCCTCATCCCTCCCTTCCTGGTTCTGATGCCATCATAACACTTTTTGGTTGGGCACTAAAAGTGTGGTATATTGGAACCAACAAATTAAGTCCATTGGCAATAATATATTTGACCATTGGAGACGGAGGAATAACATGAGCAGAGTAATCCTTACGACTGAAAGCGGCGCGGATATCCCCACTGAGTTGGCAAAGAAACACACTATCCGGATTGTCCCGATGCACGTCATCATGGATGATGTCGATCATCTTGATGGCTCTTTTCCGGTCACAGATCTGTATGATTATTACGAGCGAACCAAAAAAACCCCTTCCACGACCGCAACCAATCCGAACGAATATACCGCCTTTTTCGAAAAAATCCGCTCTGAGCATCCCGAAAGCAGCATCGTGCATATCGGCTATACCTCCAAGGCGTCCTCCTCATTTCAGAGTGCTGTGTTGGCGGCGGAAGATTTCGAGAACATTTACCTCATCGATGCCCTGAACGTATCCGGCGGTTTGGCCGCGATCGTGCTTTATGCTGCCGATTTGCTTGAAAAGGAGCCGGATATAGCAGTCGAAAAACTGGTTGCCGCCATCGAAGCTGTAGTGCCGCGTACGCACTTCTCGTTCATGCCATCCGGCCTCGAGTTCCTGAGGGCAGGCGGCCGCGTCTCCAACACAGCCTATTTAGGCGCATCGCTCCTGAAGATAAAACCGACGATTGAATTGATCGACGGCAAATTGGTTTCCACAAAAAAATACCGCGGCAAGATGAGCCGCGTCGTTGTCGATTTTTTTGATGACTACCTGAAGGCTTACGCAATTGACGACAACAAGCTGTACCTCATCCATTCGCTCGGTTTGGATGAAGAAATCATGACCCAAATGGAAAACTACGCGAAGGAAAACGGCTTCCGGGATGTCACTTGGGTCCAGACCGGCGGCGTCATCACTTCCCATGGCGGTCCCGGCGCTTTCGGGATTGCTGGGATCGAAAAATCAGGAAATACTGAATAAGACAAAAAACTTCTGCCCTCGGAATAATTCCGTGTGCAGAAGTTTTTTATCTAACTATTCTCTTCGATATCCTCCAGCAGGATCGTGAACAAGTCCGCGTCCTCATCTTCGGCCAAGCGGTTGCTTTGGTGCAGCTTCGCCTTCTCGAAGAGGCTCCTGGCTGTGCGGGCGTTGCCGAAATGGCTGTCGCGTGTTGTATAGGACTGCACGAACAGATTCTTCACTTTCTCCTGGGCTTCCTCCGTCAGCACAAAACCTTGCTGAGAGGCGGCCATGTGGAAAATTTCTGTCAGTTCTTCACTATCGTAATCCGGGAAATCGACCGTGTAGGCGATACGGCTGCGGATGCCGGAGTTCATACTGAGCATCTGCTCCATCTCGCTCGGATAGCCCGCCATGATGACGACCAATTTGTCGCGGTTGTCCTCCATCTCCTTGATCAAGGTGCTGATGGCTTCATAACCGAAGTCGTTTTCGGAAGCGGAATAAAGGGAATAGGCCTCATCGATGAACAAGACGCCGCCGTACGCTTCCTTGATTTTCTCCAATGTCTTCGGTCCGGTCTGTCCGACGTACTGTCCGACCAAATCTTCCCTCGTGACTTCGATCATGTGTCCGCGCTTCAGCACACCGATGGATTTCAGGATTTGGCTGATCAATCGCGCGATGGTCGTCTTACCTGTGCCGGGGTTGCCGGTGAAGACCATGTGCAAGGACAAATCGTTCATCGGATGCCCCATCTTTTCGCGGCGTTTCTCGGCGCGCACGTAGTTCATGATCGAGCTGACTTGTTTTTTGACATCCTTCAATCCGACCAGATTACGCAGCTGCGCCATCAAGTCTTCGATATTATCCCCGAACAGCTGGTTCGGGTCGATGCCGAAATCGAGCGGCTCAAGGATGACCAAATCATCCTTCGTCACGGACTTTTCGCTCAGACGGAAAGCCCGTTCGCGCATCGCTTCTTCCATGATGTTTCGGACAGCACGGGCATTGGCGAACTGCGGGACGACTTTTTCCTGATTGATTTTTACCTTGAAGGCCTGCTCCGCTTCCTCAGTCAGCGTATAATGGTTATCCTTGGCTTGCGCCTTGGCGATTTCCAGCAGTTCCTGGTCGGAAAAATCTTCGAAATCAATCTGCATATTGATCCGGCTCGACAGGCCAGGATTCGATTTCAGCAACTGCTTCATGCCGGTGTCATAACCCGCAAGGATCACGATAAAGTCATTGCGGTGATCTTCCATCGCTTTGATCAACGTATCGATGGCTTCAGATCCGTAATCGAGCGAATCGCTGTCCGAGGACGCCAAAGAATAGGCTTCATCGATGAACAGCACCCCGCCCATGGCCGATTCGATGACGGCTTTGGTCTTCTGGGCAGTCTGGCCGACGTAGCCGCCGACCAGGTCCGAGCGATCCACTTCCACCAATTGACCTGATTCGAGGATGCCCAAAGAATAGAAGATGTCCCCCAAAATCCTGGCTACCGTCGTTTTTCCTGTGCCCGGATTGCCGGAAAAGGCGAAATGATAGGAAGGCTGTTCATTTTTCTCGATCGACAGCATATAGGCCCGTTTTTTGTCGTATTCGACCAGCTTCACGATCCGGTTGATGGTCTCCTTCACTTCCGTCAGACCTATCAGATCACTCAGCTCGGCCAGGGACTCTTCCAAAGAAACTTTGACTTTTCGGTTGGAATGGGCGGCATCCATATGAAAGTAGTCGGCATGAGGGGCCCTTCTTGCCAGCCTGCTCGACTGCATGGTCGCGATCAGCTTGCCGACTTTTTCGGTGCTGTGCGAAAGCGGCCGCGTCCGTTCCAATTCCTTGTGGATACGGCGGCATTCGTCGAAACGGCCGTGGATATAGTAGGCATAAACGCGGTCGTATTCGATGGCATCGTCATAGCCGTATTTCTCGGATTCTTCGATGGATGCCAGAATCGTATCAAGCTCCTCTTCCTGCTGCAGGTAGACTTTCGATTTCAAGCGCAATGCCGCGAAAGATTTCGGCGTATGCTTGAGTACCTGATCGACGAGTTCCAACGCCCGCGGGAGGTCGTTCTTTTCGAAGGCCATTTTCGCCAGCACAAGTGCCGCTTCCCAATTGGCGGGGTTGCGGGCGAAGGCGGCTTGCGCATAGCTCTCCGCTGCCTTGTCATCGCCGTCCTCCGCATACAGCTTCGCCAGCAGCGTCAAATAGGCATCGCCGGTGCCATCCAATTCCACCGCCCGCAGTGCGTAGTGCATCGCTTTTTCGAGATTGCGGTTCTTGTAGTGGCTGAGCCCCAACAAGTAATTCACATGTGGATGATCTGGATGCGTCCGGATGGCTTCCATCAAGACCGGGACGCTGCTCAAGGACATGTTTTTCCTGATGTTGTTTTCAATTCCTTTTAGCCTCTCGTCTATGTTTTCGTTAATGTTATCCTCTGTCATCCGAAGCTTCTTCCTCCCATTTTATATTGATGATCTGTTTTAATTAATCCTTCAGCATACTGCAATCAGGAATATTCTATCATATCTCTATCATTTTTCCTTTCCGGTTTGCTTGAATAACAGAACTGAAAAAAATCTTTTCCATATTCTAATGTAAAAAGCTCTGTACAAAGTTAATTCTTTCTTCTATCCTTATTCATGGTGGGAATCGCTCTTATAAATTTAGAAAGCGCCTTCCCAGATGCACTACATTTACATGAATCGATTAACCAAGGAGGAACTATATGGATTGGCAAAGTATGTTATTCCAATTTTTTGGAGGATTAGGCATTTTTTTATTCGGATTGAAATACATGGGCGACGGCTTGCAACGGAGTGCCGGCGATAATTTACGCAATATCTTGAACAAATTCACTTCTACGCCTTTTCGGGCAGTTTTGGCAGGGATTTTGGTGACCGTATTGATACAGAGTAGTTCGGGGACAACCGTTCTTGCTGTAGGTTTAGTAAGTGCTGGGTTTATGAATCTGGAACAAGCCATCGGAATCATTATGGGAGCCAATATAGGAACCACTATCACAGCCTTCATCATCGGGTTTCATGTAGGAGCGTATGCCCTTCCGATTATGGCGATCGGTGCACTCCTGCTTTTCTTCACGAAAAATGCTTTTGTGAACAGTGTCGGTCAGATCATATTTGGTTTCGGTTCACTTTTCTATGGATTGGACATGATGGGAACAGGTATGGAGCCGTTGGAGCAGCTTCCGCAGTTCAGATCGCTGATGACGAATTTGTCCGACCACCCTTTTTACGGGGTTCTGACCGGAACTGGCCTGACGCTGGTGATCCAAAGTTCAAGCGCAACAGTCGGTATTTTGCAGGAACTTTATTCCCAAAACAGCATTTCTCTGCAGGCAGCCTTGCCGATTCTGTTCGGTAATAATATCGGTACGACCATCACGGCAATCCTTGCTGCAATCGGAGCCAGCTTGCCCGCAAAACGCGCAGCCGCTTCACATGTCGTATTCAATCTGACGGGGACAGTCTTTATCTTGCTTATTCTGTCGCCGTTTACCGTCGTTCTGACAAAATTATCAGTGCTATTGAATCTCAATCCGGCCATGCAGCTAGCATTCGCTCATGGCATGTTCAATGTGTTGAACGTATTGATACAGATGTGGTTCATCCGCCAACTTGCTGTCTTGGTTACAAAAATGGTTCCCGGGGAAGAGCGGATTGTTAAGTACGACGCCACTAATCTGGACTATACAATCATTCAAACCAGCCCTTCCGTTGCTTTGAATCAGGCTAAGCTGGAAGTCGAACAAATGGGTTCTTTTGTCACAGATGAATTTCATGCAGCCTATAAGTATTACCTCGATCATAATGATCTTTACAAACAAGATACGCTCCAACTTGAAGAGATTGTAGACACCATCGATTACAAACTGACAGAATATTTGACCTTTATCTCACGGGAAGAGTTGCCGTTCCATGCTTCGAACGACCATGCCATCATGATAGACATCACAAAGTATCTGGAACGCATCGGTGACCATTGTGAAAATATTGTCCGGAATATCGAGGAGGCTACCAAGGCAGCCAAAAGGGACATCCGGGCCAACAAACATAACCAAGATGTGCAAACCATTCTGATGGATGATGAACTTGTAAACCTATTCGCTATCGTTGAACGCAACATCCGAGAGGCTATCGATTCTTACCTTCAAGATAATCAGTTACTTGCAGAACAAGTGATCCAACGTGAGGAAGAAGTAAATGAAGCAGAACAAGCGATACGTGAGAGATACATCCAACGATTGAACAGTGGTATCGGGTTACCTTCCGAAGGCATCCTATTCGTCGATATTGTTTCCAATCTGGAGCGCATCAGTGATCATTCCGTAAAAATCGCCAAACATACTTTAGGAACACGCTATCCTTACCAGAGACTGAGTCGACGTTTCATACGCAAAACCGAACAGGCCTACGCCGAAGCGGTCCTCAAAGCCTCCTCTTTGGATAAATGATTACCATAGCGGGCTCAACCACGGCTTATTTTTGAGTTTGATCGGAAACAACGCTATACTTAAATCAACAGTTATACGTATCGGTCCCTTTCGAATTTCGGTAAGGAGGAAACGCAATGATTTATACAATCACTTTGAATCCAACCATCGATTATATCGTCACTGTTCCGCATCTTAATTTAGGCCATTCCCATCATATGGAGGAGGAACTGATCACTCCCGGCGGCAAAGGCATCATGGTTTCGCGCGTCCTGAAAGCTCTCGGAATCCCTTCGATTGCGCTAGGATTCCGTGGCGGCTTCACCGGCGATTTTGTCCGCGACTACTTGGAAGAAATGCAGATCATCAATCAGTTTACAGTGATAAAAGAGCGCACGCGCATCAACTTAGTGTTGAAATCGGATCAGGATACGGAAATCAGCGATTACGGCCCTGCTGCCACCGATGAGGAAGTCGCTGTTTTTATGAAATGCTTCGAAGACATCTCAACGCAGGACTTCGTTGTTTTGTCGGGCAGCAAACTGCCATCCATGCCAAAAGATTTTTATGAACGGCTAATCCGTTCACTGCATGAGGAAGGCGTACCTTTTGCCTGCGACATCACGAAGGATGAGCTGCGGAACAGCCTACAATACCACCCATTGGCCGTGAAGCCGAATCAGAAGGAAGTAGGCGAATTATTCGGCCGGACTTTCGCCACTTGGCAAGAGGTTATTCCTTACGGCAAGCAGTTGGTTGAATTGGGTGCCCAGCATGCCATCGTTTCACTCGGCGGCGACGGCGCACTGCTCTTCACACCGCAGGAAGTCATCTATGCGCCGCCGTTATCCGGTGAAGTCGCCAATCCGGTCGGCTCCGGGGATTCCATGGTGGCCGGGTTTGTAGGGACCTTTATCCGTACTGGGGACCCCTTGGAAGCTTTCCGGGTAGCCGTCGCTTGCGGGACTGCCACAGCCTTCTCACCCGATATCGCAACCGCCGATGAGATTGAAGTGCAGTTGGACCGCGTTATTTTGGAAAAAATCGAATAAGTCCACAATCTTAAAAAGCGTTGGATAATCCCGGTCTCCGGAGGTTATCCAACGCTTTTTCCCATTTTTCTTTATCAGCCTTCTGCTTCGGCCATTTCTTCCGCTAAGTTATGGTAGTCGATTTCTTTGTCCATAAAATCATCGGATTGGACGGCGAAGTGTTGTGTGATGCTTTCGATGGTTTGGATTTCGCATTTTGCTTCATCAACGATGTAATCAAGGATATGCCCACCGAACTTGCGGTCGTCACTGATGAAATGACAATGAAAGCCTCCTTTGGCGACTCCATCGAACAATTCCGGCGTATAGATGCCGATTGCTGTCCCCTGCATGTCATAGGTCTCGAACTCCGGCTGGACACGCGTCGCTTCGATCAAGCGCGGATAAGGCTTCTGTTGCTTCGGCACTGCCCGCGTATGCATATATTCGAAATGACCCGTTATTTTGACGACCGAGAACACATTCCGGCTGCGCACGCGCTTGACGATGTCCGAGCGTACTTTTCTCAACGTCATCGGCCTGTCGATAGCGTATTCGCGGTCCGGTTCGAAAAATGTCACCGCCGCATGCGGTGTTGTCTGGGATGGATCGACTTTCGAAATCGATCCGTCCGCCTTCGCTTGATAGGCGATGCCGTCAAGCAGGATCAGTTCCCCTTCAAAATCATGGAAAGTCCCGATGCCGATATCCCCATGCTTCAACAGTTCTTCGAATGTCAGAGTTCCGTCGAATACCCCCGCCATCAAATCACCCAGCGTCTGATGCTGATACAATGTACTTTCGCCCATCTGCTTCCGCCCTTCTGTGCCTTTGTGCAATCATTTATTTTTCTATCTGATCATGATAGCCCATTATATCATAGCCAGAAGGCGGCAAACAATCGCGACTTCATGGGTATCAGGTGCTGGGCGACCAGAATAGGGCCGCCCCGAAAATCGGGACAGCCCTCCATTCATAATATATTACGCTAGTTTAGTCTCCAGGTAATCAACCAAAACATCTTTCGGATGGTACCCTGTCAGTTTCTCAACCGGTTGTCCGTCTTTGAACAACACCATTGTCGGAATGCTCATGATACCGAATTGAGAAGCTGTCATTTGGTTCTCGTCGATATTCAGTTTGACAATTTTCACTTTATTGTCCATCTCATCTTCGATTCTTCCAAAACTGGTCCTAGCATGCGGCAAGGTCCGCACCAAGGCGCCCAAAAATCCATCAATGTCAAGCCTTCTTGTACTTCACTCTGCCATGTTGCGTCTGTTACTTGTGTGCTCATTTTTTATCTGTCCTTCCTTAAACTGTATATTTTTACTTTAATTTCTTATCAACAAAACGTATTATACCCCACCCGGTATTATTAGTAAATAAAAAAGATTTAAAAGTAAGCAAGATGATTGACAATCCATTGTAACAGGCATAATATAGTTAGGGCACGAACTATATGGGTGGTGAAAAATAATGAGCAATACAGACCTGCTGGGATTCCGGATCAGATCGCTTTGGCAACAAATAAAGCGTCTCATGACTAGGCACTTGAACGAAAATGATGGTTATGGCCTGACCGGCATGCAATTCGCGATCGTTTCCTTCATCGCTAAAGAATCCACAGAGCGAGACGTCTTTCAGAAAGATCTCGAGCAGAAATTCGACATCCGCAAATCGACCGTCACAGGCATCCTGAATACGATGGAAAGGGATGGCTTGCTGCTGCGGGAAACCGTTCCATACGACGCCAGACTGCGGAAAATGATGCTGACGGATAAGGCTTTGCAAGCAAAAAAAATTCAGAACAAGTGATTGATACCGTGGAGAACCAATTATCCAAAGGTTTAACTGAAGAAGAAATCGCCACTTTTTTGACGATTCTCGAAAAAATCTCGAAAAATGCAGAAGGCTGATTGCCTCAACAATTTCCAAGAACACCCAATAATTATTTACGGAAAGGATTAACGCTATGATAAAAAAACTCATGGGCAGCATACGCGAGTATAAAAAGGACTCGATCCTTGCCCCTATATATGTCACTTTGGAAGTCGTCCTTGAAGTGCTTATCCCCTATCTGATGTCTATGATCATCGATAAAGGGATCGGAGAAGGAGACATGCCGTTCATCATCCGAATCGGACTGATTCTGATCGTCTCCACCCTCTTTTCATTAGGGTTCGGAGTTTTGTCTGGTTTGCATGCGGCAAAAGCTTCGGCCGGATTCGCCAAAAACATCCGCAAGGACATGTACTACAATATCCAGGATTTCTCATTTTCGAATATCGATCAGTTCTCGACGTCCAGTCTGATCACCCGTTTGACGACGGACATCACAAACGTCCAAAACTCCTACCAGATGATCATCCGGATCATGGTCCGGGCGCCACTTATGCTCGTGTTCTCATTGATGATGGCTTTGAGCATCAACAGCGAACTCGGCATGGTCTTCCTTGGCGCGATCCCATTCCTGGGCTTCGGTCTCTACCTGATCATGTCACAAGCCTTCCCGATTTTCCAGAAAGTGTTCCGCACCTATGACAAGCTGAACCGTGTCGTACAGGAAAATCTTTACGGCATCCGGGTCGTCAAGTCCTTTGTCCGTGAAGAGCACGAGACCGAGAAATTCAAGTCGGTCTCCAAGAAAATCTACACCGATTTCACCAAAGCCGAAAAAATCTTGGCCTTCAACAGCCCGTTGATGCAGTTCACGATGTACGCAAGCATTCTGACGTTGTCCCTATTGGGTGCGCGCATGATCGTCTCCGGTTCGATGACGACAGGCCAACTGATGAGTCTGATCACCTATGCTTCCCAAATTCTGATGAGCTTGATGATGATTTCGATGGTCTTTGTTATGGTCACGATTTCCCGCGCTTCAGCGGAGCGGATTGTGGAAGTACTGAGTGAGGACAGCGACCTGAAGAACGGCAGCAATCCAATCATGGTCATTCCTGACGGATCGGTAACTTTCGAGCAGGTGGACTTCAGTTACACGAACGATCCGAAAAAGCTCGCTTTGAAAAATGTCAGTTTTTCCGTCAAATCAGGCGAAACGGTCGGCATCATCGGCGGTACCGGCAGTGCCAAAACCTCTTTGGTCCACCTTATTCCGCGTCTGTATGATGCTACAGGCGGAACGGTTAAAGTCGGCGGTGTCGATGTGCGCGACTATGACATGCAGACATGCGCGGCGAAGTCGCTATGGTGCTTTACAAAAAAAATATCCCTCTTTTTCGGGGAACGATCAAAGATAATCTGCGCTGGGGCAATCCCGCGCTACCGATGAAGAGCTGATGAAAGCGGCCAGACAAGCGCAAGCCGATGAATTCATCCAACGCCTTCCCGATGGCTACGACACTTATATTGAAGAAGGCGGCACAAAAGGTTCCCGG
>Ga0183099_1001137_pt1 | contig 16158 bp, 15 predicted proteins | sample Biomet1_FD_127788 | JGI IMG/M metagenome (GOLD analysis project Ga0183099, IMG submission 127788) | Microbial communities from bioreactor (seeded with anoxic lake sediment) at LBNL, California, USA - Biofuel metagenome 1 | ecosystem: Engineered > Bioreactor > Anaerobic > Unclassified ... | reverse complement strand
TAATTCAGTGAGTTATATGAGTTGAAAGGAAGCAGAATCATGGCCTTTATTTATAAAAGGAGTGCATCAGAAGATGCACCTTCTGCCGTTGATCAGGATATAAGAAAATATATAGAACAGACAGAAGACAATAATTACGAAGGCTTTATAGAAAATGATTTGCGGTGGGAAGTGTTCTGTCATTTAAGTGATATACCAACTGGTTTATTTAGTTGGTATGATTTTTCACGGGATGCATCATTATTAGAGATTGATGCGGGATTTGGAAGTCTTACTGGACTTTTTTGTAATAAGTGCAAGAAAGTAGTTGCTGTTGAAGAGTCTGCTTTTCGGGCAGAAGCTATTCACAAACGCCATGAAAAGCAGGATAACTTAACGATATATACAGGAAAGAAAGAGGATATATTATTTTCTGGGGATTTTACAAAACAGTTTGATTATGTCATTTTAACTGGTGGATTAGAGAAAGCGGCACAGGGGAGTCCTGATAAAAAATTATATATAGATTATATCAATCGTCTGTTGACGTTGTTAAAACCAAATGGGGTTTTATTATTATCAGTTGATAATCGGTATGGATTGCGGTATTTCTGCGGAATTCCGGATGCACATACAGAAATCCCCTTTGCAGGTATTAATCAATATCAGTGTTCTACATATGGGCGTACTTTTGCTAAAAATGAATTAAAAGAAATTTTGAATAGATCGAATGTAAAAAAATATAAATTCTATTATCCCTTGCCAGACTATAAACTTCCCCAGTTGATTTACACAGATGAGCATTTACCAGAGAAAAATTTAAAAGAGCGGCTAATACCATACTATGAAAATAATAAAACGATAGTATTTCCAGAACATCTTGTTTATGATGATATTATAGAGAATAGAGTTTTTGTATTTTTTTTCTAATTCCTATTTACTTGAATGCGGAGCAACTGAAGCGAGTATATTTAGTAGAGCTGTTTATGCAGCTTTGTCGACAGATCGTGGACGAAATATAGCCTTTGCTACAGTTATTTACAATAATGATACTGTTCAAAAAATCCCTGTATTTGAAGAGGGAAAGCTACATGCGCAAAATTTGGTGGAACGTACAAATGAGTTAGTTAGACATGGAATATCAGTGGTTCCACATTATTGGACGGGAGAGGCTATTTCTATGCCTTATATTGAGGCGGAAACACTGGCAAACTATTTGCGAAAAGTGGTGAAACGGGATCCAAAAGAATTTATTTTTATTGTAGATCAACTGTGGAATTGTATAATAAATTCTTCAGAACAGGTAGATGATGCGTTGAACGCATTAAAAACAGAAAAACAATATTCATGGGGGCCGATTTTAAAGACGGTATATATGGAATTGATTCCTTTAAATAGCTTTTATCTTGATCAAAAAATATTATTTTTTGATCAAGAGTATGTAAAAGAAAATTATCCTGCTAAGTATGCGCTTTTTCGAGCGTTATATTATATATATGCATTTTCAGCAGAGGCAGAACAATGTGTTCCTTTGCAGTATTTTAAAGAAAAATATGAGCTGATGGATATATGGGATATCTTTTTAAAAGAAGAAAATGAAATATTTCAACCTAAAGTGCGTAAAAGGGAATTATATCAGTTGTTTTATAAAAAAACACAAATTGATAGTACGCAAATGTTTCATAATGCAAAATTATTAGGAACAGATGATGGAATTAAATTAGAGTATAAAGCAATAGATCATTTAAAAAATATATGGGAGATTCAATTTGGCTTATTAAAAACATTTATTGAGGTTTGTGAGAAATGGCATTTGAAATATTTTGTGATAGACGCAACTCTTTTGGGAGCGGTACGTCACCAAGGATTTATACCATGGGACAATGTGGTGTCTATTGCAATGCCAAGAGAATGTTATGATAGATTACAAATGATTGCTGAAACTGTGCTTTTTGAACCATATTTTTTACAAACGATGGAAAATGATCCGGATTGTTTTTTTGGCGGTTTTTTGCGCTTGAGAAATAGTAATACCACAGCAATTACTTCTGACAATTTTGGACATGCATGCAACCAGGGGATTTGGATAGATATTTTACCTTTGGATACATGCAAAATAGAACATTTAAAAAAACAACAATGGAAAATGAAACTGTTGCAAAATTTGCTTTATGCTAAAATATATGGAAATAAAGCAACTGTATTTTTAACGAAAGCTAAATGGAAAGTTTGTGGATATATTTTTATTGGTAAAATATTAAAACATGCATATCTTTGTAAAAAGTTAAATGATATTATGAGGGTATATAATCATGATATTTCTGAATATGTGACGATATTTCCATATTTAAGTAAACTCCCAATTTTTAATGCAACATGGTTTTCTGAATCTAAAAAAATGAAATTTGGAGATCTTTTGATAGAAGCTCCTATTGGATACCAAAAATGTTTAGAAATTTCAATGGGAAAAGAATATATGCAGTATCCTCCTATGGAGGAAAGACGACCGCAACAATATGGCATATTTCATAAAGATATTCCATATAAACGTTATATGGAAGTATTTATGGGGCTATTTAATGGCTGTATTGGTAAAAAAATTATTGTTTTTGGTGTAGGTCATATTTTTAAAACATATATGGAAAAATATGGTGATCAATATCGGCCTTATTTTTTAGTGGATAATGATTTGAAAAAGTGGGGAAGAAATCATGCGGGTATTCAAATTTATCGGCCGGAATCAATTTTATCAGTTCCGGAAAATGATCGATACGTAATTATATGTAGCGTTTATTATAAAGAAATAGCATGCCAAATTAGAAAAAATGGGGATTTATCAGTATAAAATTTGTATTTTTAATAAAGCCATGGATTTTACAGGAATAGTAAAATTCATGACGATATATGTGGAGGATAAGAAATTGTCGGTGTTGTATAGCTTTGACATATTTGATACTCTGCTTACCAGAATGACAGCTGTGCCAAAGGGAATATTTATGGTAATGCAGGAAAAATTGACGCGGGATATAAAGTATAATATGGTTTCATCATATATTTGTGAAAATTTTGCGCAACTGCGTATTCATGCCGAGGAAATGGCTAGAATGCATTATCAAAAAGGAGAAATTGAAGATATTACTTTAGAACAAATTTATGAAGCGCTTTTTACAAATGGTGGATTGAGCATAAGTGAAAAGCAGATGCTTATGGATTTGGAAATTTTTACAGAATATGAAAATATAGTAGGTATAAAAAAGAATATTCAACGGGTAAAAGAACTTTTGCAGAATAAAGAACGCGTTGTACTAATATCTGATATGTATTTAGATGCTGCAGTTATACGAACTTTGCTGCTAAAGATAAATGGGATCTTTTCAGATATAGAAATATATGTTTCTTCAGAATATAAAAAAGCAAAACATACAGGAAATTTGTATAAAATAGTTAAAGAAAAAGAAAATGCTACATATTCAAATTGGCATCATTTAGGAGATAATGCTGTTGCGGATGTAGCTATAGCCCAGCAATTAGGAATAGAAGCAAAGTATGTTCCGTATGAGAGATTTTTAGCGATTGAAAAGACGTTGTTAGAAAAGAGGCCAATGAATGTTTTTTTACAAAAATATATTGGTACGGCGAGAAATGTACGATTAACTATTTCTGATGAAAAAGTTGTGGAGCAAATGGGAGCTTCCATAGGGGGCCCTGTAATATTTGCCTATGTTCAATGGATTTTAAGGGAATGTATTAATAAAGACATCAACCGATTATATTTTATTGCAAGAGATGGCTATATACCGAAAAAGATTGCAGATATTTTAATCAGTAAATGGAAGTTGAATATTTCTACGCACTATATATATGGATCAAGGAGAGCCTGGCGCATGCCGGGTTATGATGGTATGGTAGGTGGGATAAAGACCATTGTATCGTGGTCAGATCCTGGGAGTATAAATACATTAAATAAATTAGCAAAAATCCTGTGTATTTCAGCTGAAGATTTAGCGGATTTTTTGAATGTATCCGTGGATTTATTTGAGGAAAGTTTATCTTATAATGCATTAGGTGCATATGTATGTTATCTTGATCATAATGAGGCTTTTCGAAACTTTTTATTAGAAAAAATGCAAGAAGAGCGAAAAAATGTGAAAAGCTACTTAATGCAGGAATTGGATATATCAGATCATAAATTTGCTTTTGTTGACATTGGGGGATCTGGATATACACAAAATTGTTTAGCAAATATGCTAAAAGAATTTTATCGTCATCCGATACAAACGTTTTTCTTTAAGATGGATAAAATATCTGTTTTGAAACAGTCAATTTTTTATACTTTTATACCGAGTAATTTACAGGATAATTTAGTCTTGGAATTGTTCTCGAGAGCGCCTCATGGACAGACCGAAGGATATAAGAAAGATGGAAATGGGAGAATGATGCCAATCTTTTCTGATGCAGAAGGTGAAGCATTATGCAGATATGGTTATGAAATGTATATTTCCGGAGTAGAAAGATTTTCAAAAAATTTAGCTGAAACGGTATATCTGCAGAGTTTAATAAATATTGATGTCATTTTGCAGTATTTAAAAAACATTGTAGCGTTTGCCGACCCCCAAGTCATGGATTTTCTTTGTGATATGCCTTATAGTGTTTCGGGGATTGAGAATAGAATGAAGCGTTTTGCACCGATTTTAACAAAGAAAGATATTCGAAATATATATTTATTTCATACGGATGAACCTTTGGGGAAATACTATGATGGTATAAATTTTTCGTGGTCAAGACGACGAAGCAGTAAATATTTGAATAAAAAAATAGATTTCTATTTAAAAAACAGAGATAAACTCTGTTTTAGATTTGAAAGAATAATGCATACAAGATTAATTCAACCATCAGAATATCAAAATTTATTGAAGGGAATGCCTTATTTTATTTTTGGTAAGCGTTTTGTATTGTATGGTGCAGGTAAGTTTGGCAGAATTGTATATAAAAATATTGAAACTGCAGAAAATGGTGCAGTCGTACAATGGCTTGATAAAAACCATAAAGAATTGGCAAAAAAAGGTTTGCACGTAACAGGCTCAATCGATATGATTGGTACAGTTTTTTTTGATGTACTAATTATTTCTGTACTTGATAGAACAATAGCTGATGTAATAAGAAAAGATTTGTGTCAGCGGGGTGTTCCAGAAGAAAAAATAATTTATTTACAAGATTATAATCAATATTTGAAGATTTAGCTTGTTATTAGGATAGCATTAAATATTTTGAAGTGGGGACAGCGATGAAAAAAGCATATCATATTGGCTATGTGCAAGGAACATTTGATCTTTTTCATGTAGGACATTTAAATTTGTTGAAAAGAGCTAAAGAACGTTGTGAATATTTGCTTGTTGGTATTGTGACGGATGAATTGAATCAACAATACAAGCAGGTTAAACCGTATATTCCATGGGAAGACCGAGCTGAAATCGTCAAAGCGATAAAGTATGTGGATCAAGTTATTAAAATTGGTATTGAAAACGAAGATAAAATTCTTCTTTGGGAACAGTATCATTATGATTGTCACTTCTGTGGAGACGATCATAATGGATGGGATAATTTGATTATAGAATTGGGAAAACGTGGTGCAACTGTCGAATTTTTCCCTTATACACAAAAGATAAGCTCAACTAAAATAAAAGAAGACTTAGGAAAAAAATCTCACGATACGCCTATCAAAGTCTTTTCTATTCATAAAGAAGAAAGGCGCATTGTTCTATATGGAGCTGGAAAAATTGGCACTCAATTATATGAAGAAATAAAAAACAAAGCGGGGAACGAGATTGTCTTATGGATAGATAAAAATTATGAGGTATTAAGAAAGAGAGGGTTGCCCATATCTCCTTTGTGTGAATTAGAAGGAAAAGATTATGATGAACTTGTTATAGCGGTGAGAGATCGTTCTGTTGTAAGTGAAATAAAAAGATCGCTTTTATCTTTGGGGGTAGTGGAAGAAAAGATATTTTGGGGAAGTTGAAGTCAAACTTTGCATAAAAGAGGCATTATGTTTTGTCAGAAAAATATGAATGTATAAGAATGGATGGTTGGGGTGAAGCTGCGAGAAGATTTTTTTGATGAAGAAGTTATTTGTGGTTATCGAGTATATGGTGGCACAAAAGAGGTTTGGGCGGTTAATTTAGGCTTATTGGATTTTTTTAAGGGCTTTTGTGAAAAGCAGGGGCTCCGATATTTTATGGGCTTTGGTACCTTATTAGGTGCCGTAAGGCATCAGGGGTTTATACCATGGGATGATGATGTGGATGTAATAATGCCACGTGAAGATTTTGAAAGACTGAAAAAAATGGCTTCTGAAATAAAGAAACCTTATTTTTTGCAGACGGAGGATACAGATCCAGGTTTTTGGCATGGTGGGTTGATAAAACTTCGCAATAGTGATACAGCTTGTATTGAGCAAAAAAATTTTGATGCAGAATTTAATCAAGGAATTGCTTTGGATATTCTGCCGTTGGATTATGCAGCTGAAACACCACTTACTAGAAAGTGGCAATCATTGAAGATTTTTTTGTATCAATATTTGATTATCGTGAAATATTACTCTGTTAATCAATACTATGTTTCTAAGAATAGATCTTGGTTTCAAAAAATTTGCGACCAGATGAAATGGGGATTGTTTTCAGTAGTCGGGTATTTTTTTCGTGAAGAATATTTGCGAAAAAAACTATTTTTTGAGCAGACAAAGTATCAGAATAAAAACGCGTTGTTTTGTGGGATATATACATCATTGTGTTGGATAAAGAAATGGATGGCAGTGGATACTTTTTTAAAAACTGTGCATATGCGTTTCGAGAACTTATACTTACCCGCACCATGCGAAGTGCGAATCTGTCTGGAAAATCAATATGGAAAATATTTCTTGCATCGTGTTGATGAAAAATGGCGGCTGCCCCGTCATCCTTCATTGTGGGCTGTGGATGCAAATTATATAAGTTATCTGCAAAGATTTCGTGATGTTTTTAAGAATACGAAAGGGAAAAATATCGTACTTTTCGGAACAGGAAATATGATCTGGGATTATCATAAAAAAACAAAAGGAAGGTTTCGGCCAATTTTTTATGTGGATAATAATTCTACCCGGTGGGGAAGCGAAATTGACGGAATCATGGTAAAGAGTCCGTTGGCTTTAAAAGAAATAGCACCAGAACAGCTGCACCTTATTATTTGTAATAATTATTACCGGGAGATTGGTAAGCAGCTTTTGGAAATGGGTATAGAAAATTATTATGTTTATACAGATAATTTTCCAATATTGTTTGGTACTCCGAATGATATTGGCGTGTTTAATCGGAAAAAAATGTATTCAAGAGGCTGTATTTGCTTTTATGCTAATGAATATAGTTTGGATATACATAAAGCATTGAAAAAGGCTAAAATGAAGAGTGAAAATCTGATGGTTGTTTTATTGGAGTCGTCTATGAAGGGAAATCTTGAAGCAAGAAAAATTGTAAGCCTTTTGCAAAATATAGAATTTGTTGAGGGTGTACTGTTTGGTGAGGAGCTAAATGTAGAAGATTTAAGGAAACTGTATTTGGTAGATGCTATATTTTTAATTACTGGTAATAAGCATGATTTTGGGAAAGAAGCTGAAGCGAACGGACTTTCAGTCGAGTATATTCGCTGAAATCTTGAGCCGTTTATAAGGTGAGGTATGAACCTTATAAACGGGGATGATGTTTTTCCATATGATGTAATAGGAATATTGGATAGAAATTTTGGCTTTAAAATATGAGGGGAAGAGGAGCAATATGTCATATATGTATGATTACTTGATTGTGGGTGCAGGGCTTTTTGGTGCAGTTTTTGCCCATGAAGCGAATAAACAGGGAAAAAGTTGTCTGGTTATTGAGAAGAGAAGACATATTGGGGGGAATATTTATACGGAAGAAAAAGAGGGAATTCCGATACATAAATATGGAGCTCATATTTTTCATACCAGCAATAAAAAGATATGGGAGTATGTCAACCGATTTGTTGAGTTTAATCAGTATATCAATTCTCCGGTAGCCAATTATAAAGGAGCGCTCTATAATCTTCCCTTTAATATGAATACGTTTTATCAGATGTGGGGCTGCATTACGCCAGCTGAGGCATATGATAAAATTTGTTCGCAGCAAATGGAAATTTCCCATGAGCCAAAGAATTTGGAGGAACAGGCCATCCGTTTAGTGGGGCGTGATATCTATGAAAAACTGATTAAAGGGTATACGGAAAAGCAATGGGGAAAAAAATGTACGGATCTTCCGGCTTTTATTATCAAACGCTTGCCTGTTCGTTATACGTATGACAATAATTATTTCAATGATCGGTATCAAGGCATACCAGTTGATGGATATACGTCTTTAATAGAAAAACTCTTGTCTGGAATTGAGGTACGGCTGCAGGAAGATTTTAATGCAAACCCGTTGCAATACAAAAAAATGGCAAAGAAGATTATATATACAGGGACAATTGATGCATATTTTTCGTATGTACTAGGGGCGCTTGACTACCGTGGACTGCGTTTTGAAACCGAACGGTTTGCAATGGAGAATTATCAAGGCGTTGCTGTTATGAATTTTACAGAAGCAAAAATTCCTTATACGCGAATGATTGAGCATAAACATTTTATTTTTGGAAAGCAGCCGATTACCTATATTACGAGAGAATATTCATCGGATTGGACGATTGGAGAAGATGCGTACTATCCAGTTAATGATGAAGAAAATCAAAAACTTTATGCAGAGTATAAGTTGCTAGCAGAAAAAGAAAGAAATGTGATTTTTGGCGGACGTTTGGCGGAATATAAATACTATAATATGGATCAGGTTATAGTATCTGCATTAAATGCAGCAGCAAGTGAATTTGTAGAAGGATAGGAAATTTATTTGAACGTATGGATGTTTTTATGAATAGATTTTATCTTTTGAAAGTGCTGATGAAAAAAATTTGTTAAGGTATAGTTGAAATCGAAAATATTTGTGTAGCAAATATTAATTATATGAGGTGTGATAAGAATGAATAATAAGGAAATAATTTTATTTGGTGCTGGGAAAATAGGAAAGCATGCACTAAACTATTTTCAAGATAAAGTATATTGTTTTTGTGATAACAACAAAAACATGTGGGATAAAACAATAAATAACAAAAAAATTATTGGTTTTGAAAATTTATTACATATATATGATAAAGAAAAATATAATATCATTTTGACAATATCTGATCGAACGGCCATAATGAATATTGTTAAAAGTCTTTTTGACCATGGAATTAATGAATTCGATATATATTCGACAGATATGGAATCTGCAAATCCAAAGTCTAACATTGAAATTTTTTCACAAATATATAAAAATAATCTTTGGGGGGGGGGCGGATTTTATTCTGGGCCTGGTTCCCGTGATAACCAAATAATTAATCCATATATTAAGTTACTGAAAAATTTGCTTAGCAATAATAAGTTTTCTTCTATTTGTGATATTGGTTGTGGAGATTTTTGGATTATGAGACAAGTATTAAATAATACTACTTGCAAATACTATGGGATAGATGTTGTTCCTAATCTGATTGCATATAATAATGAACATTTTGGTAATGGTAATATACAGTTCATCAACATGGATGCAAGCAAAGAAGACAAAGTGCTTCCAGCTGCTGATTTATTGATCATACGCCAAGTTCTTCAACATTTAAATAATCATGATATTCAAATTATATTAAATAAAAGTAAGAACTATAAGTATGTTCTTATTACTGAGCACATTTATGAAGGGGAATATGTTCAATATAATCTTGATAAAACTGTTGGGGCCGATATTCGTGTATCCCGACTGTCAGGAATCTATGTAGAGAAAGCCCCTTTTTCAATGAATAATATTATTCATTTACTTCATGTGCCACAAGATGAAGGCGTCATACGTACTAGCTTAATTATAAACTCAAACTTCGTAAATCAATAAGTGTTTATATACTATTATATTCATCGGGGGAAATAAAGAGGCATAAGAATATTGTGATTTGCAACTTTTATGATTGTGCCAACATATGGTAGCGAGTTAGCTTATTGGCAGATAGATAATAGTTATGAATGGAGCCGGCTTTGAATGGAAAAAGTTGCTTTTTTAGATCGGGATGGTGTAATCAATGTAAATATAGGGAAGCATTGCTATGTAAATTCATGGGATCAGTTTATATTTATTGCCGGTGCAGTTGAGGGAATCAAGCGATTAAATCGTGCTGGTTATAAAGTTGTTATTGTAACCAATCAAAGTGGTATTGCGCAAAATCTTATGACAGTTGAACAATTAGAAGAAGTTCATAAGTATCTGCGAATGGTTGTCAAAAATGCTGGTGGTCATATTGATCAGATTTATTACTGTCCGCATGCCAGAACTGAAGAATGTAGCTGCCGAAAGCCAAAAATTGGCATGTTTTTGCAGGCAGAAAAATTGTATGATATGGATAAGAGTTCTTCATTTATGCTTGGCGATTCTTCTTCGGATATGGAGGCCGCAAAAAATTATGGTATTGCAGGCTATTTGTTTAAAGACCAAGATAATCTCGTTACGTTTATTGAAAATATTTTAGCTGAAAGATGTGGAGATGTAAGGTGAGAAATGGAGGAAGGTTTGTTCATTAAAGAAGATTATTGCTTATAAAAAATTACTGCAAGCACGGTATCTGTGTATAAAAAAAGCCTATAGAATTAAAGTTCAGTAAAAAGTCTTCATATAAATAGGCTTATTATATTGATTTTTTGAAATGATTAAAGGAATTCTGCTATCATGACGATATTTATACATAGAGGTTTTTTTTTGTTTCAGCTGTATGAAAATAGCAGATGATTCTAGGAATGGAGTTGGTATTTTGACGGTGCTGATGGAAAGAAATATGAAGGCGGATGCCAGTGGTAATGATGAAAGAGATAGCGTGGCTCATGTAAAGCAAAAGTTTTTTGCCTACAAGGGGCAGGGAAAGTACGAAGAGGCTTTGCAGTTGGTGGATGGGTTTATACAGGCGGATCAGTTTGATGAAGAATTGCTGTATGAAGCGGCTAAACTCTGCTTTATGGCTTGTGATTATGAAAAGACGATTTCTTATATCAATGATATCCTGCTCAAGTTGCCGAATCATATTGAAGCGTGCATATTGCTCATGCGAATTTGTATGTTGGGGGATCAGCATACTGAGGCGCTGGCAATTATGGAACTTATATTGGATTTTTGCAGTGAAAAGTTGACGGCGGGACAAAAGCTCAGGTTAAAGGAAATTGTGACATATTTTACGGTTACCAAAGAAGCGGATGCAGTTTTGCAGGGCTTTCCTTTAGTTGTTGAATTTTTGGATCTGGCGGCGGAAAAAGCGATTGATAAAGAAAATGAATTGTTTTTGGAGCATGATGATTTTATCATTCAGGGGAAATCAGCCGAGGAAGTTAAGGCGGAGATCATGAAGCGTGATATATCTTTGCCGGAAAAGATTTCTTTATATAATTTGGCTGCCGGGCAGTATTATCATCAAAAAGCGCTTGCCCAGGCGGAGTACTTGCTGCTGACGGCCTTTCAGCTGGATCAGAAAAATTCGTCAACCGTGCACAATCTGGCGTTATTGATGCTGGATTTTGATGATGTAGCAGCAGCTTTGTATTATGCGGAGCAATTGTCAGAACCGGATGTGGCATTACTGGATACGATCCATAAGAAAAAACAGATGTGTGTTTAACATAAAATACAGATCAACTATGTTATGTTAATGAAGATGCCAGAGGGAGGCGAGTGATATGGAGATGAGTATAGCGGCGCTGTCTGTCGGGCTGAGCCAGTACAATACCCAGCGGGACGTTGGCACAACGGTGTTGAAGATGGAGATGGACAGCATGGCGCAGGGGGTCGCAGACGTACTACCGGCGGCGAGCCAGGCTATGGGAATCGGGTCAAATGTTGATCTCAGTGCTTGACTGGTTTTAGACCGCATAGATGTCAGCTTTTACTAGTGAGATCTGTGCGGTCTTTTTTTATGATTTATCGGAAAAATAGAAATTTACAGAAAAAAGAGAAAGATTTAAAAATTTTTCTTGCTTTTTTGTCAGAGTCAATTTATACTAAACCATAAGGGCGTTATTCTATTTAGATTTATATTTGCAGAGATATTCGTGTAAAAGGGAATCTACTACTGGCTCTTAAACTCAAAAGGTGAGGGGATTTTTTCATGGCTTTCGAAGACAAAACATTGGTTTGTAAGGATTGTGGTAAAGATTTTATTTTTAGCGCAGGCGAACAGGAGTTCTACGCAGAGAAAGGTTTCGAAAATGAACCTGTACGCTGCCGTGACTGCCGCGATTCCAGACGTCGCACCCGCGATGGTGGCAATGGCGGAGAAAGAGAACCGCGTCAGATGTACACAGTTGTTTGTGCGGAATGCGGTAAAGAAACTCAGGTACCGTTCGAACCGAAGAATGACCGTCCGGTGTACTGCCGTGATTGCTTCAATTCTAGAAGAGGTTGATACTTGCGTTAAACGAAATATATTGATATAATTTCATTAGTATCTGGCAATGTAGCCCGGAGAATTTCCGGGCTTTTTTTATTTTGAAAAGGGGGATTATTATGTCAAAGAAGTTTTTAATGCTATGCATGTTGAGCCTGTTCGCTTTAACGGCGGTTTTTGCCGGCTGTGGCGATGCGAAAAAAGAGGCTGCGGGTTCCGGAGAAAAGGTTTTGCGGGTGGGCAGTTCAGCGGATTTTGCGCCGTTTGAATTCCAGAATGTAGAAGGCAAGGAATATGCTGGCTTTGATATGGATCTGATCCGTGCCGTTGGCAAGGAAATGGGGTATAAGGTGGAAATCCAGAACATCAATTTTGATGGTTTGATTCCGTCGCTTGAAACAGGCAACATCGATGTGATCATTTCGGGCATGTCGATTACCGATGAACGCAAGAATAAAGTTGTTTTCTCCAAGCCGTATTATCAGTCGGGGCTTACGATCGTCGTAAAAGGTGATAATGAAGCCATTCAATCGTTTAGTGATTTAGCTGGCAAGAAAATCGCTGTACAAATCGGCACGACCGGAGCTACGGAAGCCAAGAAGATCCCGAATGCCGAGGTAAAGGAATTCAACAGTTCAGCGGATACTTTTATTGAGTTGAAAGCTGGTGGCGTTGATGCCGTGGTCAATGACCGTCCGGTAAATGATTATTATATTGTTAAGAGCAATGAAAAAAATGTTAAATCGCTGCCGGATGTTTTGTCCGCAGAGGATTACGGCATTGCCTTGAGCAAAAAAAATGCGGAGCTGGCCAAGAAGGTGGATGCCGCTTTGGATAAGCTGAAGGAAAATGGCGAGTACAATAAGATCTATGAAAAATGGTTTGGCCCAAAAAATAAATGAATTTGCTATGGGGAGCACCGCAGAATGGGAATTTTGCGGTGCTTTCTTCATGTTGACAGTGCACGGGGAGTGAAATATAATAAATCTAGCATATTTATACATGGTTTCGTAAGTAAAAATAAGAGGTAAGGATGGATAATATGGATTTTGATTTTTCTTTGGCGATCAGTGCACTGCCGCTTTTACTGGAAGGGGCTTTGGTGACGATAAAGATCACAGCGATCAGTGTGAGTTTTGGCGTCTTTATCGGCCTGTTTGCCGGCATTGCCCGCATTTCAAGCTTTTGGCCGGTTCGGGCTTTGGCTGGCATTTATGTGGATTTTATCCGCGGTACGCCTTTGCTGGTGCAGATCTTTTTGATGTATTTTGCCTTGCCGGTCATCACGGGAATGCGCGTGGATCCGTTTTTGGCGGCGATCACCGCCTGCAGCGTCAACAGCGGGGCGTACGTAGCGGAAATATTTCGGGCGGGAATTCAGTCGATCGACGCCGGGCAGATGGAAGCTGGCCGCTCTTTGGGCATGAGCTGGGGGCAGACGATGCGCTATATCATCGTGCCGCAGGCTTTTAAACAGGTCATTCCGCCGCTCGGCAATGAGTTCATTGCGCTGCTCAAGGATTCGTCTTTGGTATCGGTCATTGGTTTTGAAGAGCTGACGCGCCGTGGCCAGTTGATTATTGCCAGGACGTACGGTTCGCTGGAAATTTGGACGTGCGTAGCGATTCTGTATTTGGTCATGACCTTGACGATTTCCCGGTTTGTGGCGTATTTGGAACGGAGGTACAAGATTGATGATAGACGTTAAAAATTTACATAAAGCGTTTGGCAAAATTGAGGTGCTCAAGGGCATTGATGTCTCAATTGCGGAAAAAGAGGTTGTAGTCATCATTGGCCCTAGCGGATCGGGCAAGAGCACGCTTCTGCGCTGCATGAATTATCTGGAGGTGCCGACTGGCGGCGAAATCACGGTGGATGATATTCCGCTAAACAATGAATCGAATATCAACAAGGTGCGGGCGGAAGTCGGCATGGTGTTCCAGCGTTTCAATCTTTTCCCGCATATGACGGTTTTGGAAAACATCGTGTTGGCACCGGTAAAGGTTCGTAAACTGAGTAAATCGGCTGCGATTGACGATGCCAGAGAGCTTTTGCGCAAGGTTGGGCTTGAAGATAAGGCGGATGCGTATCCGCCGCAGCTTTCCGGCGGCCAGCAGCAACGCGTAGCGATTGCCCGGGCGTTGGCGATGAAGCCTAAGGTTATGCTGTTTGATGAACCGACATCAGCGCTCGATCCAGAAATGGTCAATGAAGTTCTTGATGTCATGAAGAATCTGGCCAAGGAAGGCATGACGATGGTCGTCGTCACGCATGAAATGGGTTTTGCCCGTGAGGTCGGTGATCGGGTGCTGTTTGTCGACGATGGCCGCATTATCGAGCAGGGAACACCGGCCGATATCTTTGAACGGGCCGGCGAAGAAAGAACAAAGTTATTTTTATCGAAGATTTTATGATACTAAACTCATCATTTTAGTTGGAATTACCAGAACGACTGAAAACAATGCCTTATGGTAATACATGTATGCTTTTTGCAGATGGATATAAGGCACGCTTATTGACAGATAATGCCCAGCGATATATAATATGGGAGTGGTCGTCAATAGGGCGCCCAGTTTATTTGTAGGAGGAATACAAAATGGTTGGTAAAGTAAAATGGTTTAGTGCAGAAAAAGGGTATGGTTTCATTGAAAGAGAAGACGGTGGGGATGTATTCGTACATTTTTCCGCAATTCAGGATGAAGGATTCAAGACATTGACCGAAGGTCAGGATGTTGAATTCGAAATCGTTGAAGGTGCTCGGGGACCACAGGCTTCCAACGTCGTAAAAACGGCATAATTCATAAGAGTATGGCAGACCCGGCTTAGATATTTCTAAGCCGGGTTTTAAATTTGTCTTTTTATAACAAAAAAGTGTAATGTTTTTTATTTGAGGGATATTTTGTAAAATATTTTGTAAAGTTTCTGAAATCTTTTACTTTTCCAGAAGGTTTTTCCCGGCAAGTGGAGAATACAATAAGCATAGGATACAGGAAAGGGGATGGATGCATATGGCAACATTCACTATTAGAGGTAAAAACATTGAAATTACTCCAGCGTTAAAAGACTATGTAGAAAAGAGAGTCGGCAAGGTTACGAAGTATTTTGATCGGGTTGGCGAAATCACTGTACTCCTTACGGTGTCAAAAGGAAGGCATATTGTAGAGGTCACGGTGCCGGTTCAGGGGGTTCTGCTCCGCGGCGAAGAGGCTACGATGGATATGTATACATCAATTGACTTAGTAGTAGAAAAATTAGAGAGACAGATTCATAAACATAAAACGAAACTGGAAAAGCGTTTCCGTGAAGGCAGTTTTAGAGCGGAAGCCATCGCTGATGCGGCAATTCCTAATAAGGCGGATGAGAGTGCAGAATATTCGGTGGTGAAGACGAAACGCTTCGCCGTGAAGCCGATGGATATTCAGGAAGCGATCATGCAGATGAATCTGATCAATCATGATTTCTTCGTTTTCCGCGATGCGACAACAGAAGATCTCAACGTAGTCTATCGCCGCAAAGACGGCAATTATGGCTTGATTGAATCCGGCGTATAAATTTAAAAGGTAAAGGCGAGATTGCTGCGGCAGTCTCGCTTTGTTATTTGTCCGGGAAAGAAAGTATATTTTGACTTTAAGCTCTTATTTTGATAAAATCGAAAGA
>Ga0183099_1001136_pt1 | contig 16158 bp, 12 predicted proteins | sample Biomet1_FD_127788 | JGI IMG/M metagenome (GOLD analysis project Ga0183099, IMG submission 127788) | Microbial communities from bioreactor (seeded with anoxic lake sediment) at LBNL, California, USA - Biofuel metagenome 1 | ecosystem: Engineered > Bioreactor > Anaerobic > Unclassified ... | reverse complement strand
CTATTTTGCATACTCGCGAGGCCGGTAATCGTCAGTAACAGAAGAATAATCAGACTGACGACCAATATCATGCCCTGTTGCCGGCGATGGGGGGCTAAAGAATGAACTCGCATCATTGTACCTCTAGTTAATCCGGTTTCTCAGAGTTGAGACGATCTGTTTGGTCATATACCAACGGCTGTCTGTTGCTTTGAATGTCGATTGGTTAAACGACAACGTTTGCGGTTTGGTCACCATGCCGGTGTCATCACTCCCTAAAATCGTTTCAATTCGGATAGCGATGACATTGTTCCAGCTTGAGACAGCTGACGCGACGCGATATGCATTGACCTGACTATCACCATCAGTATCTTCGCCATAACTGATTTGAAAACCATATACGCCATTAATGAGCGCTGATGCGGCCTTGGCGTCCACTTTTTTATAAAGTGTTGGGATACCAGTCGCAGGGTTATTGGCAATGAAATATGCAGTAGTACTGTAAGCGACCAGATGGGCCGACGTATCGAATGATTCATCATTTGCTGGCGGCCCCCAGCTGGCTATTGAGTTACCAGGAGAAACATTCCCTGATTTGCTATGTACGATATTCACTTTGCCGCTTTTTGCATTGGCGGTGATATTGGTGATCTGAAAAATACGGGCTTTTTCACAGTCAGAGACCATGATTATATCGCCTATAGAAAAAGCACTGCTGGCCGCAGAAGCAGCAAATAATTGAGCTGCATCGTTATTGTCTACAATAGCGATGTTATTACCATGGGGAGAACGAAGAATTAATAAATCGGAACCTTGCAGTGGTTGAGGGTCTCCAGAAAAAAAGGTGGTTAGTTCATCAGGTAATGTGGCTGAAATATTGTCGTAGCCAACCAGGCCATTGTCAGAAAAGTTATAGGCTAAGTCAGACGAGTCATTGAGTGTATTGGTAATTGTCATATTTTGACGGCTTGCACAGCCTTTATATCCAATCATCCGCAAGTCAATATTCAGTGTATTCTGTAAAAACCGGGCATTTTCCTGAACTCTCCCCATATTATCGGTGAGTCGGTAAGTTGTGTTGTTGGTTGCGATGAGTGAGGTGACGCCTAACAACAGTATCAGCCCTAACATCATGGCAACCATAATTTCAATCAGACTGAATCCATGTTGAAGCTTTGAATAATGAGCTATTTGATTCATTTCAAAGCTCCGTTTTATAGATGAATCGTTGTGCATTGGCATTTCCAACACGAGATTCGTCCCATTGTATGGTTATGGTGACGATGTTGTTATTGCGGGGAAATACTGCCTTGGGCCCAGATGGCAGCTGAGCCAGATGTGATTTCCACGCTTGTAAATCAGTTTCAGCAATGGTTGCGGCAGCTGACACCGTGCCGGCGATCGAAATATCGTAATTGCCATTTTCTGCTGCTATTTTATTGGCTCTCATTAATTCAGAAATTTCAACAGCTAATCCTGATGCTAACGTTCTTGTCACCGCGAGTTGGTTAGTTTTTAAGGCGGTTGTCTGAAGAGCGAGCAATCCTAAAATCCCAATGCTCAAGACAACCATTGAAATCATAACTTCAAGTAACGATGAGCCTTCTTGCAACTTCATGAATGTATGCAGTTGATAGCGTTTCATAACAGGTACCTTGTTAGCTGCAAGTTGTCAGGGAAAAGTCTACGCGGCCACTGGCTTCAATTGTCAAATGACGTTGTTCATTCGTTTGGCAGTTTTGGGCTGGTTTTATATCGAAACCAATCGAGGTGTGATTTGCCGGCAAGTTCAATGATCCGTCATGATTAAAGGATATGGCTGCCTGAGTTGCTGAAATGTTACTGTTAACCTGATCAAATACGCGAATTAAAACATCGTTATTATCAAAACTATTATTATTATTTGAATCAATCCAAATGCGCCATCCCCGACTCCAATTAGTTGAGTCAGAGATTGCAGTAATATTTACATTTTCGCCACGACGAATAGCTTCACTGCGGGAAAGTGATAAGCTTGAGGATAAAGTATTGGTTTCACTGCGAAGTGTGCTATCCCGGATAAAGCTATTAAATGATGGTACACCAACAGTCATGAGAATTGCGGCTATTGAGATAGACACTAATAACTCAAGCAGTGTAAAACCACGCACTAGATATGGGTTGCTGTATTTCTCATTCAGATATTCGGTATCAGTGAATGGGTTTAATCCCATGTGGAATAGTTTCATTGTGAACTCTTCGCTTTATCCGTGTCTGGGTGAACTTACAAATTATTTTTTTGTAAAAATTTGTTATGCAATGTGGATTTTATGCTACGTACTCAGCTCTTGGATAGAGTCAAATGCTGATATTATTGATCTTGCGCTGATTTAATGCGGATAATCTGACCTGCTTCTCGCTGGTCGGATGAAATTGGATTACCGCCTCATATTAGGTAATACGATAAGCTTAAGCTGAAGTCGCTATTGTGGTGGCCTAGGGGCTTCCCCATGTCATCACATCATGATTTATCAATGGCAGTGGGGGTGTTTACCTCATTACAGCAGGCCGTTGTCTGGGCAGATAAACACTTTCCTGTGTAACTGGTCGGTAAATAGACTCAGATTGATGTCAAATTAAATAAACGAAACAATGGGCCGAGATCTTTAATTTCCATTTGCTCTAGTTAATGGCATTCTCACACTCATTCGGTGATTAGCGCAGCCCGGTAGCGCATCTGGTTTGGGACCAGAGGGTCAAAGGTTCGAATCCTTTATCACCGACCACATTTAGAAAACCCCGCTTCGGCGGGGTTTTTGCTTTTCGGCGTTTCATTTTTCTCAGATATCAATACCGCTCGGCATTGGCACAATTAATTCTGTTGCGCCCACATCTATGTCTGCCTGCAATAATAACGCTAATATTTTCTCGCGAATGAACGTTTGATAATTAAAAAAATACATGATTAAACTGAAAAATTTATGATTCGTAATAATGCCTTGGCTATTTTTATAACAAAGCTGGTGATCTAAATCGATTCTGGTAATCGCATGGGCCCATTCGCAGATCATTTTATCCAGATATTGCCGGAATTCGAATAATTGCTGGGTATTTACCGAGACGATCTGGTCGAGGTTTTCTGGTGTGGGCAGCGACAGCACTGATTCCAGTGCGGTGTAGTTGGCCGGATGGATCGCAAAGCGTTTAAGCCATAAGGTATCAACCACAATAAGATGATTCAGCAGTCTGATGGCATCATCAATCAGGTCATTCTGACCCTCGATAATGTCATCGGCAAATTCATACATTATTGCGTTGTAAATTTTAGCATTCATCCACTCGTTGTAGGTTGCTCGAAGACATATGTGGTTATAACGGTCCAATATGATGCCTTTTTAACGATATCCGTAACGGGATTGAGGCTTAATAACCACTCGCGACCTTCTTATCAGTAACATAGCCGTTGATATTAATAGCATGGAACACAACGTGATTTGCTGATTTAAGTAATGTTTTTATTTGAATCAGATACTGCTCACAACGTTTTTTGTTGTCCGTTTCACGGATGGACTCAAGAGCTGATTAGTCGCTGTGGCATAAGTAAGATTACAAATATATTTTACCTTACCATGCGCGGCCTTGGGCTAACAAACCGCACTGGATTTCATTTTTCACTAACTGTATATTAATACAGTATCTAGTGCTTAATCGAGGTCTCTTCCATGCGCTTAGAAATCATCATTGATAAAAAACACGGTATTGCTCTGGAAACCATAGAAGCCTTAGCAAATGAGTTAAATCGTCAACTGACAGTTAAATTCAGTGATCTCAGTATCCGGGTGGCAACCGGCAGTGCCATGTCGATGTCGATCAGCAAGGCCAGTAAGGAAGACAAAGTCATGATCGAAGAGCTGGTGCAGGATGTCTGGGAAAACAGCGAAAGCTGGATGCCGGAACACTAAACTGGCCGCGGTTGATCCGATTTGCGTATTGAATAACCACTGTCTGATGTCAATTTAACCAGTCAGGCTGGCAAGTAGCATCTTTGATTTCAATTCCCTGCATTTAGTGGCATAATTTGGAAATACGGTGATTAGCGCAGCCCGGTAGCGCATCTGGTTTGGGACCAGAGGGTCAAAGGTTCGAATCCTTTATCACCGACCACATTAGAAAAACCCGCTTCGGCGGGTTTTTTGTTTTTGGCATTTGGCGCGGTCTCAGCCGTCCGTCTGTTAATACCGCTCTCTGAGTTGTTTCTCATTTTCCCCGCGATATTCGTGCACCACCTGCAGCAGTTCTTGCAATAACGGCGATTGTTCATCTTTGAGATAGAGGCAATGCAGCTCCATAAACGATTCGCTGGCTTCTTTGAGCGGGCGGAATACCAACCCTGGGATCTGCAGATTGGAAACGGATGCGGGTACTAGCCCGACGCCACCATGACTGCTGGCTAACGTGATCAGCGCGGTGATGACATCGGTTGATTCTGTCGCCACTTTGGGTTCAAAACCGTGTGCCCGGCACAGATTTAATGCGGCATTGGCGGTAAGGGTATTCAGTGCCGCGGGCATGCCCATGGGCTCATTTTTCAGATCTTCGATAGAAATAGTCTGTTTTGTGGCCAGCGGATGATTTTGTTTGCAGACAACGGCTAACGGTTCCTCGGCTACCAGTTCCACTGCCAGATCTTCTTCTTCCGGCATGTAACGATCAAATGCAATCAACACACGGCGCTGCCGTAGGGCTTCAATCTGTACCGAACGATGGGCATTATGCAATCTGATTTCGACATCCGGGTGTTTGTCAGAGAACGCAGACAGAATAGTGGGGATGGTATTTAGTGCTGACGAACCATAGACACCGACATCCAGAATGCCGATCTGTCCTTTGGCGGCGAGTTGGGCCCGTTCGGTCGCCTGTTGCACCAGTGTCAGAATATTCATGGCATCCCGCTGCAGCGTTGCACCGGCTTGCGTCAGTTCAACACCTTTTGCGGTACGGCGAAACAACAACACACCCAGCTCCTCTTCCAACATCTGGATCTGACGTGTTAGTGGTGGTTGTGAGCGGTGCAAACGTTCCGCTGCCCGGCCAAAATTTTGTTCTTCCGCCACTGCAATGAAGTATTTCAGCTGCCGAATATCCATGATGACTCCCATATAAAAAACGTATCAAGACCAACAAATAATGCATTGGAAAGTATCGCCAGACTGGGCGAATCTTACACAAAAGTGGGACGCAAAGATGCTGAATGTATGCTTCCCGCGCATTATTTGAGATACCTGTCACTAAGGAGAACGAAAGTGCTGAAGCCTGTTGAAAACCCGTTCCGGGAGCGCAAATCACTGAATGGTTTGTGGCAGTTTTCCGTTGATCGCGATGCTGAAGGGCATCAGCAGCAATGGTGGTTGCAACCATTACCGGCGGCGCGTGAAATTCCGGTGCCATCGAGCTACAACGATATTTTCCCGGAAGCGGAGATCCGCGATCATGTTGGCGATGTCTGGTATCAGACTGAAACCTTTATTCCAGCGGGCTGGAAAAATCAGCGCATCGTTCTGCGTTTTGATGCGGCGACCCACCGCGGCACGGTATGGATCAATGATGTGCAGGTGATGGTGCATCAGGGGGGGTATACCCCGTTTGAAGCGGATATTAGTGCGTATGTCGAGGCGGGGAAATCTTGCCGGCTGACCGTGTGCGTCAACAATGTGCTCAGTTGGGAGACGATCCCGCCGGGGCAGGTGTTGACACAGGCCGATGGTCACTTAAAGCAACAGTACTTCCACGATTTTTTTAACTACGCCGGTTTGCATCGTTCTGTCTGGTTATATGCCACCGCGAAAAATCATATTAATGATGTTTGCGTGGTGACGGAATACGATGGCCGCGATGGTACGGTTGATTATAGCGTGAGCACCACCAGTGCCGGCGCAGTAGTCGTGCGGTTAACGGATAAAACGGGGCGGGAAGTGGCATCGGCGCACGGTGCGGCGGGGCGTTTGTATGTGGGAAATGCAACTCCCTGGCAGCCGGGTAGAGCCTATCTGTACACCTTGTCAGTCGAGTTTACCGATGAGTCTGGCGTCAGTGATGCTTATGCGCTGGCCGTGGGGATCCGCTCAATTAAGGTGGAAGGCAAACGTTTCCTGATCAATGGCGAGCCGTTCTATTTCACCGGCTTTGGTAAACACGAAGACAGTGAATTGCGTGGCAAAGCGCATGACGATGTCATGATGGTGCATGATTTTGAATTGATGAACTGGATTGGCGCCAACTCGTTCCGTACCTCACATTATCCGTATGCTGAAGAGGTGCTCGATTACGCCGATCGTCACGGTATCGTGGTGATCAATGAAACTGCGGCTGTCGGTTTAAACATGGTGATCGGGAAAACGCTGAATCCACAGGTGGTTGAACCGAAAGAGCTGTATTCAGAAGAGGGTATTTCACTGGCCACACAACAGGCGCATCTGGCCGCGATCCGGGAGTTGATTGCTCGTGATAAAAACCATCCGTGTGTGGTGGCGTGGAGCATTACCAACGAGCCGGATAGTAGCCCGGATAATGCTTATGATTACTTCAAACCACTGGTGGATGAAACCCGTCGTCTGGATCCTACCCGTCCGGTGACGTATGCCAGTGTGATGTTTGTGAATGCAGAAAAAGACAAAATTGCAGCGCTGTTTGACGTGATCTGCCTGAACCGTTATTTCGGCTGGTACACCGATGCCGGTGATCTGAAAGCGGCAGAACGCATGCTGGAAGCGGATCTACGCGCCTGGGAAGCCAAATATGGTGTACCACTGATCATCACCGAATATGGGGCGGATACCATGATGGGGTTACGCTCGGTGGTGCCAAGTATGTGGACAGAAGAATTCCAGATGGAGTTTCTGAATATGTATCACCGCGTGTTTGATCGTGTGGAAGCGGTGGTGGGAGAGCAGGTGTGGAACTTTGCTGACTTTGCTACCTCACAAGGCATCATCCGCGTAGGTGGTAATAAGAAAGGGATCTTCACCCGCGATCGGCGTCCGAAAGCTAGTGCGTATAGCTTACGGTTACGCTGGAAAAATCTGCCGGCAACGCATAAACAGCAGCTGTTTGGTAAGAAATAACCACTGCTGATCCTATCAGTGCCCCTGCGAATTAAATCATTCGCAGGGGCATTTTTGTTGCTGCGGGATCTTGTTCCTATGGCGGGCAGTTATTGAGACGCTAGTGGATACACAACGCTCAGCATCATGCAGAAAGAGAAAACGCCCCGCAGGCTTATACAGTCTGCGGGGCGCGGAAAGCATGGTGCTATGGTTTAGATGCCAACGATTTCCGGTGTTACCTGACCGGTTGCGTTGTTTACCTGATTGGGGGCACTGACAGCATTATTTTTCTGATTGAGACGACGCTCCTGGATCTCTTTCACCAGTTCAGCATGACGTTTATCGGTGAGTGGATAAAACAGCATCATGATAAAAGCGATGGTGAAGGCCGCAGCAGGAACCAACGCAATGCCCTGTTGAATACTCATTAATGCGCTTTCACTTTGGGTGGGTGCATTCGGGATATAACCACTGCCTGCTAACAGGAAAGCCGGGATCGAGCCGCCGAGCGCCTGCCCACATTTACGGGTAAAGGAGAAGAAGGAGTAAGTCAGCCCTTCAATGCGAATGCCGGTTTTCCACTCGCCATATTCTACCGTGTCAGCTTCCAGTGCCCACATGACAGTCATTGACATCATGACCCCGACGGCGCCTAACCCGAGAGAGAAATAAACCATACCGATGCTGGCAGCGGAAGATAAAAACAGTGAAGTGAAACCGGCAGCGCCTAATCCCAGACCCAGCAGGAAGGCGTTTTTCTTACCAAAACGACCGACCAGCATCGGCACCAGCGGGGCAGCAATCAGTGTTCCAAACAGCGCGATGATGACGATCATGGTAACGAATTGCTTCGCATCACCTAATACATAACGGGCGTAATACATGGCAGAAGCAGTCAGGGCGAAATAACCAATCAATACGCACAAGGCAATACCACACAGCAACATAAGCGGGCGGTTACCAAATAAGGTACCGACACTTTCGCGTAATGCTGGGCTTTCCACATCACGCTGCACGACTTCACGGGTGCTTTTGAAGCACAGAAAATAGAGCACCAGACCGGCTACGGCCAAGATCAGCGTAAAATGCGTTAGCTGTGCTTGTAACTCGGCACCAGAAACACTACGCACGACCGGACCCAGCACCAGTGCCAGAAAAACAAACGTCAGTGAGGCCATGATAGTCCGTGATGAACCCAAGCGAGCACGTTCACGCGGTTGCTGTGTCATCACGGTGGCCAGTGAACCGTAAGGAATATTTACAAAAGAATATGCGGTACCAAGTAGCGCATAAGTGACATAGGCATAGATCAGTTTCTCGCTAGCGTTCCAACTTGCTGGCACGGAAAAAACCGCAACACTTAACAGCATTAGCGGAATGGCACCCCAGATCAGGAACGGGCGGAAACGGCCCCATTTGGTCGACGTGCGGTCAATGACTCGACCCGCCACGACATCCATGATGGCATCGTAGATACGTACAGCGGCCAGCATAGTTCCTGCGGCGGCGGCGCTAATGCCAGCGACATCGGTATAATAATTCAGCAGAAATAATGCACCCATAGCAAATGCAAAGTTGTTCGCGATATCGCCGAGGCCGAAGCCAAGGACATTTCGCCAGGTCAAAGGGTGTACGTTACTCATAGGTTACCTCTCTAAAGGTTGCTGTGTTCTTTCTGTGCCGAATAAATAGTGAATGCGCACCGCGCTTGGCGGAATCACTGCTTATTTGGCTTTATTTAAATTGGTTTATTCAGAATGTAATCAGAACTCAGCGCTTGTTTTATATCCCCCCGGATAAAATAAGCGTTGAAAATTACATACACATTAAAATTCGCTTATAAGAGATATATTTGCCAATTCAATATTTATTGGTCTTAATACGTTTTATGTATAGCTGGCTGAGAGCTTGGTTTTTTGTGATCTTTCGAGTCCTTTAAGTCTTTTGTTTAGGTTTAATCTCTATTTATCTTTATGGTTTAGTGATTAATTCTGATTTATTAAGTAAAAATGGATATAGATCTGTTTGTTGTGAATTTAGTGGTTATTTTAATGATCATGCTCACAAATATTTAATCTAACGAATTAAGCTGTGTTGACTCTTCATCTATCTGACAGGTAGTTTTTATTTAGATTTATTTTATCCCCTCACTGTTGAATGAGTGTGACACCGCGTCATGTACTCATTTTGCTGATTTTTAAAATCTGTATTAACTTGAATTTCTAATTGCAACACATAAGAGTTTCCATAAGGAACACTTTATTTTCTGCTATTGATGTTTTAACAGGAGGAATGAATTTAACGCATTTTAGTCATTGTTTTGCTAACGAAATAATTTTTCGCATATTGATATAATTCAAGGAATTAAATATGTTCAAACAAACTATTTATGGGAATACGGTTTCCCATAAGAGCGCCTTTTGTCTGCTTTTAGGCATGTTTTCTTTATCACTGATGGTTTCACCAGGCCATGCGGCGGAATTGAAATCGGCCTCACCTAAGGTGATTGCAGATTCCGCGTTGAATCTCAGATTAATTAATGAATACCGGAATGCCGACAAACCCAGTGCTTCAGCACCGAATGGCCCGGAGATTGATGCCTGGACACAGGGTATGCTGTTTGATTTCAAATCCGGAAAGGTTGCTGATGTCATTGGCATTGAAAGTAATCTGTACCGGGTGCAGAAATTAAGTGCCGATCCCGACAAATCAACGCGCTGGTATTTAGATGATCACGACAGTTTTAATCTGGGTGGCGTAGCTGCCGTTTTGGATTTTGCCAGCTGGGCCAAATTTAAAGTGGGCCGGTTTGGTACGGATGCAGGTTATGGCAGTCTGAAATATCCGGTACCGTTAATTCATACGGCTTCGCAGCGGGTTATGCCGACCATGGCAGAAGGGGTTTTGTGGCAGGGAGATTTTGACCAACTGCATTTGTATGCGATGTATGCCCGGGCGTATTCCGGCGGTTTTATCACGGAATGGACGGATGAATATGCTTACGACCAGGATAAAACGCCGCGCTATAATCTGGCTGGCGTCTGGGATACTGGGTCACTACAGTTCATGTTGGGCGCTCAGCATCAGCAAGATACCTTGAATCAATATATGACACGTGGCAGTTATACTTGGGCTGTTAGTGAAACTGCGAAAATGAAGGCGGAAGGGCTCGGTTTATATGCGCGTACCACTGGTGCTGCCAGCGATGTTTTATCGGCTAAAGGATTGGATGATACTTATCTGGCGACTGCAAAACTATCGTACATCTATGATAAAACAACACTATTTGCCGGTGTCGGCCAGACGGGTGATAAGCTGCCAAACCGCGCGTTACGGCTGGATACCGATTACACGTTTCCATTTGATTTGAGCATCGATCGTAATCTGCAGGATATGTTATCGCTGCAGGCTGGGGTGAACTATAACGTTTTACCGACCACGACGCTGGGGGTCGCGTTACTGACTACGGATGGCTACGAGGATTACACCAAAGCGGTTACGGTGGAAGGTAAATCGGTGAATTTTTCGGTGATGCATATGGTTAATTCTGGCCCGATGAAAGGCTTGAAAGCAATGGCGATCCTGAATAATGCGAAAGAATACCGAGAAGGCAGCGCTTTGGGTGATACGTTAAATTATTATGATGTAAAACTACGGGTTAGTTATGACCTTCCTGTGTTTTAAGCCTGAGTAATTAATGCATTAATCTATGATTAATCAATGAAGGTCTTGTTAAGGTAATTACAGATCTGATCTGGCAGTTAGTTGCTTTAACAAGTTTTTTCTGTTTTATGCTTCATCGTCAGAATATTTTCATCCCGTATCAGTTTCTGATACGGGTTTTTTATTATATCTAACATTAAGTGGTGTGATTTAGCACAATAGTGTTAATGGCGTTAATGTGAAATAAAGATACTTTGTGAAGGTGAAACTGGTGGAAGAAAATAATATCGTCACTTAATGAATAGTGGTCTGCTGATTTAGAAATCTAAGTGTTTAACTGATAATGATAGGTTGTTTATTTCTGTTGCAGTGCATTAGGTTTTTCATCATTGATTTTAATTTATGTGATGACTAAGTAATTGGATAATGGAATAAGTTAACCACTATCACGTTATACAAAATAAAAAGCCGCTCAGTGATAAACTGAGCGGAAATTTGGCAGAGACTATATTCCAGCATAACGGATAAATGATTTATTCCGGATTAATGATCGCTTCTTCTTCGATAATTGGCCCTGATGGTACATGGCCAATAGGTTCTTTGATCAATACCCACAATACGATAGCGCCAATAATATCAAAGATACTTAAACCGACGAAAAATGGACCGTAACCAATCACCGCAACTAATGCACCCATCACCAATGTGAAGGATAGTTGGCCGATCCAAGCACAAGAACCTGCCATACCAGCGACGGTCGCGATTTCATTTTTCTTAAATAAATCGGCAGACATGGTGATCACTACTGTCGATAGCGTTTGGTGAGCGAAACCACCAATACTCATCAGTGCAATAGCGTAATACGGATTATCGACAATACTGACCAGACCAATCGCGATCATCAGCAATGCGGCAATCGTGAAGGTTGTCCGACGAGCATTAATGGTCGTCATACCCAGTTTTTCAATCAAGAACTTGGCGATGAATCCACCGGCGAGACAACCGAAATCAGCAGCCAGGAAGGGCAACCAGGCAAACAGCGCAATTTCTTTCAACGGCATATGCATGACTTTAGTCAGATACAGCGGCATCCAGAAACTTAATGTACCCCAAGCCGGATCGGCTAAAAAACGGGCAATGGCCAGACCCCAGAAATTACGCTGAACCAGAATCGAGCGTACAGACGGTTTCTGATGCGCATCGGCCAGATGTTTTTCCTGACCCGCATCGATATATTCTTTTTCTTCTTTACTGAGCCAAGGATGTTTATTTGGTGAGTTATAGATCAGGAACCAGGTAATGGAAAACAGCACACCGATACCACCGGTGATCACGAAGGCCATTTCCGTTCCTAAACCTGAGCTTTCAAATGTTAATAAAGCCCAAACAACCAGTGGCGGGGCTAGCATCGCACCGATGGAGGTACCCGCATTAAATAGACCGCCGGCAATACCGCGTTCTTTCGCCGGGAACCATTCCGCACTGGCTTTCATGCCCGCTGGAATCGCCGATGCTTCGGTTAACCCCATCAGACCTCGCAGGAAAGCCATGCTGATCCAGCCGCCGGCCAGTGCGTGCGCCATATTGACCAGCGACCACAGCAGGGCAAACACGAAGAAACCTACTTTTAAGCCAACCGAATCCAGAATATAGCCAGCAATCGGTTGTGCAACGGTGTAGCACAGCTGGAAGGTACTAACGATCCAGGAATATTCATGTTCAGTGAAATGAAGTTCCTGCATTACCGTCGGAGCCGCGACACTTAATGAGCTGCGGGATAAATAGTTAACGATGGTGCCTAAGCACACTAAACCAATTATCCACCATCTAAGTCTTTTAACTTTCATATCGATACCTTTTCAATGTATTGGCGATAAGTCGCCTTGTTGTAGCGGGTTAGCCTTATCATCAAAGTGGCTTAACCAAATTGGCGCGATGTATAAAATCAGTTATCTGTAGATGCTTTTAGTTATCAAAGAGGTTTTTGGTTAACCAAGCTAGCTGTTCGTTACGGTTTTATTGTCCATGGCGACTGGTGCTGCCCCTGATTGAATACCTACATCCCGCCATTTGCGTCTGTTTTTGGCGGTAAAAACAGGCTTAAGCTGTGACGTTGGGTATTCTAGTGATTATCACTGAGTAAAATCCGATCAAGATCACGTTATTATTGGTCTGATATCTTTGTGTGGTTTAATTGTGATCTGGTTAACCAATTAAGGCTTATTGATTGGGTGTTTGGCCGATGATGTGTGCTGCATCCTGTGGAATTATGGTTTTTTGGTTGGATGTTGCCGTTGTCTTCATTGGGGTTGGGCATGTTTCACGATAGAAGGCTCTATTTTGGTTGACCATTACGGTCAGAAAGTTTCATACATCGGTTGCAAAAATAATAAAAATTGAGCAGTGAAGTGTGTTGTGGTTTGCCAATTCTGATAGGATCCAGTCAAGAGTACGTTTAACTAGCGATAGAGTTATATATGTTTGAGCCAAAGCGTTTATATCAGGAAATTGGAATGCGGCTGCGTAATGAGCTGTCTTCCGGGCAATATAAGATTGGTGATCGTTTACCGCCGGAACGCGATATCGCGGAGCAGTTTGAAGTCAGCCGCGCCGTGGTGCGTGAAGCCTTGATCATGCTGGAGATTGAAAATCTGATTGAGGTGCGTAAAGGCTCGGGCGTGTACGTGATGAACTTGCCAGAGCAGCAGATAGCAACGAGCAGCCAATCCGGTGATGATGATGTTGGTCCGTTTGAGTTGTTGCAGGCCAGACAATTTCTGGAAAGTGACATCGCCGCCTTTGCTGCGACGCAGGTGACCAAGAATGATATCGCGCAAATGCGGCAAGCCCTGGAAATGGAAAAAGATATTCTCGATTCCAGTGGGGAAGATGACGACGGCGATCGGCTGTTTCATATGCTGATTGCACAAGCGACCGGCAACAGCATTCTGGCGGAAATTATTGAGCAGCTCTGGTTGCGCCGGGTTAACAGCCCGATGTGGCGGAAGTTGCATTCGCGGATCACGGACACCAGTTATCGTCAGGAATGGTTGGCAGATCACCACAAGATCTTGGCGGCTTTGCAGCGTAAAGATCCGAAAATGGCCCGTCAGGCGATGTGGCAGCATCTGGAAAATGTAAAAGTAAAATTACTGGAGCTTTCTGATGTGGAAGATCCGGCATTTGATGGTTATCTCTTCGAATCTATTCCCGTAGCCATTGTGGAATAACATCTGACGACGGGGCGATGGCCCCGCTCGTTAGTCTCGGTCTATTATTTCTCTGTTTACTTCCTTCCGTTTCCCTTTTTGGCTTTCTGCTGGCTATTGGTTTAACCAAAAGTTAAGCATCATTTCTGTTTCCATAAGTTTCAAAAAATCAATTATTGGTTAACCAGTTTTTCCGCTGGTGCGTTCTTTGTTATTTTTTATTATATCCTATTGTTATTACTGTTTTTTAGTGTTTTTTAGTGTTTTTTCCTTCATTTTTTGTATGTGTTTTGATTTTTTGGTCTGATATGTTTCGTGCAATTATTTGTGATCTGGTTAACCAATTATGCAAATTGGTCTTTGACAGACACTCAGGTCGGGTGCAAAGTAATCAGTAAGCACGGTAGACAACCGTCATACATGAACAGCAGTAGTCATTACTGAACATTAATTAGGCCCTGAATGAAAAATAGATGCATTGCATCTTGCGGGCATCCTTTGCTCTGAATTTGAGGAAATTAAAATGGAACAAACTTGGCGTTGGTATGGTCCGAATGATCCGGTGTCATTATCCGATGTACGACAGGCCGGTGCGACCGGTGTGGTGAACGCGCTGCATCATATTCCAAATGGTGAAGTATGGCCGGTGGAAGAAATTCTGGCGCGTAAAGCGATCATTGAAGCGGCGGGTTTAGTCTGGTCGGTCGTGGAGAGTGTGCCTATTCATGAAGATATTAAAACCCAGACCGGCGACTATCTGAAATACATCGCAAACTATCAACAAACACTGCGCAATCTGGCGCAATGCGGTATCCACACGGTTTGTTATAACTTCATGCCGGTGCTGGATTGGACCCGTACTGATCTGGAATTCGTCATGCCGGATGGTTCCAAGGCACTGCGTTTTGACCAAATAGAGTTCGCCGCGTTTGAACTGCATATTTTGCAACGCCCTGCCGCAGAAGCGGATTACACAGCAGAAGAGGTGGAACAGGCGCATGCCCGTTTCGCGGCCATGACCGATGCCGAAAAAGCCCGCCTGACGCGTAACATCATTGCGGGTCTGCCGGGGGCAGAAGAAGGCTACACCATCGAACAGTTCCGCGCCCGTCTGGCTGATTATGATGGTATCGATAAAGCCAAGCTACGTGAGCATTTCGCTTTCTTCCTGCAAAACATTATTCCGGTTGCCGAAGAAGAATGTATTCGTATGGCGGTACACCCGGACGATCCACCACGGCCAATCCTGGGTCTGCCACGCATTGTCTCTACCATCGAAGACATGCAATGGATGGTGGAAACCGTCAACAGCACATCCAATGGTTTCACGATGTGCACCGGCTCTTACGGTGTGCGTGCTGACAACGATTTGGTCAATATGATCAAACGTTTCGGCAACCGGATTTATTTCACGCACCTGCGTTCCACCTGCCGGGAAGACAATCCGAAAACGTTCCATGAAGCGGCCCATCTGGGCGGGGATGTGGATATGTACGCGGTCGTAAAAGCGATTGTGGAAGAAGAAGATCGTCGCAAGCAGGCCGGGTATCCACTGTTGATCCCGATGCGTCCCGATCATGGGCATCAGATGCTGGATGATCTGAAAAAGAAAACCAACCCCGGTTATTCCGCTATCGGCCGTTTAAAAGGTTTGGCCGAAGTGCGCGGTGTGGAGCTGGCGATCAAGCGTGCGTTCTTTGACTAATTTCGCAGCTATAACTTATGCATGACTTATAAGAGCTTTTGAGAATATTTTTGATTTCATTAGAAGTATTTTTAAAAAGCTCTTAACTCCTGATTTATGGAATTTGTGGGGATCTAAGATGACTTCTATCAGTAAAAATATTTCCAATACCGAACTTAATAGTGAAATTAATACAGTTCAATACGATCGCGGTCATTTGAAATCCCGCATTGCCCATATCGGTTTTGGCGCCTTTCATCGTGCGCATCAGGCTTTGTTCACCCATGAGGTGGCCAGCATAACGGACAGCGATTGGGGAGAATGTGCGGTTGAATTGTTTGGTGACGGCGCATTGATTAAAACGCTACGGGAACAGCAGCACTTATATACCGTGGTGGAAAAAAGTGCCGATAAGAATGAAGTTAAAATTATCGGCTCAGTAATTGAGTCAGTGCATTCATTACTGGATGGTACACAAGCGGTGCTGGAGAAAATGGCGGAACCGCAGATCGCTATTGTTTCCCTGACCATCACCGAAAAA
>Ga0183099_1001135_pt1 | contig 16166 bp, 11 predicted proteins | sample Biomet1_FD_127788 | JGI IMG/M metagenome (GOLD analysis project Ga0183099, IMG submission 127788) | Microbial communities from bioreactor (seeded with anoxic lake sediment) at LBNL, California, USA - Biofuel metagenome 1 | ecosystem: Engineered > Bioreactor > Anaerobic > Unclassified ... | reverse complement strand
CCTTACATCCAGAGCATCCAATTCCTTAAGATAGGCGTCTCTATTCTGAGCATAGTAAGTTTTGTTCCCGGGATCTATTTTGGCAAGTCCCTCATAAACGTTCTCGACCATTATTTTTGCATTTGCAGGAGATGTCCATATGTGAGGATCCAGTCCAGTTTCTTCGTGATCAGCTTCAAGTTTTCCTGCGTGTTCCTCTGCTTCCTCCCCTTCGTGATGATCATGGGCAGCAAGTTCCCTGAGTTCGATCCCATTAGAAGAGTTTACGATAAGAGTTCCACTATTAATAGATTCGAACCTGTCGATCCACACTTCCTCAAAGGGCATATCGACCCCGAGCGTAACATACATACGAGCTTCGCTTACTTCTCCCAGTTCTCTTGGAGAGGGCTCATAAGTGTGAGGGTCCGCTCCCGGAGGAATTATGACAACGGTTTTTACTTTGTCTCCCCCCACTTGTTCTACAAATTCAGCCTGAGGAAGGACGCTTACAGCTACGATTATAGGCCCACCCGACTTTGCCACTTCAGTTTCCTGTCCTGTACTTTCATTAATATGAGAGTCGCTTGGACCTGTACAGCCGCTGGCAAAAAGACTCAGACCAACAGTCAAGAGCGCTAATAAAGGTAGAATTTTCAGATTCATACTTGAGATCCCGCTTTATTCATTTTCACTTTTTTCTTGGTTCATGAATATATTTCTGGATGAGATAAGATCGACATCAAGGAGAACAAATTTGCATATGCCCAAATTATAGTATAGTCACGAGGCTAAATAATGCAACCGCTCAATGAGGTTTTTATTGCAACAATTACAGGCATGACTATATATTCTCAAAATCTGCATACATTCAAGGTTATATTCAAAGTCACTATATATCCAAAGTCCATATATTCAAAATTTGGGCTTACGCCAAATTTTTGAATTATTCAGGAAATTTTTTGGTGCAAGCCCAAGTTTATCTCGAAGCTTACTCAGGGCTTCATGCGGTATTAATATCTCACTTAGCACTTCACTAGCGCTATTAACATCTCGTAAGTACTTGATTAATGCTTGATTAGCGTTTCAGTTAGCACTTGATTAGCACTTTAGCTCTTCATTTAGCATTTCGCTTAATGCTTCATTTATCAGGCATTCAATGATGATTTTCTTCATGCAAGCATTTTTCATGGCTTATTTCCCCGCATACTCCGAACATTGGGTGGCCCATTGAGCTGCAGATTTTATTTACAGCATCCCTTGAGACGAAAGCCTCAAAACGAGAAACTTCACTACATGCTTCCTCCGACGAAAGGCCGTAATGGGTTAAAAGAAGACTGAGTATCCTGTGCCTTCGGATAAGAAATTGCGTATACGCCTCACCCAGTTCCGTCAGATCTACACCCCTGTAAGGAACATGATTTAGGTATCCTGCGCTTGCAAGCTCGTTTAAGGTTTTGCTTGTAGTTGAAGGGTCTACCTGCAGACCTGAAGAAATTTCTGTGGTTTTTACAGTGCCTCCTTTTTCAAGAATGAACTTAAGATAATCTACCTTTCTCGGAGAGAGTTCAAGGCCCGTAAATTCAGGATAACTTTGCTCATTCATAGAGAGAAATATAAAAAACCGGTATATATTGTTTGCCACATGTCAAAGTATGAGGTTATAATTGTACTATAGCAAAATTAGCCAAGCTGAAAATCTCAAAAGAATAAGTATCAAAAACTCAGCAGGAGAAATAGAAGTTAGAAAGCCTTAGAAGAAACAGAAATTGAAAGCCTTAAAGAAATAAGATTGAGAGAGTTTAGAAAAGATAGAAAATAAAAAGCCTTAAAAGTTTTTAGCATAAAAAGTTCAGTAGAGAAAAACATATGCAGCAGAACCATCAGGAAGCTCACCAGACCCATCAAAACACCTCCAAGGGTATTTGACCTGAAAACTTCAGAGGGTTCCAGTTCTGCCAGTTCTCCGAAAATCCAGAAGAAAGGATCGTTGACGTGGGAAATCAAAAAAGTGCCTGAAGCCATTGAAAGGATCAGGATTTCAGGAGGAAGCCCGAGTTCAGGAACCAGGGGCAGTAAGAGTGAAGGCGCTATAAGCATGGTCACAATCCTTGACCCTTGTACAGTTTGAAAGGCTGCGGCAACGAGAAAAGGCACAAGGATGTGAGGAATGCTCAACTGCAAGAAAAGCCTGCCAAGAGCTTCTCCTGCTCCTGTCATGGCAAGAGTTGCACCAAGAGCTCCTCCTCCGCAGAGATCGAGAAGGACAACCCCACTTCTCCTCACAGCTTTTTCGACCAGTGTCCTCAGTACGAAAGATCCGAGCTTTCTGCCGGAAAAGATGGAGAGAAGGACTCCTATAAGGAGCGCAATGTTCGGGTTTCCCAAAAATGTGAGCACAGGATAAGGGTGTTCAAAGCCTGCCGGAAGCAGAATAAGGAGTAAAGGGAAAAAGATTGGAGAGTAGGCTTCAAGCCGTCGGGGTTTTTCGGCAGGGTCTTTATATATTCCTGAATCTTTTTCCTGAATTATGGCAGGCTTTTCCTCTACTCTGTTCGAAAGGCCTCCAGTTTCAGACTTTCCCAGATTTCTGGAATAAAGGTAACCTGCAATGGAAGTGGGAACTGCGATAAGAAGTCCCAGGATAAAAAGCCTGTCCACATTAGCCGATAGCTCTTCTGCTGCCGAGATGATGACAGGTGAAGGATAGACAAGGTTAAACGAGGCAACAGCTCCAAGTGCAAGGGATGTTGCAGTGGAAATCGAGGGGTTATCGAGTCTGGCAGCCAACTCTTTACCTATTGGAACAAAGATAACATAGGCAAGAATGTAACACATCAAGGGCACAGAAAAAAGAAAGCCAAGGAGATTCAGGGCAAGTAGTGGATTTCTGGAAAAACGTAGAATATCAGAGGCTATTAAGGACATCCCTCCGGTTCTCTGGAGCAGAAGTCCGATAACACTTCCACACGTAATAATAATAGCAAAACGAGAAAACACGCTGCCCAATCCCCCGGTTATTGCTTCGACCGTAGCCAGGGGTTCTCCTGCAAGGATTCCTGTAAAAACGGATACAAGGACAAGGCTAAGAAAAGGGTGCAACCTTAGTCTGGCTGTAAAAAGCAAGATGCAGAAAAGAGCGAAAAGGAATATGACCACAGGATGCATGTTTAAAACCTGATCGTGAATTTTTGATATTCACTTCAGCAGGGGATAGCTTGCCGAGTTTAAATATTTTTATAGGGAGAAAACAGTTCAGTGAGTTTAAATATTTTTTAGGAAGAAGACCGTTCAGTGAGTTTAAACATTCTCTTTCGGAGAGGCAGTTCACTCAGTTTAAACATCCTCTTCAGGAGAAGATAGCTCACTGAGTTCTTCGATTTCTTCTTCTCCAAGTACTTTTGCAAGATTCAGAAGAATAAGAAGCCTGTTACCTGCTTTTCCGACGCCGATTAGATATTCTGCATTAATTTTCGATTTGATCATCTCAGGGGGCGGTTGAATTGAAGAAAGAGGCAGGCGCATGACTTCTTTTACAGAATTTACAAGCATTCCCATGACTGTGTCTTTGACCTCCACTATGATAATTCTGGACAGGGTGTCAGTCTCTTTCGAAGGAAAGCCAAGCCGTTTGTTAAGATCTATTACTACGAGGATTTTTCCCCGCAGGTTAATGAGTCCTTTTATGCACTCCGGAGCTTGAGGAATGCGGGTGATTCTCGGAACCGGAATAACTTCAGAGACCTGCATGATATCTACTCCGAACTCTTCACCTGAAAGCTCAAAGATTACTAAACGGAGATTTTCTTCCGAGAACCTTGAATTCTCTTCTAACGTTTCTTCAAACATTTGAATTCCTCAAACTAACTCCGAAATTTAAATTTCCGTGCTTTCTGGCCCTTCTTTTGAGTTGCCAAGCCTGAACTTTTCCGTAGCTTTTCTCATCCTTTCCCCGAGCAAGGAAAGATCACTGGCCATATTGGCAAGTTCTGACATTGAAGCGCTCTGCTCCTCGAGAGCTGCAGCAGTTTCCTGGGTTCCTGCGGCGGACTGCTCCGAAATTGAGGAAATATCCTCCAGAGTGGAAGTGATCTCTTCAATGGATGCGGACTGCTCTTCTGTAGCGGCTGCAACATCTTCTATCATATTTGTGATTTCATTGATTGTAGAAACAATCCCTGCAACCATTTCAACCGCATTATTAACAGATAGCGAACCGACCTGCACATCTTTTCTACTGACCTCTATACTTTCCACGGTTTCACTGATACTGCTTCTTATTTCATCGATTAGCTTAGAAATGTTATTAGCAGCACGGCCGGATTCATCGGCAAGTTTTCGGACTTCATCGGCTACAACAGAGAAACCCCGGCCATGTTCGCCAGCGCGGGCCGCCTCAATTGCAGCATTCAGCGCAAGCATATTTGTTTGGTCCGCAATTCTGGTAATAAGAGTTACAATCTCATTGATTTGTTGAGATTTGGAGTCCAGCTCCATTATCACTTCCTCAGTCTCATCAACAGAGGAGCGAATAAGGTCCATTTTTAACAGGATTTCTCTTGAGGCATTTCCAATGTCACTGACAGTGTTATTGACAAGGTTCGTGTTTTTAGAAACTTTCTGGGTATTATCCGCAATTTCCTGGATATTATGGGTCATATCTTGCATTGCATGAGTTATATCAAATATTTTTGTACTCTGTACTTCTGTCCCATTTGAAATTCCAGCTGCAGTATCAGAAATTTTCCTTGAAGCTGAAGCCACTTCCTCAGAAGAAGCAGACATTTCTTCTGAAAGTGTAGAAAGGTGAAGCGAACTTTCCTGAATATTTATAAGTAAGCTGCGAAGGTTCTCAGCCATTAATTTAAAAGCTTCTGAAAGTTGAGAGATTTCACTCCTCGAATTTCCCTTAATCTCGACAGTGAGGTCTCCTTCAGATATTCTGTCGACCGCTTCAAGCAGTTCATAGATGGGTTTTCTATAAAGGTTCAGAATCACAAAAACAAGTAAAGCCCCGATAAGTATCGAAAGAACAGTAACGAGAAAGATCTTATCCATAGAGTTTATTATTAGGGCGTCAAGTTTCTGTTTTTGATCACTACTGGCGGCTTCAGCGTCTCCTTTAACCTGTGCAGCTATGATTGCCATGTTTTTCACTTCAGTCGCCTTTTTCTCTTTAAGTATTTTCAGGCGATCAAAGTCAGTCTGGATCTCTGTGGCATTGTTAATTATTGTATTACTACGCTCAAGGTTTTCAGGTCTCTCCAACTGTTCGTCTAGATTCTCGGTAACTTCAATTGTATCTCCCATTAGCCGATCAAAATTTTCCGCATACTGATCTTCGGGAGTAATTATATAATTCTGGTATTCGTTTCGAGCTTTCATCGCAAGTATGCTGATTTTCTGGGCTTCTTGAGCATTGGATAACTTTTGCTGGAGAACTTCACCTGAAGAACCGTTTTTCGCATACTGTTGGTATTGAAGCGTCTGGTCTTGGTAAATCTCATCTGCTTTCTGCAAAATAAGCTCGCCTTTTGAGACTATCTCGGTTTTCAGGGCTATTTCTTCGTCATCTGCTTCAACATAGCTGTCAAAACTTTCCCTAAATTTGTCTGAAGTTTTCAAAATAGAGTCCATCCGTCCCTGATTTACAGGATCAAGATAGCCAAGATAGATTTCTTTGGATATAGCTGCTTGTGTGGGCACAAGATCAAGATGTTTATAAGTCTCTTTCTTATAAACAGGATCACCATGAATAACATAACTTTCCTGGGCTTCCAGGGCTCCCTGCATATTATTCGTGATGAAGGTCATGTTTTGAATGGCTCGGCTCTTTTTTTCAACATCGTTCATACCCTGATAGCCTGTGTACCCAACAAAAAAAATCAAAACCAGAAGAAGAGCAAAGCCTATCACTACATGCCCTATTTTTGTGTTTTTATACATCTTTCTCACCCTTACCTCCAGCTTCTCCGCCTCTATACTATTTCTATCTGCAATTGAGCTATTAACCTGTCAGATGTACCCGCTAATGAAAGTAAACGGACTGAAATGTCTCTATGGAAAGAGCCCGATCTTTCCAACCAATTACTCAATGCAGACTATTTAAGGATTAATAAATTTTCGGATTCATTAAAAAGTATGAACTCGATAAAAAATTTCATTCAATGCTTCTTGATTTGTCTACACTTTTTTTCTTCGCGTCTACCCTTTTGTCTTCAAGAGTCTGCTGTTGTAAGGAAGTTCTCGACCTGTGAGCCAAAATCGCCAAAGTTTATGGGTTTGGCAAGAACAGCATAACATCCAGCCTTAAGGAACTTTTCTTTACTTTCAGGATCAGAGTGACCTGTGACTGCAACTACCTTTATACTCCGGGTTTCAGGATTAATTTTGATTCTTTGAAGCAATTCAAGACCATGCATTTTCGGAAGTTCCATATCAAGCAATACCAGATCAAAATTCGTTTTATTGAGAATTTCGAGGGCTTCAAAGCCGTTTTTCGCCTTTTTCGGCTTATATCCAAAGGACTTAAGTAAGTCTGCTTCGATCGTCAGATTAAGTAAATTATCTTCAACAATCAGGATTTCAGGCACTCAAATCTACTCCTAGGGGGCTGCTTGAAGATTTCTAAGCGGAATTTTTTGTAAACAAGATTTTTTTTAAGCAATATTCTGTCAAAGAAGTGTTGGATAACGAATCTTCCCTGGAAAATCTGAAATAGGAAAATATGAAATGAACTCTTCTCTTTTCTCTTCAGAAGGTACACCTTAGACCTACAAATTGCGCCGGGGTTAATTTCTCAATTTATTGAGTAATATATGAAGTTAAAGGGAATATAAATTTATTTGCTAACTTTAGAGTCATATTTTCAATATATAAACAGCGATAAAAATAATATATTTAAACTGAGGTATCATTTTTGGTATTATTATTTCAGGAAAAAAGATTTGAAATTATGCCAGATTAAATTTAAAACAAAAATGGTAGCGTTTTTATTTTTTAAAGCGAATATCATTAACGCTTTTATTTAACTCTACAGATCAAAATCGGAACTCGGCTAAAGGATGGGAAAGAGCCTGTAACTTTATTAAATAGTTTGTTAACTTGTCAATTAGCCGGATCATTTAAATAATTTTTTGACTCTGTGATTTGATAAAGATAATTAAAAAAGTTTAATATAGCAGGTCTCGTATATATTTTTCTACATAATTGGGATAGATCTGTCTTAACAAGAAAACCTGCGCTGGTTACGTTTGTTAACTTTGAGTAGCTTTTCGATTGAGGTTCTTTGATTCATAGCATTAAGTTATGACGAATACGCAGGCAGGGGTACAGATAGGAATAAGGTGTCGGAACATTCCAAAAATAAGAGTGTAAAGCATCATCCGATGTTGTCGCTTTTTCAAGAAAGAAGGGAAATGAATGGCCAGAGTTATGATCGTGGACGATGCCGAATTTATGCGGATGATAATTAGAGATATTCTTCTGATGCACGGACATGAAGTGGTTGCTGAGGTCGATGATGGAGAAGAGGCAATTCAAATATATCTAGAAGTAAAGCCTGATATTGTGTTAATGGATATAATTATGCCAGATATGGATGGAAAAGAAGCATTGCAAAAACTTCTTATTATGGATCCTGATGCAAAGGTAGTAATGTGCTCTTCCCTTGGGCAGCAGGCCCTCATAACAGAATCAATGAAGATAGGCGCTATGGGTTTTATAGTAAAGCCTTTTGAACCTGATGGAATACTGGATGTAATAAGAAAAATTGCTGAGCCAAATTAGCCGATTTGAGCTACCGTTAAATCAGGCCATTATTAAATCAAACCAGGTTAAGTGAAGCTACATTAAATCAAACCAGGTTAAGTGAAGCTACATTAAATCAAACTTGTCAAATCAAATTATTCCTAGTAAAATACTATTAGATCAAGCTATTAAAAATTAAATTCCACATTTAAAAAAAGTGCTTGAGATGACTATCCACGCACTCGTAGTAGGTGATTCTGCTTTAATTCGCAAGCTCCTTTCGCAGTCCTGGTAGTACAAGCACATGCCTGCAGGTTTTACGGCGTCTCTTTCTAAAAGGTTTAATTCGAAAACGGCTCTCAAGGTAAAAGAAGCACAGTAAGGTGACATGGCAGAGGAAGGGACCGTACTTGTAGCTTCCGGAAACTATCATATGGAAATCATATAGATGACCGTAAATGGTCGTAAAAAGGAAGCTGTGCACCTATCATGCGGCCCAAAAGAATTGGAGTCAAGACCGTCAATAAATGCTCTTTTCAGGTCCATTGCCCCAATTTACGGCTCCAAAGTCGTTTCCCTGGTTTTAACCGAAATGAAGTGCGATGGAGCTGAACAAGTAAAAAATGAGAGGAAAAGTAATTGCTGAGTCTCAGAATTCATGTGTAATTTAGGGGATGTCAAGAGAAGTTGTAAGGCGAAAACTAGCGGATTTTGTTATTCCTCTGGATAAAATGGCTGAAGAAATTATAAAAATAATAAACTAACTTTTCGAACTAAAAAAGGCAGCCTAATTTTAAGGTTAAAGGTTAACTCTTCGTAATGGATCTCTTTATTGAATTAAAGAATGAGTTGGGATTAAACCAGAATCGAATACGAGATCAAATTTAGAATTCAATCCGGGATTGAATTCTGTGTTGAGAAACCATTCGAAAAAGGAAAAATTCGAAAAAGGAAAAATCTGAAATTCCAGAAAGGCAGGGAAAATTATGGATATGTCAAAATATATGGGCATTTTCAGGGCAGAGTCTGAGAAATACATCAAAGAGTTAAGCGATTCCCTGCTGGCGCTTGAGAATGATCCTGAAAATACAGAACAGATGAATACGTTATTTCGTACAGCTCATACATTCAAAGGTATGGCTGCAACTATGGGGTTCAAACAAATTGTTGAGTTAACGCATGAAATGGAAAGTTTGATAGACAGGCTGCGCGCACGGCAAGTTGTAATTGATTCTTCTTTGATTGACGTTCTCTTCGTATGTGTGGATGCTCTTGAGGGGCTTGTAGAAAATGCCTGTGAGGGTGAAAAAGATGGGCCCGGAAAAAGAAAAAAAAATACGGGTAATAAATACGAATCCTGTCCTGATGTCTGCGAGGTGCTAAGGACCTTAAGGGATGTAAATGAGTCTCCTAAAAAAAATTCCATTCAAAAATACAGTGAAATGGAAGATAGTAAAACAGAAAATGGTGAAGAAAGAGAAGGTGAAGAAAAAGATGGCAAAATAAAAGATAATGGAAAAAAATGCGTTAGAGAAAAAGAAGTTTCAAAAATTGAAGAGATTAATAAAGTTAAGAAATCTGCAAAGAAAATTTATCGACCAGAGACAGAAGGAAAAACCCCTGATTCTCCAAAATCAGATCCTAAAGTAAAAACTATCCACGGCTCAAGAGTCAGTACCGAACAGCTCGATAAATTGATGAATCTTGTGGGCGAGCTCGTAATTAACCGAAGCAGAATAAATGAGCTTACAGGCAACATAAAATCCAAGGAGCTTGAGGTTGTACTTTCGGAATTTTATAAACTAACAAGAGAACTGCAAGATGAAGTGATCAAGGCAAGAATGGTACCTCTGGATCATATCAACTATATCTATCCCAGAATGGTAAGAGATCTTGCACGAGTGCAAAACAAAAAAATCGATTTTATAATCAAAGGGAAAGAAATTAAGCTCGACAGAACTATTCTCGAAGAAATCGGCGATTCTCTGGTGCACCTGTTAAGAAATGCAGTAGACCACGGAATCGAAATTCCGGAAAAGCGTGCGGAACTTGGGAAAAAAGAGACTGGCACTATACTGATTACAGCTTCAAGACAGGAAAATTTTGCCCTTATTAAAATCGAAGATGACGGATGTGGAATAGATACTAACGAAATCCGAAAAGTTGCATTAAAGAAAGGAATTATCTCAAGAGAAAGTGCGGAGCAACTTAAGGAAAGGGAAGTAATACAGCTAATCTTTGCTCCAGGTCTCAGTACCTCTGACAGCGTTACCGATATCTCCGGAAGGGGAATAGGAATGGATGTTGTAAAAAACAGAGTTGAGCGCCTTGGAGGATCCGTAAAAGTCGAGTCAAAGCCCGGACTTGGTTCCAGATTCGAATTGAAACTGCCCCTAACCATTGTGGTTTATCAGGCCATGCTGATAAGAGTCGGAAAGGAAAAATATGCAATTCCCTTCACAAACATAGTAAAAAATATCGAAGTCAGCCCGCAGGAAATCAGGCATATCAAGGGACAAGAAGTCGTTTTAATAGATAATAAAATTCTTCCGCTTCTCAAATTGAGAAGGCAATTTCAGCTACCTGATGAGGACGACGAGAACAATACTTTCGTAGTTATGGTTGAAAAACACGGGCAATATATTGGAATAATCGTGGATGAACTGCTTGGAAAACAGGAAGTAATAGTAAAAAGCTTCAAAAGCAAGCTTCTTGACAATACCAGAGGGTTTACAGGAGCGACAATTTTGGGCGATGGAAACGTTATTTTAATCATTGATGTTAATTCCCTGATTTGAAATATATAAAATAGACAAGGATATCCTGAAATAAAGGATTCTAAAAGGATTCCAAGATAAAGAAAGTTGTAAAAAGGATAAAAAACGCTGGAATGGATAAAAAGGCTTTAAAAGGGCAAAGAAACCTTAATGGGATAAAACTGCCTGGACAAAAGTGCTGCCGGTGAAGAAATGGGTAACGATCCAGTTAGAAAAGCAAGTGATAATAAAATAAATAAAGAGAAAAATAAAGAAATAAATAAAGCGATAAAGACAGGTCTAAACTTGGAGGAAGATCCGGGCTTTGAGCTGCTAAAGAGAATTATTAGTGGAAACACTGGCTTTAACTGTGAACATTATAAGGAAGCTCATTTCAGGCGTAGAATTAACGTACGCGTTCGAGCCACCAATTCCGAGAGTTATGGAGCGTACCTGAAACTTTTGAAGAAGGACCCGCAAGAATATGAATTTCTTGTTGACACCCTTACTGTAAACGTCAGTGAATTTTTCCGAAATCCAGAAACTTTCAGGATAATTGAAAAAGAGGTCATTCCTTCTATTTTTAAATACAGATCAGAATCTTTAATCCGATCAATCCGCATCTGGAGTGCTGGTTGCGCGGCAGGAGAAGAGACCTATTCCCTTGCTATCCTGCTGCACAAGGTGCTGAAAACCGATTTTGATAAGTATAGAATAAGAATCATAGGTACGGATATTGATGCCCAAAGTCTGGAAAAAGCCATGAAGGGTGTTTACAGTGAAAACTCGCTTAAAAATCTTGATCTAAGCACAAAGGAACGTTATTTCTTGAAACAGAGAGAGGCATATCAGGTAATAGACGAGTTGAAGGATATAACGCAATTTAAACGTCACGACCTAATTTCAGATCCCAGAATCGATCGTTTTGATCTTATTGTCTGCCGAAACGTAATGATATACTTTAAAAAGGAAATTCAGGAACAATTGCAGCTTAATTTCTACCAGGCTCTCGAAAAAGGAGGATTTTTTGTAATAGGAAAGTCCGAAACACTGCTTGGAACTGCATCCAGTCTCTTTAAACCTTACAATACAAGAGAGCGCCTGTACATAAAAGAAATCTTAAGGAATATTTATGGAAGAAATCAAGAACCTAATGAATTTAAGTGAATACGAATATTTAGCTTTTAATCCGTTTTTAGATTTTAATCCGTTTTTACCTGTTTTGTTATTATTGAAGTCCTGTTGAGAGATATTTCGGAACTTAGAAAGTAAGTCATTGTTTCAAAGTAAGTTATTTTTTTGTTTCTTCACCTTTTCTCTGAAAAATTATATATTTGATATAAATATTATAATTGACATTATTAGTCCCATTAATAAAACAGAAGAAAATAAAAGTAATATAGAACTTAAAATGTATGTCTGAGGCTAAGTCTGAGGTTAAGTAACACTTTAAGTGTAGCACTTTAAGTATAGCACTTTAAGTATAGCACTTTAAGTAACACTCTGAGTCATTTTAAGTATACACTAAACAACACACTAAATATACTTTGAGCTGATCCCAAAACTCAAAATTGGGTCTCTGAATTTCAAATTCCTAATGACCAATCGAGATTCGGATCATGAAAATGGTTCTGAACCTCTTTTTGATGTGAAATAAAATTGGTTTTGAGATGAGCTCTTTAAGTAATACTTTGAGTACACTTTAAGTATATTCTGACTAACACTCTGAGTGACACTCTGGAAATTATCTGACTAACACCCTGAGCAGCACTCTAAATTCTCTGAGTAATACTCTGAGTAAATACTATATTCTATGTTATTCTGTAAGGTATCTGAAAGTTCTGAAAGCTTACAGAAGACTGGAAAAGCAGGAAAACCAAACCTGACTATTTGTAAACTAAATTCAAGAACTAACTTCAAGATAGCAATAATAAGCAAAGGAGGGATTTTTATAGAAATCAATGGAGTAGAAATAGAAGATACATATGCAGAAGCGTTTCCGATCAAGATTGCAAGGGTCCTCATAACAGCTGCTACCAAGCGTTGGGCCCTTGTGGCAGCTAGTGAAGCTACAGGCTTTGCAACATCCATTATAATGTGTCCCGCAGAAGCAGGAATTGAGAGGTTAGCAAACCCAAGCGAAACCCCTGATGGTAGGCCTGGAGTTTATATCCAAATCTGCACTTTCAAATACGAAGCTCTGGAAGAGCAGCTACTTGAAAGGATTGGACAGTGTGTGCTTACAGCCCCCACAACTGCAGTCTTCAATGGGCTTCCTGAAGCTGAAAAACAGTTTAATGTAGGCTTTAAACTCAAGTTCTTCGCAGACGGTATGGAATCCGAAACCCAGATTGCAGGCCGTAAGGTATATAAAATCCCAATTATGGAAGGGGATTTCCTGAACGAAGAAAATATAGGAGCTATAGCTGGAATTGCAGGTGGAAACTTCTTTATCTTCGGGGATTCTCAGATGAGCGCCCTGACTGCAGCCGAAGCCGCTGTTGATGCAATTGGAGAACTTGAAGGTACAATTACCCCTTTCCCTGGCGGCATTGTAGCCAGCGGGTCCAAATCCGGAGCAAACAAATACAAGTTCCTGAAAGCTACTGCTAATGAAAAATTCTGCCCTTCCATAAAGGATAAGGTTGAGAACACCGAAATTCCGGCAGACGTCAACGCTGTTTATGAAATCGTCATCAACGGGCTTGATGAAGAAAGCATAAAAGCTGCCATGAAAGCAGGAATTAAAGCCGCTGTAACTGTTCCAGGCATCAAGAAAATCTCCGCCGGAAATTACGGTGGAAAACTCGGGAAATATCAGTTTAAACTGTACGAGCTCTTCTGAGCTCTAAATCTTTTTTATTTATTGTTGTGCTATTTTCTCTACTCATCCTCTTCGTATCCCGGTCAACACTCTTTTCAAATTTCAGTCCATCTATTCTTAATCTATATATCCTTTTTACATTCCAATTAAGATATCCTTTTCACATTCAGACTTATCTTTTTCATACTCCAGTTATATTCTTTTCACACAAGTTTTTATTTCCCAGAATAAATTGCTTTTAAAAACAATTTGTTTTCAAGAAAAATTGTATTTTAAGAAAACAGGTGGTAGAAAGCAAATTTATTTAACTTGATACTCACAGAAGCTTATTTTTATTGTACAAAAATAAAAAATGGGAGTGAAAATCTGAACAGAGCAAAAATCAATTATTTAATAGACCTTATTCTGACAACCCTCTTTTTTGCAGTTGCAGGCACAGGGCTATTCATGTATTTTTTTATACCTTCAGGAATTCCAAGAGGGAGATATGTTGTATATATGGGATTAACGAAAGCTACCTGGCTCTGGATACATAGTAAAGCCGGAATCTTGATAATGATTCTTGTAGTTGCTCATCTTATCCCGCACTGGCAGTGGATTATACGTACTACTAAGAGCTTTTTTAGAGAAGGAAAGAAAAACGCTATTTTTAAAGGAAAAACGGTAAATGAGGAAGCCCGATAAGAAAGTATGAAGGAAAAAGTGATAAAAGGAAAAAGCAGAGTAAAGAAATGAGTGGGAAAAAGGAATTCCCCGACAAGAAGGATTCTCAAAACAGAGATTAATCTAAACCTTCAGGACCTTACTAAGCCTTCAGAATCTTGTTAAACCTTCAAAATCTCTCATCAAACCTTAAAGACCAATTACATTGAGGCCGGCATGGATAATATCCATAGGGCCAAGACCAGTAACCTGCATCATGACATAAGCTGCAACGAAGGCTCCTGTTGCGCTTCCGATGTTTGCGAAACTTGCGACAAGAAGAACCCGCATGAACTTATTTTTGAACATCTCTCTGAAGGTCTCTATTCCGGCAAGGGCTTTTATATCTGCAGTGGTAGGATTTCGCTGTTTTGCTTCTACCAGGCCAGCGAACCAGCCTGCAGCTATCAATGGGTGCAGAGTTGTTAGCCAGGCAACAGAAAAGGCAGTCAGAACTGAGTAAGGATGCCCACCTGCAAGCACGGTTCCAATTGCACTTAGAGTCCCGGTAATAATGAACCAACATCCGAACGCTATCAAAAGGATTTTTAGTGAAACACCGGAGAGGAGCAGTAACAAAAAAAATGCAAGTATAAGACCAACAAGACCAAAGCCAATAACTTTGCCAATGCCGAAACGTTTCTTCGGAATCTCCATAAGTGAACTAAGGGATGGGATAGTCTTTGGATTTTTCAGATAGTTAGTCACTCCGGGCTTATGTCCTGCTCCTATCACCGCAACAACGGTTTTGTTTCCACATGCAGCAACCTTAACGAGACTTCCTGCAAGATAAGCATCTCGTTCGTCAATCAGAACTTCAGCTGCTGTCGGGGCAAAGCCTCTGAGCTCACTTACAAGAGCAGTCACAACGTCACTTTCTGTTATTTGATCGATATCAATTTCTGTTCCCTTTCCAATTCCTATGAGGCCGCCTAGCAGAGAACTAACCATCTTGATTTTTTCCAAGAATTTCATCTTTCCCCAGAAGCGCTGAAGCGTAACCTGGATGTCCCGGTCAATTAAAGCAACTTTGGCCCCTATGGACTCGGCTTCCTCGATCGCGGAGATCATCTCGGCTCCGGGTTTTACACCCATATCGTCCCCGATCTTTTTCTGCACATAGGCAAGCAGCCAGTGAATAACATAGTAATTGATCTTCCCTTCAGAGAGAATTTCCTTGATAGGGACCTGGCTTTCCTGCACATTACCTTTCAAGGAATTATAACGTCCCCTGCAGAGTTCGACAGCTACAATATCAGGTTTTAGATTTCTGATAGCAGCTTTGACCTCAGCAACACTTTTTTCCGAAACGTGGGCGGTTCCTATAAGCACAATTTTTGATGGCTGGGATTCAGCCTGGTGCGCATCCGATAATTGGTAAGGTGAAGGAAATGAAATTTCGGAAGCTGAATCAAGAACAGGGTCTGCAATAAGTTCCGAACTTATGTCAAGTTTTGTTTCAAGCTCCTTAGGTTCTATTTCGGATGCCGGCACAGAAATTTTGTTTTCCTGTGGTATGTTAATTGAAGAACCGGAAAGTTTAGACTTTTCAACAGAAATGGAATTTTCTGAGGATTCGGTCACAAATTTGTCCATAGAATGTATTGACTCCTGAGATGAATTATGAAAACTGTAGTCAGGGTCCTTGTCCTGAGAATTTGTAATTTCAGGTTTGTTCATTGTTAATCTCTTTGCTGCGACGCATTAAAAGTGATGCATGAGAATACATCACTTGAAGGATTGTATTTAATCGCATGAATAATTAAGCTCTTCACATAAAATAACCAAGCTATAAAAGAACTTAGCTATAAGCAGATAATTAACTGTTGGTAATCATCTGCCAGGGATTTATATTTTGCTGCCTTCAAGTTTTCGTCCTATTTTCTATAATCTTCATTTTATATAATTCTTTATAAGTATATTTAAATATTTTAGAGTTCATCCTAAAACCAATTTTAGTCCCAAATCTATAAAGTTTCAGAACTATTTTCCATGATCAGAAACTCGATCGACTATCCGGGATACAGAATTCAGAGAAGTAATTTTGAGTTTTGGATCAACTCAATATAATTCCGGAAAGGTATTATAGTTCCTGACTCAACAAATTACACTTTTTATTTGTAGGCTGAATGTTTCCATCCATTTCTTTGCAAATG
>Ga0183099_1001134_pt1 | contig 16167 bp, 14 predicted proteins | sample Biomet1_FD_127788 | JGI IMG/M metagenome (GOLD analysis project Ga0183099, IMG submission 127788) | Microbial communities from bioreactor (seeded with anoxic lake sediment) at LBNL, California, USA - Biofuel metagenome 1 | ecosystem: Engineered > Bioreactor > Anaerobic > Unclassified ... | reverse complement strand
CAGCGAAGGGGTCTCTTCCGAAAACAAGGTCAAAATTATGAGCATTCACCGCTCAAAAGGATTGGAGTTTCCCGTTTGCTTTGTTGCGGGCCTTGCGAAACAGTTTAATACCTCCGACGAAAAGGAAACCTTGGTACTTGACGATACTTATGGAATCGGAATCAAACTTCGTGATGTTGCTGGGAACTCTTTTTCCAAAACGTCTTCTGGTTTTCTTTCTGTGGACACGCCCTTTCGTCAGGCTGTCATTTCAGCGGTGAATCTCGCTTCAAGAGAAGAGGAGAAACGAATTCTCTATGTCGCAATGACACGTGCCAAAGACAGATTAATTTTAACTGCCTGTCACACAAAATATGAAAAAGTACTCATTTCGGCATTCCACAATTATTTCGACAAAAACGAACGAATTAGCATGGTTGCAAAAACACCGATTGAATGGATTCTAAATTGTATCGCAGGCGATCTTGTCGCACAAAACCTATATAAGGAAACAGGGCTCGCGTTGCAACCAACAGAAAACAAGATCGGGGAAGACACCCTTGTGTGCCACTTTTTACAACCCAATTTCAAAAATGAACCTTATGATAAAAAGAAAGATATTCAAACACAAAACCCTATTGATGAAGCAAAAACGAAAGATTTTTTAAATGCAATCACAACACATTTTGCCTTTCAGTATCCATATGCAAAACTCAGTACGATTCCCGCAAAACTAACCGTTTCACAACTCAAAATCGGTTTGATTGACGAAGAGAACGATTCGGAAAACACAAAGGAAGTTTCGGCGATGAAATTAAGAGAAATTCCCGATTTTTTGCGGGATAAATCGAGTAATAATGTTGCAACTTCCGCACAAAAAGGAACAGCTTTGCATTTGTTTATGCAGTTTGCAAATTATGATAACGCTAAAAGCAATGGCGCAGAAGTAGAAGCGAACCTGTTATTAGAAAAAGGATTTATCGATCCCACAAACTTTGAACTGCTCGATTTCAACACACTCAACCGCTTTTTCAAAACGCCGTTTTATCATCAAATGGAGCAGTGTGGGGAAATGAAGCGGGAAATGCGTTTTAACCTGTGTATGCCGGTATGCGAATTCATCAAAGACGAACAAAGCATCCTTGATGGAGAATTCGTTTTGGTACAAGGGGTCATCGACTGTTATTTTCAGAATTGTGACGGTTCCTATATTGTCGTAGATTTCAAAACCGATCACGTAAAAGACCCCGATGGGGAGAACCTTTTGCGGCAACGGCATGCCGAACAGCTCAAATACTACTGCCGTGCAGTAAGAGAAATGACAAACACCCCGGTTTCAAAAGCTTACTTATATTCTTTCTCGTTGATGCGGGAAGTGGAAGTTAGTTTGGATTAAAATTCTATATACAGACAGGAACCTTTGCGATAAATTCCGCAAAGGTTCCTGTCTATTTTATTCTTTTATAATTTTGCTGATTCCCCGTTCTGTCTGCCTGTTTTCTTTTATCGTAAACATATAATACTAATTCCAATTAGAAAACATCCAAAGATTTGCGAGGATTTTCCTTGTGGGGCAAGGCGGAGGACGAAGGCGGGCTTTACGCCCGTCGAGGACGAGCGCAGTCCCACATGGAAAAGACCGCAAAGATTGGATGGTTTTTATTTGGAATTAGTATAACTATCCATCAACCCATTCGACTGTATCCCCGAATCATTCTCTAAAACTTTGAAGTAGCATCCTGATAATCCCGTCACATTTTAAAATTTCAAATTTTGATGAAGCTCCCACCAACCATAAGAATCGCCTTTCTCCCGCTCCTTTACGTTCACAATAACAACACCAATATCTATGGCTTCATCGATGTCGGTTTCTATATCACAGGCTATCATAAATGAAGCGGAATTAAAATCAGAAATATTATAACTGTGACAACTTTATTATATAAAATAGATCCTTTGCAACTTTTATATACATCTTACGATTCAGTGTCTTTATTGAAAGAATACATTATTACATTGAATTTATCAATTTTAGTTATAATTTTATAAATTAATATAGTTTTGAAATTGAAACGGCAATCGATCTCCGTAAATATGGGAAAGGTCAGAAAGTGCAATACATCGCGGTGAGGTGATTCCATTTTCATAATTAGTAAACTCAAAGATAGAAACGCTTGAATGTGAGATTGCAAAGCTTGACCAAAATATATGAGGTGGAATCTGCAACAGATGCGACATCCATGTTGTTCCAAACCCTTCATGGCAGAATACAGCAATCCGCTTTTCACTCGGTGTGTCAATGTGGTAAATCGCTCCATCCCTTATGTAACCAAGCTTTTTTAGAAACGCATCCGATTCCGAACCGATTCTTTTTAAGCCTTGACTATAATCAACCCCATGAAAACACGCAGCGGTATTCCATTGATCGCCGAGATAAAGTGATATATCATTCTTTAATTCTGTTGTCTGCTGTTGAAAGCACCACCGAGTACCGCCTTTTCCATTATCGCAAGAGAGTTCCCGGTAGGCAAGATTTTCACTTGTCCATTCTTCGACGTGACAAGTAAGCCCGAGCAATTCACAGGTAGGTTGTGCGGTCTGTTGTGCCCGAATGAGTGGAGAGGAATATACTTCATCCAACCCATGTACCGCAAACCGTTTTGCCAATGCCTCCGCCTGACGAATGCCCTTCGGTGTTAAGGAATCAGGATTATAAATCGGATCACCGTGTCTTACAATATATAAAAGCATTTATTTTTTCCTTTCGGTTTTTTTAGGTGTCTCATGGTTTTTCGTTTTTTCTGTATATAGTATACCATAAATGAGCATTGTTTTCCAATATCTATACGGATAAATAATTCGAAATATAAATTGTTTTTCCTTAATAATGAAAAGCTTATCCCTTTTCGGCAACCAAACAAAATGAGATGTAAAACACGAGACAAAAAAGTTTTACAGGGGATGTTTTTGATAAAACACCCCCTGTAAATGATACTATTTTATGAATTACTTTTTCAATGCAATTGCAATTTTTGCTTTTGCTGCGATATTTGCAGCATTCAATCCATACACTTCAAGCAATTCTTCTGCTTTGCCCGAACGTCCAAACGTATCTTCCATGCCAACTCTTGCCATCGGAACAGGAGCATTTTCGACCAAAACTTCAGCGACTGCACTTCCAAGACCACCGATAATATTGTGTTCTTCGGCAGTTACCAGTGCGCCGGTTTCTTTTGCGGCATGAATAATAATATCTTTATCGATCGGTTTGATGGTGGGCATATTGATGACTCTTGCAGAGATACCTTCGTTCGCAAGAAGTTCTCTTGCTTCGAGTGCCTTTGCTGTCATAATTCCGGTACCGATTAATGTGACATCTGTTCCCTCTGCCATTAAAATACCTTTGCCGATTTCATATTTATATGTTTCTTTATCGAACAATACCGGTACATTTAATCTGCCAAAGCGTAAATAAACAGGCCCGTTATGATTGATTGCAGCTTCAACAGCCGCTCTTGCTTCAACAGCATCGGCCGGATTCATAATTACCATGCCGGGAATGGTGCGCATCACGCCCAAATCCTCATTACACTGATGTGTTGCGCCGTCTTCTCCAACGGTGATGCCTGCATGGGTTGCGCCGATTTTCACATTGAGATGAGGATAGCCAACTGCATTTCTGATTTGTTCAAACGAACGTCCCGCAGTAAACATCGCAAAGGAGCTTACAAATACAGTTTTTCCTGTTGTTGCAAGACCCGCTGCAACCGAAACCATATTTCCTTCTGCAATTCCGCAGTTGAAAAATCGTTCCGGATATGCTTTTTTGAAGTGTGATGTTTTTGTTGCAACCGAAAGGTCTGCATCAAATACAACAATATCATATTTCGCACCGAATTCAGCAAGAGCCAAACCGTACGCTTCTCTGGTCGCTATTTTATCAGCCATTTTCTATATCCTCCTGCTGCAATTACTTGCAAGCGGAAATCTTACATTCCGCTTCATCAAGTTCTTTCATTGCTTGTATATACTGTTCCTCATTCGGGGCGGAACCGTGCCAACTTGCCTGATTTTCCATAAAGGAAACACCTTTTCCTTTGATTGTTTTACAGACAATTGCAGTCGGTTTTGTTGACTTCTTTGCATTTTCCACTGCAGACGCAATTTCGTCCAAATTGTGTCCGTTAATCATCAAAACATTCCAGCCGAACGCCTTAAATTTATCATCAATCGGGGTCGGATTCATAACTTTTGTAATTTCACCGTCAATTTGCAATCCGTTAAAATCAATAAAGACACAAAGATTGTTTAATCCATAATGAGGTGCAAACATTGCTGCTTCCCATACCTGGCCTTCTTCCATTTCACCGTCACCACAAACAGCCCATACACGGTATTTTTTCTCAGAAAGTTTTGCAGAAAGTGCAATACCACATGCTGCTGAAATGCCGATTCCGAGAGAGCCAGTTGTCATATCAACGCCGGGAGTTCCCTTCATATCGGGATGTCCCTGAAGATAACTGTCTTTGTTTCGAAATGTTTTTAAATCTTCCTTCGGGAAAAAGCCCTTTTCTGCAAGTGTAGCATAAAGTGCGGGTGCTGTGTGTCCTTTGGAAAGGACAAAACGGTCACGGTCGGGATCTTTTGGATTTTTCGGATCTACCTTCATTTCTTCAAAATAAAGGTACGCCATGATTTCAGCGATACTGAGAGATCCGCCCGGATGGCCGGATTTTGCAGAGTAAACAGCTGTCAACGCGCCTTTTCTGATTTCATACGCAATTCTGGAAAGCTCTTTCTTATCCATTTTTAATTTTTCCTCCTAAACTTGATACAGGTTCAGATTTTTATCTATTTCTTCAACAAGTCCGGCTATGGCACCTTCGTTATTGGAGCATACGTGAATGATATTCGGAATCTCTTTTAATTTTGCGATTCCATTTTTCGGGGTAACGGGGTAATCCGCCGCTTGCAACATATTGATGTCGTTTTCGTGATCGCCGATCGCAAAAATTTTGACAGCTTCATTTTTACTCTGCTGTTTTATAGCAGAAAGCTTTGTGCCTTTTGTTCCGTTCGCTGGCTGTATTTCCAAAAGTGTGGAGTCGGAAAAGCAGGTGATAAATGCTTCATCCAAATTACGATCAAGAAATTCACGAACCTGTTGCAACTTTTCATTTTTCGCCACATAAACTGCCTTGTTCCAAAGCTTTGGCATTTCTTCGAATGGCATCACCATATATCCCGCCCAATGGAAATGTTCCATTTCCCAAGCGATTTCGGGAGTTAGAAAGGGGGTGGCATATCGTTCATTGATGATGATTCTCACACCCACATCGGGGATGTTTTCTTTGATTGCATAAAATAATTTGATGGATTTCTCATAATCCAAAAAAACTTCATCAAATTTTTCTCTGCTCTTCAAATCCATGCGATATGAACCGTTGCACATAATTGCAGGAAGGTTGCAAAGATCCTTTGCATTCGGCACAACAGCATGAAGCGATCCATAAATTCTTCCCGTTGCAAAGGTAAATTGACCGCCGTTCTGTTTAAAATATTTGATCGCCTCAAGATTTCGATCCACCATTTTAGACTGATCATCGATGAAAGTACCGTCAATGTCGGATACAATGATGAAATTTTCAAATTTGTTTCTCATATTGTGTCCTTTCAAAGGGTGGGAAGCAACTACAATTTATTTCTTAATATTGTCAGTGTCTTTTCAAAATAGTTCGGCAGATCGGAATCAAATTCCATATAACTTCCACTGGACGGATGCACAAAGCCAAGAGTTTTTGCATGAAGGCATTGTCCTTGCAGAGAAAACTGATTTTTTCCGGCATTTGGCGCATAAAGCGGATCTCCCACAATAGGATGTCCGATATAAGCCATATGAACCCGAATTTGATGCGTTCTCCCTGTTTCCAATTTCAATTCTACGAGTGAATACCCATTGAATTGCTCAATGATGCGGTAATGCGTTGTTGCTTCCCTCGCATTTTTGTCTGTCACCGCCATTTTTTTTCGATGCATGGCATTTCTGCCGATTGGGGCATTCACCGTTCCCGTAAGTTCCTTCGGGCAACCGATTAACACCGCATAATAAATTCGTTTGAATGAGTGCTCTTTAATTTGTTCTGCAAGTGCAAGATGCGCTTTATCGTTTTTCGCAACCATCAATAGTCCGCTGGTATCTTTATCAATCCGATGCACAATCCCGGGACGAATGACCCCATTGATGCCCGATAACCCCTCTTTACAATGAAACAAAAGTGCATTGACAAGCGTTCCGTCCGGGTTTCCCGGTGCCGGATGAACTACCATCCCTTGTGGTTTATTGACCACAATCACGTCACTGTCCTCATACACAATCGAAATCGCAATGTCCTGCGGTTCGGCTTTACATGGAATCGGGTCTGGGAGCTGTACCGAAACGGTATCGTTCCGTTTTACGTTAAAACTCTTTTTGGTACATGTTTTTTGGTTGACTAAAACAAGAGAATCTTCAATTAATTTTGCCGCTGAGGAGCGTGTGATTTCACAGTTGACGGAAACAAAAACATCAAGTCTTATCTCTTCTTCTGAATCAACGGGAATCAATTCATTTTCCATTGGTTTGTCCAGCAGGATTTCCCTCTTTTTTCGTTTCGATAAACAAGATATAAATGATTAAGAAAAATGCGCCGATGGAAACTTCTGTATCTGCAAGATTAAAAACAGCAAAGTTGATTAGGCGGAAGTCAATAAAATCAACAACATAACCGTAAAATATGCGATCAATCATATTTCCAATCCCACCTGCTAAAATCAAGCAAAGAGATAATGTCAAAAGGCTGTGCCGTTTTTCCCTTGAATAAATCAAGTATCCAACGATGACAACGATCGTAATTGCCGACATCCCCATAAATATCCAGCGATTATCTTTCAGCATTCCAAATGCTGCCCCTGTATTTTCGACATAGGTTACATGAAGAATATCTTTGATCACTGGTATGGAACCAAGTGGTTTCAACGCGGACGCTGCAATGGATTTCGTAATACGATCAATGATAACGGAAAACAGTGTGATTAATATTGCAATCATATTGAAACCGATTTCACGATCGCATCGCAACGAGCGCATAAATGCTGACCTTCCCCGTCTTCCTTTGTCTCGTCCAAATAGAACCAACAGCGGTCACATTTGATTCCGCTAGCCTGTTCAACATAAACACCGATACCACTTTCCGTATCGCGGAATGCTTTTTCAGGCGCTTTTCCGCTGACTAATTTCACCTTGGAAACAATAAATATCGTACCCAGTTCCGATTCAAATTCACGGAACAGTTTCATCGCTTCATTGTCATCTTCGCCGTAAATTGTAACAGCGGCATCTAAGGACTTTCCAATCAACTTTTCGGCACGAGCAAGTTCAAGTGCTTTCATAACATCGTCGCGAACCGCAAACAGTTTGTTGTAATCCTCATCGAGTTTGTCACATTTATATTCTTCCTTATAACTCGGCAAGTCATTCAAAAAGACACTTTCTTTCCTACATGTTTTGTCACATGCCATAAACTGCCAGGTTTCTTCGGCAGTAAAGGAAAGGATAGGTGCTAATATTCGGACAATCCCATTTAAAATGATATACATAGCGGTCTGTGCACTTCTTCTTGCCAACGAGTCGGTCTTTTCCACATATACTCTGTCCTTCGTGATATCAATATAAAGTTTTGAAAGTTCAATGGAACAGAAATTGTGAATGTCGTGATAAATCACATGGAATTCATAGTTATCATACGCTTCTCTCACCCTTGCGACAAGATCATTGTACTGGGAAACAATCCATTTGTCGATGTCAAGTAGATTAGAGAAGGGAACCATATCACGATCAGGATTAAAATCCTCTCCTGGTTTGCCGAGGTTTGCAAGCATGATACGGGTTGTATTTCTAATTTTACGGTATATTTCCGAAAGTTGTTTTAAAATGTCTTTTGAAATGCGCACATCGCTTGTGAAATCGACAGAGGATACCCAAAGGCGAAGCACATCGGCGCCGTATTCCTTCACGACATCCAACGGGTCAATTCCGTTGCCGAGTGATTTAGACATTTTTTTGCCTTCCCCATCCACTACCATGCCATGGGTCAAGACAGATTTATAAGGTGCGACACCTCTTGTTGCGCAGGAAGTCAGAAGGGAGGATTGGAACCAACCACGATATTGATCGTTGCCTTCTAAATATAGGTCAGCGGGGAATTCAAATCCCTTTTTCCCTGTTAAAACATGCGCATAAGAGCTACCGGAATCAAACCATACATCCATGATGTCGGTTTCTTTTGTAAATTCCTTGCCACCGCAGCCGCATAAAGTTCCTTCGGGCAATATCTCCTTCGCATCGTACAAATACCATGCGTTGGACCCTTCCTTTTCAAAGAGTTCTGATACCGCTTTCACTGTGTCTTGGTTAATGAGTGGTTTTCCGCAATCTTTGCAATAAAAAATCGGAATCGGAACACCCCAAAGTCTTTGACGGGAAATGCACCAGTCACTGCGATCGGTCACCATATTCTCAATACGGATTTCGCCCCATTCGGGCATCCATTTAACTTTTTTAATCTGTTCAAGGGCGGTCTCTTTGAATCCATCGACAGAGCAGAACCACTGCTCTGTTGCACGGTAAACAATCGGATTTTTGCATCTCCAGCAGTGCGGATATTGATGCACAATATGCATCACTGCGACAAGTGCGCCACTTTCTTTGATGTCGGCCAAAATTGCTTTATTTGCTTCACCGGTTGTAAGTCCGTTGTATTTTCCGGCAAGTTCATTCAAACGACCTTTGTTGTCCACCGGGACGATGATTTCGATGCCTTTGTATTTTTTGCACACAAGATAGTCATCCATACCATGTCCAGGTGCGGTATGCACACAACCGGTACCCGAATCAAGCCCAACGTGATCGCCGACAATGACAAGTGATTCACGGTCAAAGAACGGGTGAGATGCCTTTGTATACTCCAAATCGCTTCCTTTGAATTCGGCAACAATTTCTCCATCGGAAAGGCCAGCCTCTTTTTCAAATGCACTCTTCAATTCTTTTGCGATAACATAGGTGTCCTCCCCGTATTTGATCAGTGCATATTCAAAATCGGGACCGAGACAAATCGCCACATTTCCGGGAAGCGTCCATGTGGTGGTTGTCCATATCACGTAATATACGTTTTTTAATGTTCCAGTAACAGGGGTGAAAAGTCCTTTGTCATCGGTAACAGGAAAACGAACATAAATCGAATCGCATTCATCATCTTCATATTCAATTTCCGCTTCGGCAAGTGCCGTTTCATCATGGGCACACCAGTAAACAGGTTTCATTCCTTTATAAATAAAGCCTTTTTCCGCCATTTTACCGAATATTTCAATTTGGCGGGCTTCAAAATGCGGCATCAATGTCATATAGGAATTGTCAAAATCTCCGAAACAGCCAAGTCTCTTGATCTGTTCTCTTTGGGTATTTACCGCATCTCGTGCAAATGCTTCGCACAGCTTGCGAAATTCAACATCACTGATTTCGCTGCGATTCACCTTGTGTTTTTTCAACATTTGCAGTTCAATCGGAAGTCCGTGGGTATCCCAGCCATGAATATAAGGTGTATAATTTCCACTCATATTCTTATTTTTGAAAATCATGTCCTTGATAATTTTATTGAGCGCATGGCCGGTATGAATGTTACCGTTTGCGTATGGAGGTCCGTCATGCATTACAAAAGACGGCTTTTCCAGATTTCTCTCCATTATTTTTTCATATAAATGTCCATCGTTCCACTGCGCGAGCGTGGTGGGTTCCTTTTGCGGAAGGCTTGCTCTCATCGGGAAGTCAGTTTTCGGTAAATTAAGCGTTTTTGCATAATCCTTAGCCATGCTTATTATGCTCCTTTGTATAATAATGATAATTTTTCGTTGCTTTATGATAATTATAAAAGTTTCTAATTTACGCAAAAATCGGCTCGGGCTCTTTTTCCCTGCCGATGTTTGCCATATATCGTTTCACTTTTTTATTGATTAGTTGATTTTGCTGTCCTTTTTTGCACTTTCAAATGCATCAAAATCCGGGCGAATTCGATCAATCTGACCGATGTTATTGTCAGGAGCGCCCGCCTTTTTTGCTTCTTTTTTATCGGAAATCACTTTGATGTCATTGTCAATTTCGTTTTCTTTTTCAAGCTTTTCCATTTTTTCTTTTGCTCGAAGCAAAACTTCGCTGACAAAATCATCTTCCGTTTTATCAAGATCTTCAATTTCAAGTTTTTCTCTGATTGATTCAATGTGGTTGCGATAGGCGTCATATAATTTTTGCTTAAATCCGTCAACCTTTCGTTTTACATCAAAGTAAGCTTCCACTTCAACGATAATTTTCTTACGATAATCCGCCAGAATCTCTTCACAGCTGTCATTAATCGCTCCTGTGATTTCCTTTGCTTTCTGGTTCGCATCCTTAATAATCGCATCCGCCATTTTTTGTGCGTTGACAATTGTTGCTTTGATGGATTCTTCGTCACTCTTGACCTTTTCAAGCTTTTCGACAACAAGTCTCAACTTTTTTTCCGATTCGGAATTTTCCGTATAAACTTCTGTGTAATTATCTAAAACCGTGGCGATATAATCGTCAACCTCATTTACATTATAACCCCTGAATTCCTTTGTAAAGGTTCGGTTTCTCAGTTCAGTGGGAGTAAGCATTCTTTCTTTCACAGTCCTTCCATATCATTATGTTATATCCTAAACATCGGCTTTGCATATGGATTGGAAAAGCTGATGTGAAACGGAACCGTTTTCATCAAAACATAAGTGGTTTATCGATACCGATAAATTGTAATTCCCGTTCTTCCCTTTTTGTTTTGTGTGCCGACTGCGTGCAAAACAAACCTGCCTTTTCCTCGAATGGAAATCAAATCATTTTCGATCACCGGTTTGTCTTTTTGTGTTATTTCTTTGTGATTCACCGTGACACGACCAGAGCAAATCAACTGTTGCGCCGGCTCTCTCGACAAATTTGTCGCTGCGCAGACCACCGCATCAAGCCTTAAGGATGAAACCGTATCGTAGATTTCCTCATATTCATTCTCAGTTTCCGTAAGATCGGACAGAGCGATTTGTTTGCAGGAAATCTTATCATTTGCAACACATTCAAAATTCAATAACACAAAATCTAAAATACTTTCGTGAAGAATCAGGTTTGACGAACTTTTATCCTTTGATACAATTATATCGCCGACAAGTTCTCTTGTAATGCCAAGCGCCAATATAGAACCCAGAAAATCCCGATGGTCAAACTTACGGTAACCCGAACCTTTTGCGACAACCGCACAAATCGGGAACAGTTCCGTGTCATCTGCTTCCAAAAAATCGGGAATGAAGGCAGCCAGTTTCCGTTCAGCCGTTTCATATCCGCCAAACAGACGCAACTGAAGTCCATCCTGTACGCCGACTGTATATTCCGCATCCGCTTGCTCTTCACGATTTAAAAATTTTGTAAACTGCGCCACGCTTCGTGTTCTTGCCCTGTCACACAAATCAAACAATTTCGCATGAAAAATATCTTTACTTTTATCTTCTTTCATTTTCTTACAGAACAAGCATAAGTCGATAAAGGATTAAAATCAAAATAAATGTAATGAAAAATGACAAGTCAAACGGAAATGAATCCAAGCCGCGGAATTTCTCCAACAATGCACGCACCGGCATAATCACAGGCTCGGTGATTGCATACAGCATATTGATAAAATTTCCTTCATTGTCAATCGGAAACCAAGAAATAATTGACCTTATAAACATTGCAAGTAGTAACACCAACAAAATGAGTCGTGCAAGGTTTACCAAAACATATATAAACAACTATGATACCCCTCCGATGCATAAAATAACAAGGAGTGATATTAATATTCCTTCGCTTCGGTTTCCTGACGGACACGTTCATCCGAAACTGCAACATTATGAGGAGTAATTACAAACGTGTTGTTTGCAATTCTCTTTAAATCGCCTTCAATTGCATAAGCAATTCCGCTTAAGAAGTCAATCAAGCGTCTTGCGGTTTCTTTATTGGTGTCTTCTAAGTTTAGAAGAACTGTTTTTTTGCTTAATAATAAATCAGCAATTTGTGTTACTGTTTCAAAGCTGTCCGGTTTTACTACTTTCATTTCAATAGACGAACCGGAAGACATAGAAACCCCCGCTCCTGCCATTGGTCTTACCGAACCGTAGTCGGGTGATGATCTTACAGAATGTCTTTGTGCAGACTCCTCTTCTTCTGTTTCGTCAACATCGACATCAGGCGAATATGTATCGTCAATGTCATCACCGTTTATAATTTTTCCAAAACCCAGTTTTTCTAATACGCTCATGTTCCGTTCCTCCGTTTATATAGTGTTTTCGTATTTATTTGGTCGAGGTTACTCTATCGCCAAAAAGAATTCTTCCCGGGCGAATCATCGTTGAACCCGCTTTTATTGCTTCTTCAAAATCACCCGACATTCCGAGTGATAAATCTTTAATAGTTATATTATCTATTTTTTTTGCCGATATGTCAATAACAATTTGCTGAATTTTCTGAAAATAATCAAAAGTTTTATTTTTATTCTCATTATAATGCATTTTGCTGGAATTATTTCCAATATTTGTTTCGTTTCGTTCCTCTTCCACTATACTCTTCCCTGCGGGTGGGATCGCCATCAGTCCCTGTACCGAAACCCCTTCAAACGATGCGATTTTCTCCAATAACGGAATGACATCTTCGGGAGAAACCCCCGATTTGCTCTCTTCCGCTCCAATATTTACCTCAATGAGAATCTTCATCACTATCCCGTGTTTCTTTGCTTGTTTGCTGATTTCTTCGGCGAGTTTTACACTGTCAACCGAATGAATCATTTCTACCTTATCGATGATATATTTCACTTTGTTGGTTTGTAGGGTCCCGATAAAATGAATTTCGATCTTTTCTTTGTTCAACTTGTCGTATTTTTCAAGAAGCTCCTGCACCCGGTTTTCTCCAATACAGGAAATGCCGTTTTCACAGGCAAAATTGATAATTTCCGCAGGCACCGTTTTGGTCGCTGCAACAATTTTAATTGTTTTGGGATCCCGCCCAACAAGAAGTGCAGCTTTGGCTACTCTTTCCTTTACTTCCGTTATATTTTTAATCACTGTGTCCAATTGATTATTCATAATTATTTCTCTTTTATTTTTCGCAAAACCAAAAAATAAATTCGCTCCTTTCAATGGAAAATTAATGTTTTTTAACTGATGATTTTTCCGTCAAACAAATCTCTTCCACGTACGACGACATGATCATACAGGGCAAGTTTTGCAAATTTATTTTTCGCTTTGTCCGCGTCTTCGTCATCTTTAAACGCATAAGCGCTGTCTGCCATGCTGATGAGATAAGAATCTTCAAATTCATACAGCTCCTCCGCACGGCGAAAACTGATGACATCGCCGACAAGGATATAAACACCTTTTATTCCGGAAATCATGCGCATTGCGGATTTTGGCACCTTCAGTCCGGTATATTGAGTGTTGACAATTTCGACGTCTTGTTTGCGCAAATAATTGAACCCTTCCGGCATAATAATGGTTGAAAAAATAAGGACAATTTCAGTTTTGTCGGTTTCACTGATGACTCTTTTCAATTCCATTTTTACATTTTTATTTGCGGAATACGGAAACCGAAGCGTATAATATTTTCCCACCTCATAATCGGCGGCTGATTTTTTGTCCAACTTACAGGTGACATACCATCGAAAATCGGTGATCACTTTCCCAGCAGAATTGTTTTTCAAATCTGTATTCTCGCTGCTTGCAATTACACCATCAAAATCAGAAATCGTCATTTTATCCAACATGGAAACAAGATATTTATCCTCATACCCATCGATGATATTTGTGTAATACCCTGAAACAGGCGCATACAGATAGGTTGCAACTCCGGAAAGCTGTGTGTTCAAAGATTGTTTTTGCGTTTCCAATTGACTTATTTTCTCAGCATAATTTTCAGAAGAATTTACGGTGAGTTGACGTTTGTTCATTTGAATTAAAAGATCGTCTCGCTGCCTTACCGCCCCCGCAAAATCATTGCGACTAATGTCTGTTTTGATGTTTTTAAAAATATCTTCTATTTTTGAATCAATTTTATTGATATCCGATACAATAAAATCCTGTTCGACAGAACTGTTCGATAAGATGTTAATTTGACGGTCAATCTCCTCAATTTGCTGTTGAATTGATGTATCAAAGGACTGTTGATATGCATTTGCGATTTTTTGTCCTTTTGAAACTTTTTCACCGTCATCCACCGCCGACATGATATTGCTTTTCCCGTTCATAGTGACAGGCGTTTCCGACCGGAATATGTAACCTTCGGCTTCGGTCGTTTGCTCTACCGTTGCGGCGAGCGCAACTTCAGTCCGTACATCGGAAGAAACATGCGGTGCAATCTGAAAATAAGCATATACAAGAACAAAAATCGATGCGAGGAAAACTGCAAGGCTTTTCAACAGCTTTTCGGGGTGTAAAAACAATTTTTCAATCCAACTCATAGTTATCCGATTTGATTTGGCATGACAACTGCCAAATCAGTCGACTCCTTTCCTTCAAACGATCAACTGCAACTCTATTTTACGTTTCTGGATTTTTTCACCAAAAGTTCCGCTTCTTCTTTGATTTCTTCGGCAGTCTTGCCATCAAGCGTTATCCATGACACAGCACTATTTCGACGGAACCATGTCATTTGTCTTTTGGCATATCTTCTTGTGTTCTGTTTTAATTTTTCGATGCATTCGGGCAGAGTCGCTTCCTTTGAAAAATAAGGATACAGCTCCTTATATCCGATTGCCTGTCCCGCAGTGGGGGTGTTCATAAGCCCTCTCTCCATCAAGCCTCTTGTTTCTTCAACAAGCCCTTGTTCTATCATCAAATCCACTCGCTGATTGATTCGATTGTACAAAAGCTCACGGTTTTCAAATTTCAAACCGATAAGCAATGAATCGTATTTTGCGGGGGAAAGTTTGGAACGTCTTTTCCATTCAGACAATGGGATTCCGGTCGAACGATAAACCTCAAGCGCACGAATGATTCTTTTTATATCCGCAGCGTTCAGACTGTCTGCCGTTTCTTTGTCAATGTTCTGCAATTCGGAGCGCAAACTCTGTATTCCTTCCATGTCCGCTCTTTTTTCCAGCTCTGCTCTATATTCCGGCAGATTCTCATATGTTCCAAAATCGGTTGATGACAAAAAAGATCCAAATAAAGCCCTGTTCCACCGCAAAAAATCGGCAGGTTTCCCCGCGAAAGAATTTCTTCGGCACATATATCCGCCGCTTTGACATAATCGGAAACGGAATAACTTTCTCCAATCTCCAAGATATCAATCAAGTGGTGGCGCACACTGAGAGATTCTTCTTTCGTCGGTTTTGCAGTTCCGATATCCATTCCTCGGTAGAGTTGCATGGAATCGCAGGAGACAATTTCTCCGGAAAATTCTTTTGCAAGGCTTACTGCGAGATTGCTTTTTCCGCTTGCGGTAGGTCCTGTAATTGCCAATACTTGATTCAAACTCATACTCACTCTCAAAAATTATAAAATAATCATCGCGTCGCCAAAACTGAAGAATCGATATTTCTCCGCTACTGCACATTCATAGGCTTTAAGAATTTTCTCTCTACCAGCAAGCGCTGAAACCAACATAATCAACGTACTTTCCGGCAGATGGAAGTTGGTAATTAAGCTGTCAATCGCCCGAAACTTGTAACCGGGGTAGATGAAAATGTCTGTATAAGCACCGCCCGCATGAATCAGACCATTTTCATCCGCTGCCGATTCCAAAGTGCGACAGGAAGTTGTTCCCACCGCAATCACTTTGCCACCGCTTTTTTTGACGTTGTTAAAGCGTTCCGCACTTTCTTCCGTTATGGTATAGTATTCGCTGTGCATTTTATGTTCTTTTATGTTATTGACCTTTACGGGGCGAAAGGTTCCAAGCCCGACATGCAGCGTTACCGGTATGATTTCTACACCCTTGTCTTTCAATTTTTGCAGAAGTTCATCGGTAAAATGCAGCCCGGCAGTCGGTGCCGCCGAGGATCCTTCGTATTTTGCATATACGGTCTGATAGCGATCCTTTTCGCTCTCTCTGCTGTGGATATAGGGTGGCAA
>Ga0183099_1001133_pt1 | contig 16178 bp, 15 predicted proteins | sample Biomet1_FD_127788 | JGI IMG/M metagenome (GOLD analysis project Ga0183099, IMG submission 127788) | Microbial communities from bioreactor (seeded with anoxic lake sediment) at LBNL, California, USA - Biofuel metagenome 1 | ecosystem: Engineered > Bioreactor > Anaerobic > Unclassified ... | reverse complement strand
ACTATTTATTGGAAAAGGCAAAGACACAGGATCTGATTTATGCAGTGCCGGGACACCCGTTGGTTGCGGAGGATTCCGTCAAGCATCTGCTGGAGAACGAGGCGGGGATCGAAGTGGAAATCGTAGGGGGGAAGAGTTTCATCGACGATTTCTTTCAGGCGGTAGCCATCGATCCGATCGAGGGTTTCCAATTGGTGGATGGGTTGACCTTCCACCAGGACCAGCTGAGTTTGGGCAGTCACCTGATCATCATGCAAGTTTTCAATGAATTTGTGGCCAGTGATGTAAAATTGAAGCTGATGGAGAAATATCCGGATGAACACCAAGTGGCATTGGTCGATGCGGCAGGGACAAAGATGCAGAAAGTGACTTGGTGCCCGTTGTACGAGATGGACAGGCTAGAGGGCGTGCACAACTTGCTCTCCTTGTATGTTCCACCGCTTGAGAAAGATGAGCGAACGAAAAGCTTTGAGTTGACCCAAGCTTACATGGATGCCATCGTAGAAAAAGATGTTTGGGTGCAATCGCAGACGCACGAAAGCTTATTGCCTTATCTGAAGGAAGAATGCGAAGAAGTGGCCGAAGCGATCCAGAACGATGATATCGATAACCTGATCGAAGAGTTGGGCGATATTCTGCTCCAGGTTCTCTATCACGCCTCCTTTGGCGAACGGGAAGGCTTCTTCACGATGGAGGATGTCCTGGAAACATTGAACAGGAAATTGCGCAGACGCCATCCGCATGTTTTTGACGGAGTGAAAGCCGATACGATCGAAGAAATCGATAAGATGTGGCAAGCGATAAAAGCAAAAGAAAAGGGGAATTCCGATGAGACTAGATAAATTTTTGAAAGTATCCCGCTTGATCAAACGCAGATCGGTCGCCAAAGAAGTGGCGGACAAAGGGCGCATCCTGATCAACGGAAAGCAAGCAAAATCGAGTTCGACTGTCAAAGTCGGAGATGAAATGACGCTGCAGTTCGGAAACAAAACCGTCGTCGTTCGCATCGACAAAATTGTGGAAACGACTAAAAAGGATGAAGCGCAGGAAATGTATACCCTCATCAGCGAAACGGTCGCACCCAGAACGGAAGAAAATCGCTTCTGATGATGCGAAAGGCCATGGACAATCCGCGCCGTTTCTTCTATACTTTTACATGAGCAAAACTATTCAGAGATAACGGGATTGTGGAAGTTTTCAAGGAGGCGATCAGGGTGAAGGAAAAGACGGAAAAAAAGACAGCTGACAACGTAACCGTGATGCAAAATGATTTTACGAAGGCGCAGCACAGTCAGAAACGTATATTTCAGAGGGAAAAGAAAGCCCATATGAGAAGATTATCCCTGATTTTTGTCGTCGGCGCTGCCCTGATTGTGCCGTGCCTGTGGAAAACAGTCGGAAACTGGTTGGAAATCCGTAAGTTGGATGCTGCAATCGTTTTGGCCCAAACTGATAAAAAACAGGCTGAGGACGAAAATACGCAATTGACTTATGAAGTCAAACTGTTGCAGGATGACGAATACATCGCCAAATTGGCACGCGGTAAATATTATTTGAGCAGAGACGGCGAGATCATCTTTAGTTTGCCAGAGGATAATCAGACAAAAATGGCCGAGAAACAAGAGAATGCGGAAGATTTGGATTCATGAATACAGCGATGGATAAAGATTCTATTTTTTTCTGCATAATCCATGGTATAATTAGTTGAGCAAAAATGAAGGAGGAACTTTTTTTTTATGTCAATAGAAGTTGGGAACAAAGTATCAGGAAAAGTTACAGGGATTACAAATTTTGGTGCATTCATTGATTTAGGTGGCGGTAAGACAGGACTAGTTCATATTAGTGAAATTTCTGATACTTTCGTAAAGGAAATAAAGGACGTTTTGAAGGTTGGCGATGAAGTGACCGTTAAGGTGATGTCCATTGCGGATGATGGGAAGATCGGTTTATCCATCCGTAAAGCTGTGGATAAGCCAGCAGGGGAAGTTTCCAGACCTCAACGAGAAAGCAGACCGTATCAAAAAAGTACAACTCCTCGCCCGGAAGGCTCTTTTTCTAAAGGCAGAAAAGATTTCTCAGCCCATCAGGATAAAGGTCTTAAAAACGACTTTGACTCGTTGATGAGCAGCTTCTTGAAGGACAGCGAAGACCGTCTGACTTCCATCAAGCGCAATACGGAAGGCAAACGCGGCGGCCGTGGCGGCAGACGTGGATAGAAAACAGTAATTTCTAGAGGATGGGCAAAAGGGAAACCGATTGTCACACCCTCTTTTTTGCTTTACGAAGAAAGAAAGCAGGGGTACTATGCAGGAATATATTCTGCGTCTATGCAAAGAAGTGGAACGTCACCGACTATGGGAAAAAGAAAGCCGCTTGCTTGTAGCGGTATCCGGCGGCGTAGATTCCATGGCATTATTGGGGCTAATCCAACAATTGCCGCGGGAATGGCAACCACAGTTCGCAGTGGTGCATGTCCACCATCATCTCAGGGAAGAATCAGATGATGAATTCCGGATGATTAAAGACTACTGCAGGAAACAAGGAATAGCTTTTTTCGCCGAACATTGGTCAGAAGAAAAACATCCGAAGTCAAACCTGGAAATGGCAGCAAGGGAATTCCGCTATGCCTTCTTTGCCGACATGATGCAAAAATGGCCAGCGACCCACTTGGTGACAGCGCATCATGCGGATGATCAGCTGGAGACGATTCTGATGCGTTTGGTGAGGGGAAGCACATTGAAGGGCATATCAGGCATCGCTTTTTCACGCGCTTTTGGCCGAGGGCAACTCGTTCGTCCGTTGCTGTCGTTCCAAAAAGACGATCTCTACCGGATCTGCGGGATGGCCGGAATCCCTTATCTGGAAGACAGCACCAATTCGGAACTGACGTTTTCGCGGAACAGATACCGGAACAGCATCATCCCGCTGCTGCAGTTGGAAAACCAACAGGCATCCAGGCATTTCGGCGATTTTTCGGAAGATCTGCAGGATGTGTTAAAGGTCGTTCAGCCAATTGTAGCGGATTCTTTTCGCTCGTTGTTCACCAGAGATGATGCGGATTGGGTTTTGGATCTGGTCGGGTGGCAGGCCTGTGACATTTCCTTGCAGCGGCTCGTGCTCAGCTATTTTGTGACGGAACAGCTGATACCGGCAGGATATGACTTCCGGAGGAGCCAACTGACTGCTGTGATGGATCTTGCCAAGAACCAATCTCCGCAAAAGCAAATATCTTTGGTGGGAGGGTGGCAGGCCAGAAAAAGGTATGATAAACTTATTTTCTTATCCCCTGATTCGGCCAGAACCGCTTTTTCTGCTTTTTCTGAAGAATTGGAGCTAAATAAATGGGTAACCTTGCCATATCATGGTAGAATAGGATTATTTCATAGCGATAATGCGTTTTCAAAAGAACTTCCGAAGAATGCTCTAAGCGTCGTCATCAAGGACGAAACGGCATATATGCCTATTACTGTGCGTTCCCGGCGTTCGGGAGATAAGATCGTTTTGAACAAAGACCAGCCATTCACAAAAAAAGTGAGACCGGCTTTTTGTGGATAAAAAATTACCGGATGAAGAAAGACGAAAAGCCTGTATCGTCACTGATGGCGAGGGACATATCTTATGGGTGCCGGGCTATGCCCAGTCCGTCTGGTTGTCCGAGAATGACAACGAACAAACGTGTTACAGATTGATCTACATAAAATAATTTTTTGAGGTGAAAGAAATGTTGCATCCTGATATCGAGGAAGTATTATACAGTGAAGAAGAAATCAGCGCAGTAGTCAAAGACTTGGGCGCGCAATTGACGAAAGAATATGAAGGGAAAAATCCATTAGTGATCGGTGTACTGAAAGGAGCCGTCATGTTCATGACCGACTTATCGCGTGCTATGGACTGCGACCTGGAGCTGGATTTCATGGACGTTTCCAGCTATGGAGCGGGAATGGAATCAAGCGGCGATGTGAAAATCCTGAAAGATTTGGATACGACCGTGGACGGACGCGATCTGTTGATTGTGGAGGACATCATTGACACTGGGCGGACTTTAAGCTACTTGATTGAAATATTCAAATACCGTAAAGCCAAATCCATAAAAGTAGTCACGTTGATGGATAAAAAAGAACGCCGCGTAGTGGATTTGGAAGCGGATTACATTGGTATCAACGTTCCGAATGAGTTCGTTGTTGGATACGGATTGGACTTCAACGAAAAGTACCGCAATCTCCCTTATATCGGTATTCTAAAAACCGAAGTTTATGAGTAAAATCATTCGTTAAAATTGGTCAGATATGATATGATTAGTGAGATACCAGTATATTGTACAAACAAAAAAGATGAGACGTAAGATAAAGTCTGCGAAGAACGATATCTGACGAGGAGGTTCTAATGAAAAAAAATAATTTTCTTAAAAGCAGCGGCTTTTATGTGCTGATCTTCCTTGCGATCATTGCAGTGGTTTCGATGATTACAGGCGGCATGGACACAGAGACGAGCCAAGAAATTTCAGCAAGCGAATTTATGGATGCCTTGAACTCGGAAGAGGTGGATAGTTTTACGATCCAACCTGGTGCAGGCGTTTATGAAATCAGCGGTGAATACCGCACCGAACAAGAACTGGAAGTGGCTGATTCATCCAGCGATCTGCTGTTGTTTGATGATACGACCAGCACTACAACGAAGAATTTCACAACCAGAGTTTTACCGAATGATGAAACACTGAAACAGATCACGGACATCGCCGAAACGACGGATACACAGATGGTGCCGCTGGAAGAAGATCAGTCCGGCGCATGGATCAGCATCCTGTTCAGCGTATTGCCGATCGTCATCTTCATCTTCTTCATGTACATGATGATGGGCCAAGCTGGAGCGGGCAAGGCGGTAACCGCAATGTCATGAACTTCGGCAAAACAAAGTCTGAAGATGCTACCAAAAACCGATGAAAGACGTTTTTCTGACGTTGCTGGTGCCGAGGAAGAAAACAAGAGCTTGTGGAAGTAGTGGAATTCCTGAAGGATCCGCGTCGTTTCACAGCACTTGGAGCAAGAATTCCGGCGGGGGTTTTGTTGGAAGGACCTCCAGGAACAGGTAAGACATTATTGGCCAAAGCTGTTGCTGGTGAGGCCGGTGTACCTTTCTTCTCGATTTCCGGTTCGGAATTCGTGGAAATGTTCGTCGGTGTCGGTGCCAGCCGTGTGCGTGATTTGTTCGAGCAAGCCAAAAAAGCGGCTCCTGCAATCATCTTCATCGATGAAATCGATGCAGTTGGGCGTCAACGTGGCGCCGGTATGGGTGGCGGCCATGATGAACGCGAACAAACACTGAATCAACTGTTGGTTGAGATGGACGGTTTCTCAGGTAATGAAGGCATCATCGTAATTGCCGCAACAAACCGTTCCGATGTACTCGATCCGGCATTGCTTCGTCCAGGCCGTTTTGACCGCCAGATTTTGGTGGGAAGACCGGATGTAAAAGGCCGTGAAGCGATATTGAAAGTACATTCCCGCAACAAACCGTTGGCAAGCAATGTCGATCTGAAAGTTGTCGCGCAACAAACACCAGGCTTCTCTGGAGCAGATCTGGAAAACCTGTTGAACGAAGCTGCGTTGGTTGCAGCCAGACGGAACAAAACAAAAATTGATGCCCTTGATGTGGATGAGGCGCATGACCGTGTCATCGCCGGCCCTGCCAAGCGGGATCGTGTCATCAGCAAGCGCGAACGCGAAATGGTTGCCTACCATGAAGCCGGCCACACGATTGTCGGTATGGTACTGAGCGATGCGCGCATTGTCCACAAAGTTACGATCGTTCCACGCGGTCGCGCGGGTGGATATGCAATCATGCTTCCGAAAGAAGATCGATTCCTCATGACGAAGGATGAGTTGTTGGAACAAGTTGTCGGATTGCTTGGTGGACGTGTAGCGGAGGAAGTTGTCTTCAACGTCCAAACTACGGGCGCCAGCAACGACTTCGAACAGGCTACGGGCTTGATCAGAAGCATGGTTACCGAATACGGTATGAGTGATAAGTTGGGTACTGTACAGTATGAAGGAAATCATCAAGTATTCGTCGGTCGTGACTACGGTCAAACCAAAGCATACTCTGAAGATATTGCTTACCAAATCGACTCGGAAGTCCGTCGCATGATGAATGAAGCGCATATCAGAGCGCGTCAAATCATCGAAGAACACCGTGAACAACTGAATTTGATCGCTGAGAAATTGTTGGAACTGGAAACATTGGATGAGAAAACAATCCGCAGCCTGTTCGAAACCGGCCAAATGCCTTCGGACTCAAATACAGAAGAATATCCAAGCGAAAAAGCACAGTCTTTTGAAGAGGCCAAACGGGCCCTTGAAAAGAAAGAAGCTGAAAAAATTCATCAGGAAGAGCAGATGCTTGCTGATGATGAATCCCAAGATTCATTACCTGCTGCCGATGGAAAAGCAGAAAATGAATCGGAAAATCAAGACACAGATACTGAAGAAAAATAAAACAAATAGAATTTTGCGAAAAGTCTGGGACGAAAATCCCGGACTTTTTGTCATCACCGCGTGGTTTCACAGTACCAAGTGAGCAAAGTGTGGTTGCTTTCAGCTTGACCTATAGTAGAATGATAGAGAAACAATTTAAGAATGCAATGGAGGATTATACATGAGTAGTTATTTAATTAAGGCGTTAGCCTATGAAGGACAATTCCGGGCCTATGCGATCGACGCTACAGAAGCGGTTGCTGAGGCTCAAAAAAGGCATGATACATGGAGTGCCTCTTCTGCAGCTTTGGGCCGCACAATGGTGGGGACTTTGTTGCTGGCTGCGGCTGGATTGAAGAATGAGGAAAAAATGACCGTGATCGTGAACGGAGATGGCTTGGGGGGCCGTATACTCGCTGATGCGAACGGAAAAGGCGATATCAAAGCCTATATTTCTAACCCGAATGTCAACCTTGCATTGAACGGTGATGGCAAACTGGATGTACGCGCAGTTGTGGGGACTGAAGGCACTTTGACCGTCATCAAAGATCTGGGTATGAAGGAACCGTTCACGGGACAAGTTTCTCTGGTCAGCGGCGAATTGGGCGAGGATTTCACCTACTATATGGCAAATTCTGAGCAAATCCCTTCAGCTATCGGGTTAAGCGTACTGGTTGATACGGATGATTCGATCAAAGCGGCTGGTGGATTCATGATTCAAGTGATGCCTGACGCCAGCGATGAAGCCATCACAAAAGTGGAACAAAATATCGCAGCTATTCCCTTAGTCTCCAGATTGATGGAAAACGGTGAAACGCCTGAACAGATCTTGGCGCGTATATTGGGCGAAGAAAATGTGGAAGTCCTGGAAAAGATGCCGGTTCGTTTCCACTGCGATTGTTCAAGAGAACGTTTCGCTGGTGGTTTGAGTTCAATCGGTAAAGATGAACTTCATGAGATGATTGTTGAGGATCACGGGGCTGAAGTGGTCTGCCATTTCTGTGGCGAAAAATACCATTATTCGGAAGCTGATCTTCAGGAATTGGTTACGGCCATTGATGAGAAGCGTGCCGCCAACATCTAAATTAGCCAGCGTTTCACTTGTAATGCGGTTTCGCGTAACCTACAATGAAACTAATCTGTTCGTTTGATGGAAGTGATCAGTAAAATTTAGCTTAGCTGGAGGAATCGACATGGTAAAAATAGTCTCTTCAATTGCGAGTTTGATCGGGGAAACACCGATAATCAAACTGAATAAAGTTGTGCCTGAGGGTGTGGCTGATGTTTACGTCAAGTTGGAGTCTTTCAACGCGGGCGGAAGCGTGAAAGATCGCATCGCTCTGAATATGATTGAAGTGGCTGAAGAAGAAGGACTTCTGAAACCCGGTTATACAATCGTTGAGCCGACAAGCGGAAATACAGGAGTGGGTTTGGCCATGTTGGCTGCTGCGAAAGGCTACAAAGCCATTTTTGTGATGCCGGATACGATGAGCATGGAAAGACGTTTACTGTTGGCAGCATACGGCGCAGAATTGGTTCTGACGCCAGGAGCGGAAGGAATGAATGGTTCGATTGCAAGAGCAAGGGAAATCGCAATGCAACCGGAACACTTTATGCCGATGCAGTTTGATAACTCGGCCAATCCTGCTGTGCATGAAGCCATCACAGGTCCGGAAATCATCGAGGCTTTTGAAGGCAAGACGCCGGATGCTTTTATTGCCGGAGTGGGAACGGGGGGAACCGTTACAGGAGTCGGCAAGGCTTTGCGCAAAGTCAATCCCAATGTGGAGATATATGCATTGGAGCCTACCGATTCGGCTGTGTTGAGCGGAAAGCCGAAAGGCCCGCATAAAATACAAGGTATCGGAGCCGGATTCATCCCGTCTGTATTGGATACGACACTGTACAACGGTATTGTCCAAGTCTCCAATGAACAAGCTTTCGAAATGGCTCGACGCGTTGCGCGGGAAGAAGGCGTTTTGGTGGGGATTTCAGGCGGAGCTGCCATCGCTGGTGCGATTGAAGTGGCCATCCGTTTAGGCAAAGGCAAATCTGTCGTGACGGTGGCACCGGATAACGGAGAACGCTACCTGTCCACGCCTCTGTTCAGCGTAGAATAATAGATGGAAAAAGAAGGGCAGGCCGATCGGATGGCTTGTTCTTTTTTCTTATCGGCGAGTCACCATACATAATTGGATAAGATATTTTTCTTTTCTTACGGATTGTAAGATGATAGAATGGTCCAAGAGTTTTTTAGCATCCAAAAAATGGATGGAATCAACATAAATAAATAAATAAATAAAAAAGGGAGTAAAAAATGTATAAAATCGGTAATATTGAAATCAATAACCCCGTTGCAGTGGCACCTATGGCCGGGATCAGCAACGCGGCCTTCCGTGTCACGGTTAAAGAAATGGGCGCGGGCTTGGTTGTCTGCGAGATGATAAGCGACAAAGGGATTCAATTCCGCAATGAGAAGACCTTACGGATGCTACACATCGAGCCTAACGAATATCCGCTGAGTGTCCAAATCATGGGTGGCAATAAGGATACCCTGGTTGAAGCGGCAAAATACGTGGCGGAAAACACGGAAGCGGCCATCATCGACATCAACATGGGCTGTCCCGTCAGCAAAGTGATCAAGGCGGAAGCAGGAGCCAAGTGGTTGTTGGATCCGGGCAAAGTCTATGAAATGGTTTCCGCTGTCGTGGATGCCGTGGATAAGCCGGTTACCGTAAAAATGCGGACGGGTTGGGATTCCGATCATCTTTTTGCAGTGGAGAATGCTTTGGCGGCAGAACGCGCTGGTGCAGCCGCGGTTGCGATGCATGGACGCACGCGTGTACAGATGTATGAAGGACACGCCGACTGGAACATCTTCAAGGACGTTAAACAGGCTTTGAAGCGTATCCCGTTATTGGGGAACGGAGATGTGAAGTCACCTGAGGATGCGAAACGGATGATGGATGAAACGGGCGTGGATGGTGTTATGATAGGCCGCGCTGCCTTGAGCAACCCTTGGATGATCAAACAGACAGTCCATTATCTGGAAACTGGAGAAATGTTGCCGCAATCGACCCCGCGCGAGAAATTGGAAATTGCAAAACTGCATTTGGACAGATTGACCGATCTTAAGGGCGAAACCGTAGCTGTCAAAGAGTTCCGTAGCATCGCGGCTTATTACTTGAAAGGCATTCCGCGTGCTTCAAAAACAAAAGCTGCAGTCACATCAGCATCCAGACAACAAGAAGTAGTTGACTTGTTGGATCGCTTCATTTTCGAAGTAGAGGAACGCGAAGCTTCAAAAGAAGCGCGTACATTCGAAAAAATCGAAATAAATAGCTAAGACGGCTTGATTTTTCACTCTTTTATTGGCAATATTAAGAAGATTATGAATCAAGAAGATTTAAGAACGGAGTGACCTCATTGAGTCAAGAAAAACATTCAGAAGAAATGAATGACCAGTTGCTGATTCGCCGTGAAAAGATGCAGGCTTTACGCGAAGAAGGAATTGAACCCTTTCAAAATGGTTTTGTAAGAACACATTTATCTGCAACAATCCATCAAGAGTTCGATGCTTTTACGAAAGAGGAAATCGAAGCAAAAGATGAGACCATCGTTTCAGTAGCCGGCAGAATCATGACAAAACGCGGAAAAGGGAAGGTTGGCTTTGCTCACTTGCAGGACAGTAAAGGCCAAATTCAGATTTACGTGCGCAAAGATGTGGTTGGGGAAGAGGATTATGCGATCTTTAAGCAAGCGGATCTTGGGGACATCATTGGCGTAACTGGCCCGATCATGAAAACTGATGCCGGTGAAGTCACCATCAAACCGACGCAACTTGTGCATTTGACGAAAGCATTGCGTCCGTTGCCTGACAAATATCACGGCTTGACGAATGTTGAACAGAAATATCGTCAACGTTATCTTGACTTGATCAGCAACAAAGAGAGCTTCAATAAGTTCGTGCAACGTAGCCAGATCATCAGCGAAATCAGAACTTACTTGAACGGGCTGGGTTATTTGGAAGTCGAAACACCGACATTGCATAACATGGCAGGTGGGGCTACCGCAAGACCGTTCATCACGCACCATAATGCATTGGACATGGAATTGTACATGCGCATCGCGTTGGAGTTGCATCTGAAGCGCCTTGTGATCGGCGGCATGGAAAAGGTTTATGAAATCGGTCGTGTATTCCGTAACGAAGGAATCGATACAACCCACAATCCGGAATTCACGATGTTGGAAATGTATACAGCCTATACGGACTTCCACGATGTGATGGAAGTGGTCGAAGGCATCTTCGAGACGGTTACAACAAAAGTCAAAGGCTCTTCAACAGTAGTCTATGACGGCACCGAAATCAACTTGGCCGGCCCATACCCGCGCATCCACATGGTTGACGCAGTCAAAGCCGTTACAGGCGTCGATTTCTGGGCACCGATGACGGATGCAGAAGCGCAAGCTTTGGCGGAAAAACACAATGTGCCTTTCACTAAGAACATGACGGTAGGGCATATCATCAATGAATTTTTCGAAGCGTTTGTGGAAGATACATTGGTTCAGCCGACATTCATCTATGGACACCCGTTGGCGATTTCGCCATTGGCACGCAAAAATGAAGAAGATCCGCGCTTTACGGACCGTTTCGAAATCTTCATTATGGGCAAGGAATACGGAAACGCCTTTACCGAGCTTACGGATCCGATCGATCAAAGAGAACGTTTCGAAGCGCAAGCGATGGAGAAAGAGCAAGGAAATGACGAAGCACATGGTGTGGATGAAGACTTCATAGAGGCTTTGGAATACGGTATGCCTCCGACAGGCGGCTTGGGTATCGGCATCGACAGATTCGTGATGATGTTGACGGATAGTCAATCAATCCGTGACGTTCTGCTGTTCCCTACGATGAGAAATCTAGAGATTTAACTTGAATGTGAGGGGCTGCCGCAATTTGCGGTAGCCCTTTTAAATGAAAAAAAACGGGAAATATTGAAAATAAAACAAGACAAACTGTTGACGGTCAGAAATATACGTGGTATGATTCAAAAGGTGATTTTTGTACACAGATCCCTGAACATATCTTTCAGTCGTGCTGACTGGTGTATGATAGTCACAGAAAGAATAGTAAGTCGAAAATTTCGATTTATTTATTTTTTTAACTAAAAAGGAACCACCTGGATGTGTGGACCTAGCTATCCCATCGAGGAAGGAGGAAAATCAATGCCTACAATTAATCAACTAGTGCGTAAACCGCGCCAATCTGCTATTGAAAAATCAAAATCTCCTGCTTTAGGAAAAGGTTACAATAGCTTCAAAAAATCACAAACAAATACAAACTCACCTCAAAAACGTGGTGTTTGTACGCGTGTGGGTACAATGACTCCGAAAAAACCTAACTCAGCGTTACGTAAGTACGCTCGTGTACGTTTGTCTAACTTGTTAGAAGTTACAGCTTACATTCCTGGTATCGGACATAACCTACAAGAACATAGTGTGGTGCTTATCCGTGGCGGACGAGTAAAAGACTTGCCAGGGGTACGTTATCATATCGTTCGTGGAGCTCTTGATACAGCCGGTGTAAACAACCGTATGCAAAGCCGTTCTAAATACGGTGCTAAGAGACCTAAGAAAAAATAATTAAACATCAAACCTATAAATAGAAAAGTTAAGGAAGGAGGAATTTGAATGCCTCGTAAAGGTCCAGTTACAAAACGTGAAGTAATGCCAGATCCGATTTACAATTCTAAATTGGTGACTCGTTTGATCAACCGTATCATGGTTGATGGAAAACGTGGTAAAGCTGCTACCATCTTATATAACGCATTTGAAATGATTAAAGAATCTACAGGAAACGACCCGTTGGAAGTTTTCGAACAAGCTATGAAAAACATCATGCCTGTTTTAGAAGTAAAAGCACGTCGTGTAGGGGGTTCTAACTACCAAGTTCCTATCGAAGTACGTCCAGATCGTCGTATGGCTTTAGGCTTGCGTTGGTTGGTAAACTACTCTCGTCTACGCGGTGAAGATACCATGGAAGAGCGTCTGGCTAAAGAAATTATGGATGCTGCCAACAACTCTGGTGCTTCAGTCAAGAAACGTGAAGATACACATAAAATGGCAGAAGCTAACAAAGCTTTCGCTCACTACCGTTGGTAAAATTTTCTTGCAAGAATTTTTTCTTGCAAGAAATTTGCTTTATGGTTGCGTAAGTCACCATTTTTCCAATAAAATGGACTTGCAATTACTTTTAAAAGAGAGAGGTGTTGAAATAAGATGGCACAAAGAGAATTTTCTCTAGAAAACACGAGAAATATCGGTATCATGGCTCATATCGACGCAGGTAAAACAACGACGACTGAGCGTGTATTGTACTATACCGGTAAAATCCATAAAATCGGTGAAACCCACGAAGGGGCTTCACAAATGGACTGGATGGAACAAGAACAAGAACGTGGGATTACCATCACTTCAGCTGCCACTACTGCACAATGGAAAGGGTATCGCGTAAATATCATCGATACTCCTGGTCACGTTGACTTCACTATCGAAGTTGAACGTTCTCTGCGTGTTTTGGATGGAGCTGTTGCTTTACTTGATTCACAATCAGGTGTAGAACCTCAAACTGAAACGGTTTGGCGTCAAGCTACAACTTATGGTGTACCTCGTATCATCTTCGCAAACAAAATGGACAAATTGGGAGCAGATTTCTTATACTCTTTAGGCACTCTCCATGATCGTCTACAAGCTAACGCGCATCCGATTCAATTGCCGATTGGTTCTGAAGATACATTCAAAGGAATTATCGATTTAGTCGAAATGAAGGCTGAAATCTATGACAACGATGAAGGTACTGAATACCATGAAGAAGAAATTCCAGCGGAATATCTTGAAGCAGCTGAAGAGTGGCGTACTAAATTGGTTGAAGCTGTTGCTGAAACTGATGAAGCTTTGATGGAAAAATATCTTGATGGTGAAGAAATTACGAAAGAAGAATTGAAAAAAGGTATTCGTACTGCTACATGTAATGTAGAATTTTTCCCGATGCTTTGCGGTTCTGCTTTCAAAAATAAAGGTGTTCAATTATTGCTTGATGCAGTTATCGACTACCTTCCATCACCATTGGATGTTCCGGCTATCACAGGTACTGACGATGACGGTGAAGAAATAAGTGTCCCTGCAAGCGACGAAGCGCCATTTGCAGCTCTAGCATTTAAAGTTATGACTGACCCGTTCGTGGGCCGTCTGACATTCTTCCGCGTATACGCTGGTACTTTACAAAGTGGTTCTTACGTTCAGAATGCTACTAAAGGCAAACGCGAACGTGTAGGCCGTATCCTGCAGATGCATGCTAACCATCGTAACGAAATCCCAGAAGTATTTGCTGGAGATATCGCTGCAGCGGTTGGTTTGAAAGATACAACTACTGGAGATACTTTGTGTGATGAAAAGATACATGTTATCCTTGAATCCATGAACTTCCCGGAACCAGTTATCGAAGTTGCGATTGAACCTAAATCAAAAGCTGACCAAGATAAAATGGGTATCGCGTTACAGAAACTTTCTGAAGAAGATCCTACTTTCCGTGCTTCCACTAACCCAGAGACTGGTCAAACAATCATCGCGGGTATGGGTGAATTGCACTTGGACATCATCGTTGACCGTATGAGACGTGAGTTCAAAGTTGAAGCTACAGTAGGTGCTCCTCAAGTATCTTACCGTGAAACATTCCGTCAATCAGTTCAATCTGAAGGTAAATTCGTTCGTCAATCAGGTGGTAAAGGTCAATTCGGTCACGTATGGGTTGAATTTACTCCTAATGAAGAAGGAAAAGGCTTTGAGTTCGAAAATGCTATCGTCGGTGGGGTTGTTCCTCGTGAATACATCCCTGCAGTTGAAGCTGGTTTGAAAGACGCAATGGAAAACGGTGTGTTGGCTGGTTATCCTTTAGTTGACGTTAAAGCTAAATTGTATGATGGTTCTTACCATGATGTCGATTCATCTGAAACAGCATTTAAAGTTGCTGCTTCACTTGCTTTGCGTAACGCAGCTAAAAAAGCTGATCCTGCAATCCTTGAACCAATGATGGCTGTAGAAATTACAGTTCCTGATGACTATTTGGGAGATGTAATGGGACATGTAAGTTCTCGTCGTGGACGTATCGAAGGTACTGAAGCACGCGGTAACGCACAAATCGTTAAGAGCAGCATTCCATTATCAGAAATGTTTGGATATGCTACAACTTTACGTTCTTCTACACAAGGCCGCGGAACGTTCTCAATGACATTCGATCATTACGAAGCTGTTCCTAAATCTGTTCAAGAAGAAATCATCAAGAAGAGCGGAAAAAATAGCGAAGAGTAATCTCGCTGTTGCTTAGCTTGTATATTGCTTTTTCGAGCACAAATCGGTATACTTTATACGATAGACGTTTAGAGTCTAGACAAATTATAAGCACTCAATATGAGGAGGAAATGATTTAAAATGGCAAAAGTAAAATTCGACCGTTCAAAACCCCATGTAAACGTTGGTACAATCGGACACGTTGACCATGGTAAAACAACATTAACTGCAGCTATCACAACAGTTTTAGCTAAAAAAGGGTTCGCTGAAGCATCTAACTATGCTGCAATCGACAACGCTCCAGAAGAAAGAGAACGTGGTATCACGATCAACACTTCTCACGTTGAATACTCAACTGAAACTCGTCACTACGCTCACGTAGACTGCCCAGGCCATGCTGACTATGTTAAAAACATGATCACTGGTGCTGCACAAATGGACGGCGCTATCTTAGTAGTTTCTGCTGCTGATGGCCCAATGCCACAAACTCGCGAGCACATCTTGTTGTCTCGTCAAGTTGGTGTTCCTTACATCGTAGTATTCTTGAACAAAGTCGACATGGTTGACGATGAAGAGTTATTGGAATTAGTTGAAATGGAAGTTCGTGACCTGTTAACAGAATACGATTTCCCTGGCGACGATGTTCCTGTAATCTCTGGTTCAGCTTTGAGAGCTCTTGAAGGCGACGCAGCTTACGAAGAAAAAATCTTGGAATTGATGGCTGCTGTTGACGAATACATCCCAACTCCAGTTCGTCAAACTGACAAGCCATTCATGATGCCTATCGAGGACGTATTCTCAATCACTGGACGTGGTACTGTTGCTACAGGCCGTGTTGAACGTGGACAAGTCCGCGTTGGTGACGAAGTTGAAATCGTCGGTATTGCTGAAGAAACTAAGAAAACAGTTGTTACCGGTGTTGAAATGTTCCGTAAATTATTGGATTACGCTGAAGCTGGCGATAACGTAGGAGCTTTGTTACGTGGTGTTACACGTGAGCAAATCCAACGTGGTCAAGTATTGGCTAAACCAGGTTCAATCACTCCACATACAACTTTCACTGCTGAAGTTTATGTTCTTTCAAAAGAAGAAGGTGGTCGTCACACTCCATTCTTCACAAACTACCGTCCACAATTCTATTTCCGTACAACTGACGTTACAGGCGTATGTAACTTACCAGAAGGCGTTGAAATGGTAATGCCTGGCGACAACGTTACTATGACTATTGAATTGATCCACCCAATCGCTATCGAAGAAGGAACTAAGTTCTCTATTCGTGAAGGTGGCCGTACAGTAGGCGCTGGCGTTGTAGCAACAATCACTAAATAATTTTATTTCAAAATAAAATTCGAAAAACGGGAG
>Ga0183099_1001132_pt1 | contig 16180 bp, 19 predicted proteins | sample Biomet1_FD_127788 | JGI IMG/M metagenome (GOLD analysis project Ga0183099, IMG submission 127788) | Microbial communities from bioreactor (seeded with anoxic lake sediment) at LBNL, California, USA - Biofuel metagenome 1 | ecosystem: Engineered > Bioreactor > Anaerobic > Unclassified ... | reverse complement strand
CAGCTAAAAGAATACCAATACCTACTGCAGATTTAATAATACCGGAATTAACAGTCCCTGCCTCAGTAATGCCCACATGCAAAGGATAGTCACACTGACCTGCCAAAAGTCTATACGCCGCTATAGTCATTGGAACATCATGACACTTTAAGGAAACTTTAATATTATTATAATTCAAATCTTCTAAAATATGAATATGGCGCCACGCAGCTTCAACCATAGCCTCAGCAGTTGGATGCTCATACTTCACTAATAGGTCTTTGGGCAATGAACCGGCATTAACCCCTATTCTAATAGGCAAATTTCGCTCTTCTGCAGCTTTTACCACTTCTACAACTTTTTCCCGCCCACCAATATTCCCTGGGTTCAAGCGTAAACCATCTACACCGGCCGCAATAGCCGCTAGTGCTAACTTGTGGTCAAAATGAATATCCGCTATTATGGGAATTTCTATTGCTTTTTTTATCGGTATAAGAGCCTTGGCCGCTTCCATAGTTGGCACCGTACAACGAATAATCTCACAACCCAAACCCTCTAAATTCTTGATTTGCGCAATAGTCGCAACTGCGTCTTCTGTTTTTGTATTAGTCATAGATTGTACTGCAATCGGATTATTACCACCAATAGCAACTTTGCCTATATTTAGCACTCTTGTTTGTCTGCGTTTCATTTTAGAATTTCCCCTCTACTTAACGTGTTATATCCTTAACAGTAGAAAATATTGTAAGAGCTAAAATAATAGCTATACCTACCATTTGGATGGCTTCCATATAACGAGGCGCTAGAGGTTTGCCACGCACTGCCTCTACTAATAATACTACAAAATGTCCACCATCTAAAGCCGGTATAGGCAATAAATTAATAATCGCTAAATTTAGACTTAAAAACGCAATGAAACTTAACAGGGCTAACAGTCCTTGTGACGCCACATCACCAGCCATTTGGGCCACACCAATTGGGCCGGCCACTTCTGCAGGAGCCTTACCTGTAATAATTTTTTGTAAACCATTTACCATTGAGATAATAATACGATGAGTATAGCTAACAGACATTTTTCCGGCTTCTAAAAATCCAACACTTTGTTTCATGAATTTAGGAGAAACCCCAATAAGAGGTCTTTGTACTTCTTCATTGTAAACAGCTTTCATTTTATAATCACGCAAAGACCCTGCTCTATCTACATGCAAAGTAACCTCATTAGTCCCAGCGGCTTTTAACTTAACAACTAAATCATTCCAATCACTAACTTGCTGGCCGTTAACTGCCAATATTTTATCATCCGGCATAAGACCGGCATCAGAAGCTGCCTGCTTGGGTACCACAGTCCCCAAAACAGGTTTATTAACTGGTACGTCTACACCAGAAATTGCAAAAATACCTAAAAATAAAACTATGGGTAAAAGAAAATTCATAAGAGACCCTGCTAATATAACCAACATTCTAGCAGGAATTGATTTAGTCGAAAACCCATTTGTAACTGCTTCAGCCCCAGGTTCCATACCTGCTATTTTATTATAGCCACCTAATGGAATTAGCCGCAAAGAATATGTAGTCTCCGCTGATTTTGTTTGGTATAGTAAAGGTCCAAAACCAATGGCAAATTCATCTACTCGCATACCTGTAGCCTTTGCAGTTATGAAATGACCTAGTTCATGTACAGTGATTAAAACACCAAAAACCAATATTGCTGCTAATATAGTTATCAAATTCTACCTCCATTAATATAATTCTGCTAAAATTGCATTTGCCTTTTCACGAGTTTCTCTATCAGTGTTCTCTATATCTTCTAAAGAGGGCGTTGCAATATTTGTGAATTTTTCCAAAGTTGCGGCAATAAGGTTTTTAATATCCAAAAACTTAATGCGGCCTGCCAAAAAAGCATAAACTGCGACTTCATTAGCCGCATTAAATACACAGGGCATAATACCTCCTGCGCGGCCACATTCTATAGCCAATTTAAATGCACCAAAAACATTTGTATCTATACTTTCAAAAGTAAGTGTCCCTGCTTTCACCAAATCCAGTTGTCCAAAAGCATTATCCCAACGGTCAGGATAACTCAAAGCATACTGAATAGGCAAACGCATATCAGCTAATCCCAATTGCGCCATAACAGAACCATCCACATATTCTACTAAAGAATGAACTATACTTTGTGGATGCACCACTGCCTCTATTTTACCGTAATCCATATCAAAAAGCCAATGGGCTTCCATAATTTCTAGGCCCTTATTTACCAAAGTAGCCGAATCCACGGTAATCTTCTGACCCATAGACCAATTAGGATGGCATAAACATTGCTCCAAGGTAACATTTGCTAAATCGTCCACCGTTCTTCCCCTAAATGGACCGCCGGAAGCCGTAATAAGCAATCTTTTTACTTCTCTATGCTTATTTCCCTGCAAAGCTTGAAATATGGCGCAATGTTCGCTATCTACAGGAGTTATTGCTACACCATGCTGTTTAACAGCTGCCATGACAATACTACCCGCTGCCACCATCGTTTCCTTATTGGCTAAAGCTATATTTTTACCACTTTTAATGGCTTCTAACGTAGGCCTCAACCCTGCATAACCAACCATAGCAGCCAATACAGTATCAGCATCTTCATGAGTAGCTATAGCCTGCAAACCCTCGGCGCCTGATAATATCTTAGTCTTTCCCTTATAACGGGAGCGCAATCTCTGTGCCGCTTGTTCGTCACTAAGAGCTGCCACTACCGGATTAAAGGCCTCTATTTGTTCCTCCATAAGCCGGTCATTGCTATTGGCAGCCAAAGCAACTATTTTCAATTTATTCGGATTCGCAGCTACAACCTCCAAAGTTTGTGTACCAATGGAGCCGGTTGAACCCAAAATAGAAATTTTTTTCATATTACACTCCCTTATACTCGTTCATTATAACAAATATCACAATAAGAAGTATTTTATATAATAATACGCCAACGGTACTACAAAAAGCAAACTGTCACAGCGATCTAATACTCCTCCATGTCCTGGGAAAAAGTTGCCTGAATCCTTAACCGCAAAAGAACGTTTCATTAATGATTCTACCAAATCCCCTAAAGGAGCAAATAGAGCAATAATTAGTCCCAGTGTAATAATTTTAATAGTCGGCAGCCCCAGCCATAGAGTTCCTGCAAGCGTTACCACTATTATGCAGCCAATAGCCCCTGCCACTGCGCCTTCTATACTTTTTTTAGGACTAACCGCAGGTAGTAAGGCATGTTTACCAAAAGCACAACCGAAAATATAGGCAAAAGTATCACTTGCCCACGTGCCAAATAGCACCGTCCAAAAAAAAGCTTCACCTAAATCCATCATGCCTAAAGAACCGGCACTAACGCCGGAACCTGTAATATTGCGCAAACGAATAAAATGAGAAAATAAAAGACCAATATAAAGCACTGCGCAGGAAGACAGCGCTACTTCAGGAGCCCAGTTTCCCCGCCTATGGTAGTACAAAGCCTCCAGCATAATACCCAAGATAGAAAAAGTCATAATAGGTATTTCTAAATTTTTGCTATCCAGCGCCGCAGCAATAATAAGAGATAAAACAGCCAAACAACTAGTCAAATAATACACTTTATAACCTTTAGTCAGCATCATCTGGCGAAATTCATACCATCCCACAAAAGCCAAGATTGCCACAGCTAGAGTAAAAAACAGGCCCCCTGCCCTAATTAAAAAAAATGCTATGGGTATTGCCACTATAGCCGTTAATGTTCTTTTAAACATTATTACACACCTGCTTATTTATTATTTAACCCACCATATCGGCGGTCACGTTTTTGAAAATCTCGTATAGCTTCTAGCAGCATTTCTTGAGTGAAAGCAGGCCAAAAAACTTCCGTAGTCCAGATTTCAGCGTAAGCAATCTGCCAGAGCATAAAATTACTAATACGAAAATCTCCGCCCGGTCTAATCAATAAATCAGGAGGTGGTAATTGACGAGAATACAAATTATCTTCAAAAATTTTATTATCTATAGCATCAGGAACTAACGCTTTATTCTTTACCTGCTCGGCAATATTCCTCACCGCCTGCAAAATCTCAGCCTGTCCCCCATAATTAATTGCTAAATTGAGAATAATACCGCTATTATCCTTAGTTGCCTCAATAGCATGGTCCATTTTTTGGTTAACTATTGTTGGCAGACCAATGCGCGAGCCCATAAAGCGAACCTGCACATTGTTTTCATTAAATTCATCTATTTCATTAGTCAGATAACGACTAAGTAGTTCCATAATAAAGTTAACTTCTGTTATTGGTCTTTTCCAATTTTCCGTAGAAAAAACATATGCGCTTAAAACCTTAACGCCTAATTTATCAGCAAAACGCACAACTGTCTTTAATGTTTGTGCTCCGGCATTATGCCCAAAAGTCCTTGGCATGCCTTGAGCCTTAGCCCATCTACCATTGCCGTCCATAATAATAGCAATATGCTGTGGTACTTTTTCCAAATTAATATCTTTTATATCAGCGATTGGAATATTTTTTAGAGAAGTATTCTGATTAAAGAGATTTTTAAACATGAGTTTTATCCTTCCCCCTGCATAAAAATGTGCGCAACCCCAAGAATGAATACGGGATTGCGCAATCTTCTCACTCATCAAGGTTGTTTAATAGCACCTACTGGACAAACAGAAGCGCAAGCTCCACATTCAACACATTCAGCTTCAGTAATTTCGTACTTCCCGTCGCTTTCTTTAATTGCGCCAACAGGACAAGTTCCTTCACAAGTACCACAACCAACACACTCATCACGATTAATTTTATAAGCCATGATTTACTACACCTCCTTTCGACATTTACATCCTACTGTTAAAACTACTTTATGGTCAAGCGTAACTACTTGCTTAACAACATAAGCATCCTCATTACGCCACATAAATTCATCATGTCTTTTTTGGGGAAAAGTTTTAATAACCTCATAGGAAATATTTAGAGCACACAAGCGCTCTATTGCTACCACCAGAGGAAAAGCTAAAACATTAGGAACGTCTTGTCTAGCCATTAAACTTCCATAACTTCCTTCTCTTTATGAGCCAAAATATTATCAATTTCTTTAATAAATTTATCTGTCAACTTTTGAGAATTTTCTGTAGCTTCCTTAGTTTCATCTTCTGTAATACTCTTTGCTTTTTCCATTTTCTTTACTGCATCATTGAATTCGCGTCTTACATTGCGGATTACAACTCTAGCATCTTCGCCTTTTTTATGCACAACTTTTACTAGCTCTTTACGACGATCCTCTGTTAATTGTGGTAAATTAAGTCTAATAGATACACCATCACTATTAGGATTCAAGCCCAAATCTGATTTCATAATAGCCTTTTCTATTTCTTTGACCATGGTTTTTTCCCAAGGCTGAATGACAATCATGCGTGGTTCTGGCACAGAAACATTAGCTACCTGATTAACAGGAGTAGGTGTACCATAATAATCCACCATAACTCTCTCTAAAAGAGAAGGTGTAGCCCTGCCGGTACGAACACTTGTCAACTCGCTATGTAAAGCATCAATTGCTTTATTCATTTTGCCTTCAGTTTGAACCTTTAAATCTGCTATTGTAGTCATTATTTAACGCCTCCTACCATTGTTCCAATTTTTTTACCTAAAGCTGCTTGTAGAATATTACCTTTTGTATCAATATTAAAAACAACAATAGGTATATTATTATCCATACACAAACTAATGGCTGTAGAATCCATAACGCCCAAGTTTTTCTGAATAACTTCTATATAGTCCAGTTTATCATATTTTTTAGCATCGGGGTTCTTGGCAGGATCACTATCATATACACCATCTACGCCCTTTTTAGCCATCAAGATAGCATCCGCTTCTATTTCAGCAGCACGCAAGGCCGCGGTTGTATCTGTAGAAAAATATGGGTTACCTGTACCGGCAGCAAATATAACTACTCTACCTTTTTCAAGATGGCGAATTGCACGTCTGCGAATATATGGTTCTGCAATTTGACGCATCTCAATAGCTGTTTGCACTCTGGTAGCAACTCCACGATTTTCCAGAGCATCTTGCAGAGCCAAGGAATTAATAATCGTAGCCAGCATGCCCATATAATCAGCAGTAGCACGATCCATTCCTTTAGAACTACCTGAAAGTCCACGCCAAATATTGCCGCCACCGTTAACTACGGCAACGTCCAACCCGCTCTCCAAAACTTCCTGAATCTGGCCAGCAATGTCATCTACTACTACCGGATCAATCCCATATCCCTTTTTGCCGGCTAAGGCCTCACCACTTAATTTTAAGACTACCCTGTTAAATTTTTTTTCTTTTGTCATTAGCATGACCTCCCGAAGCCTCTTATCTATAGTTAAATTCTACAAACAACGTTTTTTTCCTCTATTATTATTGATTTTTTTGCTTACGGTCTACCTATAAAATAAGAGAACACCTAGGTGTTCTCTTATTGGTATTAATCATTTAACAAAGGACATTACTTCAGCAGCAAAATCTTCCTTTTTCTTCTCAATTCCTTCACCCAATTGGTACCTAGCAAAACGTCTTACGGAAATATTTTCGCCAATTTTGGCAATACTTTCCGTAACTAATTGAGAAATAGTCTTGTCCGGATCTTTGACAAAGGGTTGATCCAATAAACAAACTTCCTTGTAGTATTTTTCAATACGACCAGAAACCATTTTTTCGATAATTTTTTCAGGTTTGCCTTCATTACGAGCTTGTTCTGACAAAACTTCTTTTTCATGGTCTAACTCAGTTGTAGGAACTTCATCCCTTGTCAAATAAGAAGGATTAGCTGCCGCAATATGCATAGCAACATCCTTTACCAAAGTTTGAAATTGTTCTGTTTTTGCTACAAAGTCAGTCTCGCAATTCACTTCAACTAAAACGCCAATGCGTCCGCCACCATGAATATAAGAGTAAACCAAACCTTCAGCAGCTACGCGTCCTGCTTTTTTAGCAGCAGCCGCCAGCCCTTTTTCCCTAAGGAAATCAATTGCTTTATCGATATCGCCGTCCGTCTCAGTCAGTGCTTTTTTGCAATCCATCATACCTGCACCTGTACGTTCGCGCAACTCTTTTACTAAACCAGCAGTAATTTGAGCCATTAAAAATCCTCCTTAAATATAGTAGTAATATTATTCAGCAACAGGAGTAGCTTCTTCTTTGCTTTCTTTTTCGTCTTGTGCCCCTTGACGACCTTCCAAAATAGCGTCAGCCATCTTGCCTGCTAGTAATTTAACAGCACGGATAGCGTCATCATTTGCAGGGATCAAATAATCGATTTCATCAGGATCACAGTTAGTATCTACAGTTGCTACAATAGGAATATGCAACTTGTGAGCTTCTAACACAGCAATATGTTCTTTGCGAGGGTCAACGATAAACAAAGCCCCAGGCAATTTTTTCATATCTTTGATGCCGCCCAAGAATTTAGTCAATTTATTCATTTCATGACGTAAACCAAGAACTTCTTTTTTAGGTAACACTTCAAAAGTGCCAGCTTCTTCCATTTTTTCTAATTCGCGTAAACGAGAAATACGATCTTGAATGGTTTTAAAGTTTGTAAGCATACCACCCAACCATCTCTCATTAACAAAGAACATATTGCAACGAAGAGCTTCATCACGCATAGCTCCTTGAGCTTGTTTCTTTGTGCCAACGAACAAAATGTTTTCGCCACGAGCAGCCACTTCACGAATGAAATTGTAGCACTCCTCAACCTTTTTTACTGTTTTTTGCAAATCAATGATGTAAATGCCGTTTCTTTCAGTAAAGATGTACGGAGCCATCTTAGGGTTCCAACGACGTGTTTGATGTCCAAAATGAACACCTGCTTCCAATAATTGTTTCATACTAATAACGCCCATTTTTATTCCTCCTGTTTTTTCCTCCGCAGATTTCTTTTCGCCTAAACCGCACCATGGCGGACAGTAACGTAATACTCTGCGTGTGTTTTCTAACCGTCGATAATTATAGCACAATCGGCAGTTCTTTTACAAGGCTTTTTGCCGTTTTTGAAAATAACTTAACAAAAAAAACTAAGGTTTTATGTTATTTTCCTACCTGCTTGCCTAATTCATAAGCCAAATTCAGTTCTGCTCTTCCCGCAATATCGTCCTTATTTTCCACATAACTGGCAGTTACAATTCCCTTATCTTCCCAACCAAGATACCTTCCAATAGCCTTGTACATCGCAATACTTGGAATAAATGCTTCATCATCATTGTCAGCACAAACACTTAACAACAAACTAGCCTTTATGGGAAATGTGTCCCGTACAGGATTATGCAGCCTATCTAATAAGGCCTTTAGCTGGGCAGAAATCCCGTAAAAATAAACCGGTGACGCGAGCACCAAAATATCAGTACTACGCAAAAGCCCATACACCTCATTCATATCATCTTGTAATATGCACTGGCCTGTTTTATAACAAGCTTGGCAGTCGGTACAAGGCAATATTTTTTTACCCTGTAGAGCATATTTAGTTACTGTATTTCCTCCCTCAACGGCACCTTTAATAAAAGCATCAGCCAATAATTCCGTATTACCGTTATGCCTAGGACTCCCGACCAGAACCAAAATGTTTTTTGCCATAAATATCTCCCGCCTTATTGCTGGTTCTTTCCTTTAAGCTTTCCACTAAGTTAATATGCTTAAATATTTAGCATGTAACTATTTATATCATTATCAGACTGTCCCAGCAAGTCAGTGTTCAAAACACTCCCTGAAGGAATATCGTCCCAACGGTCACGTATAAATTGAAAAGCCAAACAATATGGCTCTCTTGGGTTTAATGTTCCCGGCATATTCGTAAATGTTACTTCTCCGAAACCACCTATTTCTTGCAAAGGAGCTATTAGGAGGAATTTTGCTGCCTGAGCTGAACTTATCCCGGCATATTGTTCAAGTAATATTTTCTCATTGTTTGTGGTAAATGAAAGTAAATTCACATACATAGCAAAACAAACTTTACCCAGATATCTAAGCCCAATAATTTTTGCTGTCTGTACCATAAAACAACTCCTACCTGCTATAGTTTCTTCTAACTTAAAAAAACATGAATATTTGCTATAAGCAACCTAGATCACTGCTTTTTTTCGCACTTTTGCACATCTTTCGTATAGTTCAAAGCAATACTTTGAATAATCTCTTCCATGCTTCCCTGTTTTATGTCTTTCCAATCATTTCCGTCTAACAACGTTATACGATTGTTATCACTATCATAGTCAGTAACTTCTAATATTCGCACCTTAGATTTTGCGATTAACAACTGACATGTCCATACCGTATAAGTTACTTCGTTATCTTTGTTATGAGAATAAGGTTCTTTAGTCGCAAGAAAAGCTTTGCGTTTTTCTATCCCCTCTTTGTTCCATACCTGTTTCAAGCGAACATCTATTGTCGTCGGTTTATTTTTGGGCCAAGGAACAATGGTATTGGCATCCCAATAAATTTCGCTATCACCATATGTTTTGTAATACTGCCATTTTTGTTGAGGTATACTCCGGTGGCTTGGTATTGGCTTATCTGAGGCATATGTACTTTGGGCATAGCCAAGAGCCCTATTAACTTCGTCGCTACTCTTCCAAGGACTCACAACGGGTTTAAGCTCACGTTTAACTTCGTTATCTTCAGCATCAAAAAAATACTGCTCCAGTGTTATATTTTTAGAAGGCTTAAACGTCATATCCGCCCTTTTCTTAAACATAATCTTTTTTACATTATGCCGCAACTGTGTTTCATCGAAAACAAAAATATTCCAATAAGTAATTGTTTTATTCTCTTTAACCACAGAATCAACATCCATATATTCTGTGCATGCCCCTAAAATAGTTCCTTCGTGTCGTTGCAAATAAATCCAGTTAGCTGCTGAGGTTTCCTTTATAGGCATAAATATAAAAACGACTATAGCCGCCACTTTCAATACCCAAGAAATAATGTTCGTTGAAAACAGCTGTCGTCCATAATCTTGCATACTAAATCGCCCCCAGTTTATTTTCGGATTATTTCATTGAAAAGGTAATAAAGCTATTTCGCCCATATTTTGCAATATAACACTATCGTAAATATTTCGCTATACAACCTAATTCTCCTGCAATATTAACCACGTTTTATTTTTTTAATAAATTTCCAATTGTGCCAACCCTGATTAACCTAAAATTTAAAAAAATAAAACTATATAATTAATTTCTAATTACAGCAAGAAATCAAAATAGTTGAATAATATCCATAATTGTATTGAATTATATTGTATATAATAATATAATAACTATTGAAGAACACACGGAAAACCCTAGTAATAATCCTGCTTGGTCATATCAAAAAGTCCCTGCCGGATGGTAAAAATCATCAATACTAATAAGAACAGAGAGGAGTTTTATTTTGACCATGAACATGAAAAAGATTGCCCTATTAACCACAATGTGTGCCCTGTTTTTCTCTTTTAGTGCCTATGCAAATCCCTCAACTATGACCTCGAAATCATCTGAACCACTTTGGAGGGCTAGTAGCACCGCCAATAAGATTGTTGTAATTAGTGATATTCATATTGGTATTGACGACAGATACGCTGAAACCGTTAAAAATCGTCCTTTGCTAGTAGAGTTCTTGCAAAGATTACAAAAAACCCGTGACGTAAGGGAACTTGTTATTGATGGAGACTTTCTGGATGAGTGGATGGTACCGGCAGGTTACCCTGCCCATACAGATTCAGCAGATTTTTACGATAAGGTAGTTGCCAATAATCCCACGGTGATTAATGAACTTAAAAATGTAATGGCTTCCGGCATCAAACTTGTATATGTTCCAGGGAACCATGATTTACTTTTAGAAAAGAAAACCCTAGACAAAGCATTGCCAGGTATTGTCCAAGCTCGCGACGTTGCAGGCTTAGGTGCTTATTACACTGGCGATCGCAAAGAAATTGTCATTGAACATGGTCATCGTTACGATGTTTTCTCCTCACCCGATAATTTTTCGAACAAAGAACTAACAGGTAGTGATAAGGCCATGTTGCCTGCCGGTTATTTCTATGCTCGTGTTGGCGAAACCTGGGTCGCCGAAGGTCTACCTGCAATTAAGAAAGATTACCCTGTTATCACTACTATCCCCGACAAAAGCAACATGGATCAGTTAGGTGCCTATGCCTACTACAAAGTTCTCAGCTCAGAATTTGCACGCATGACGCCAAAGGAAGGTTTTACTGATAAGATGATTGACGTAAGAATCGGTGGTTTCAACGATCGCTATTCTATTCAAGATATGTATCCTGTTATGCAGGCTGACGGTACTATTTCTGCTCCTGTATTGTTCAAAAATCTTCAACGTAATTGGCCAGAACGTCAGAAGGCCAACCTGGTCAAAGTAAATAGCAACTTCTACGAAGCAGCATCAGGCGCTATTGGCAGTGAATATTTCTTCAATCAGGCGAAGAGCCAATATTTAGAGAATCCAAAAGAAAAAGTGAACGTGGTAGTATTTGGACATACACATATTCCGTATTACCAAAAAATTGCTGACAATAAGATATATGTTAATGATGGCACATGGATAGACATTAATGGTTCTTACCGTCCGGCAACTCGCACCTTCGTCATTGTAACCACCGGTAAAAGAAATAGAGCCGGGGTATATCAATATATGCCAGATGGCAAAGTAAATGACATAACCGCTACGGTAACACATTAATTAACGAGTGATTTACGGTTTATGTTTTTCGTTTTTGAAATAATGCTGACCCCTTTGATTAGATGTGTTTATCTAACCAAAGGGGTTTTTTATATTATAATTTTCCTATATTTTGCTCTTGTAATAATTGATTTTCTCATCAAGCTTTGCAAAATTTTCCTGTAAATCAGCAATCTTGTCTTGTAAAATTACTCTATGTTCTACTAAAATTTGCATTCTCTGTGGCATTGTAAAATCACCTTGTGAACGCAACTTTGCATATTTTTGTATCTCTTTAATCGGCATCCCTGTAGCTTTTAATCGTTTGATGAATTGAATCCAACTAATATCAGCATCAGAATAATACCTCTGCCCATTTGCTTTTCGCCCGGGAATTATCAACTCTTCATTTTCATAATATCTCAAAGTATAAACACTTAGATTTGTTATTGCGGCAAAACTTCCTATAGAATAATTCATAAATTTTCCTCCTAAAAATTGTTGACATCTAGTTAACTCTAGGTTGTATATTGTCAATATAACATATTACTAGGAGGTTTTACAAATGGAAAATGAACGCTTGAAAATAGGAACTGAAATGCTCAATAAGGTAGACGGTCATGCCGGTGAAAATGTCATAGCTAGTTTGAAGGAAATAGCTCCTGACTTGGGCAAATTTATCATCGAATTCGCCTTCGGTGATATTTATAGTCGCCCTTCACTTACCCTACAAGAAAGAGAAATGATTACTATCGTCAGTTTGCTGACTGCCGGCGGTTGTGAAGCACAACTGGAAGTGCATATAAACGGCTCTTTAAATGTAGGCATACCACCAGAAAAAATCATTGAAACATTCCTTCAGTGTGTTCCTTATACAGGATTTCCCAAAGTCCTTAATGCCGTTAATGTAGCAAAAGCGGTTTTTTCCACAAGAAATATAATAGTAAAATAGTTGATTGTATTATGGTTTATGTTTTACTCGCTACACATAACTTAAACGCACGAAATAAAAAAGCTACAGTTCCCTTGCCACAAAGGCAGAGGAGCCATAGTTTTTTCTATTAATTTTAATTTTAAATTTCTGGTTTTAATTGGTGGAGATGATTCATGACTCTACAAAACCAGACCAATTTTTAATAGAAAAAGCAAGCCATCCTAAAGCTTCAAACTTTAGAATGACTTGCTCCTATTATTTAACAGCAAAACCAGCAACACAACCCGACTGTTAAATTGTGTCTATTTGAAGATAATCCAACAAAAATATTGTAGATATTTACAGTAAACTATCTTTCGTAAGCAAGCATAGCTTTTCCGTATTGCCTTGACGCTAGTATTTTTGCTTGCGAAGAAGCCATTCAAGGCCGTTTAAAGAATAATTCAGGACTAAACTTTCCGGATAATTAACATTTTGTAAAACTTTTTGTGCCGCATCTAAACGTCCTACATGGCACCACATATGAGCGTCACTGCCCATAACCACCGGCACTTTACTCTGTACCGCCTTCTCTGCCAAAATAGCCACCTGCTGAGGTCCGTTTAACCTTGCAGAAGAAGGGCGCAAAGAACTATCATTTATCTCGAGAGCAACTTTATACTCTAATGCCGCCGCCACGATCTTATCATAATTCAAAGGATAGCGCCCATCATCCAAGTGCCCAATAATTTTTACCCACGGATTCTTCATTGCCCCAATAACAGCTCTGGTATTCTCTTCTATCGTGCCAGATTTAATGCAATGAGAATGAATACTTGCAATGACGTAATCCATTTCCGGCATTACTTGCCCACCATCCACACTGCCATCAAAGTCAATTATATTAACTTCTATTCCTTTTAAAAGACGAATTCCATTAATTTCTTCAGGGAAAACACGATAATTTTCGAAGAATATTTCATTCGTACCAAACGGCATTCCGGGGCTATGATCGGACGTTCCAATAGCTATAAGTCCGTGTTCTTTCGCTGCTGTAATATTTTCCAGCAGGGTGCTATACGCATGACCACTGGCAATAGTGTGAGTGTGCAAATCAAATAAAGGTGTTAACGACAAGTTGCATACAGCTCCTCTCCAACAGCAAATTCTTCTTCCATAGGCGTATATATATTATAAATATTTTTCTTGTTAGTTATTACGTAATGAATTTCTCTGCCCATATATTGTTTGTCCTGTACTGTAACCGGTATGCCGACACCTTTGTCATTTAATCTCAATTGCTCTGGTCGCAGCGGACAAATATTCGAATCACGAAATGCCGGTGCAACTTCACCTATATACGACAGATTGCCATCATAAGCCTTGAAAGAATTATTCTGCCACTGACCTTCTATAAAGTTGCAGTGCCCAATGAATGAAGCCGTAAAAGGAGTACGAGGATTGATATAAATTTCTTTTGGTGTATCTATTTGCTCAATATGCCCTTTATTAAAAAGCATAACCCTATCTGACATAGAAAGAGCTTCGCCCTGATCATGTGTGACAAAAATTACGGTACTGCCGGTCAAACGATGAATTCGTCTGATTTCTTTGCGCATTGATACCCGCAGATTGGCATCTAAGGCAGATAATGGCTCGTCCATCAATAGAAGGGCAGGCTTGGCAGCGATGGCTCTAGCCAGAGAAACTCTCTGCCTTTGGCCTCCTGATAATTCGTTAGGATAACGGTTTTGCAAGTCTGTAAGACCAGTAATATCAAGGGCACTCTGGGCAAGATTTTCTTTTTCTGCTTCGGACATATATTTATGACGGCATTGCAACGGAAATTCTACATGCTGGCGGACCGTCATATGCGGCCACAAAGCAAAAGATTGAAATACCATGCCCATATCTCTTTTTTCCGGCGGTAATGTTTTGTATTTATCAGAATATAAAACATCATCCATCATGATTTGTCCGCCCGTTGGTTTCACAAAACCCGCCAATATCTTCAAAAGTGATGTCTTGCCACAACCGGAGGGGCCAAGTATCGAAAGAAACTCACCTTTGTTGATATTAATAGAAACATCCGAAAAAACCTTTGTTTTACCATATTGCATTGATACCTTGTCAATTATCAGACTCATATGTTTTCCTCCTAGCCAGTAACAAACGTATTAATTTTTGCAATCCAAAAATAATGCCCATAAATAGCACTATTCCCGCCGATAGTGCTGCCGCCAGGCTATAGTCGCCTGCTTGTTGAAGGTTAAAGATCTGCAAGCCGATTGTCTTGGTTGAAGCCGAAGCCATGATAGATGACATTGTTAATTCTGTAAACGCTGACAGAAAAATAAAGAATGTTCCTGCTAGGGCCGGTATTGCAATCTGTGGCATAATGATTTTCACCCATAATGTTATGCTATTGCTTCCTGAAGCAAGTGCTGCTTGCTCTGCTGCTTCTGCCACAGCCAAAAAAGCTGCTGAACTATTTCTTATTTGAATAATCATATAACGAGTAATATAGCCCAAAATGATAATCGTAAATGTACCGTATAAACCTGTGTTAAGCCCTGGTATAGGCTGTGACCAGTAAAATATTAATGCCAAAGCAAGCACAATTCCCGGAACGGAATACATAACCGAGGCGCATTGATTAAGGAAAGAGGCTACCTTAGATTGCTTGCGAACAGACATGTAGGCAATAAGTGTTCCCAATATCAAACAGATAACAGACGCCGTTCCTGCCATAAAGAGGCTATTGATTACCGCCTCCCGCACTCCATCATTAGTAAAAACAAAAATGTAATTGTCTAATGTCAAGCATTCTGCATCTAACGAAAAAGTAAATCCCCTAAGCAATGCTGTTATTGCCATATAAACAAGAGGCACTATGCTAAATATTGTTAACAAACTCACTGTCCCTATCTCAATTACTCGTCTAACAGGAGGAGAAAACCATATTCTGATATTAAAATTTTCTTTAGCGCTTTCCTGATAACTTCGTTCATGAACCAGCAACGTCGACAGCAGGGCACCGCTTAACGCGATCAGTGATAAAACAACCGAAAGCACTGCTCCGTATGTAAAAGAATTCGGCCCAAAGCCGATGATTTTTTCATAAATATAAGTGCTAAGTACTGGTATGTTAGAAGATATACCTAAAAAAGCCGGTATGGCAAAATTATCATTATGACTGATGCTGATGTCGACGGAGCGCATATTCGAACTTTGTTACTGACTTTCTTCTACCGTTATATGCAGCCGCTTTTGAAAGAGGGACGTATTTTTATCGCCCAGCCGCCGTTGTATTTAGTTCGAAAAGGGCGGGAACACTGGTATTTATATAATGATGACGCGTTAAGCAAATTGTTGGATGAAATTGGTCGCGATGCCAATTTAAACATCCACAGGTACAAAGGTCTAGGCGAAATGAATCCTGAGCAACTTTGGGAAACAACAATGAATCCAGAAACTAGACTTATAAAAAGAATAGAAGTAGAGGATGCTCAAAAGGCTGATGCAGTATTTGATATGTTAATGGGATCAGAAGTTGGTCCACGTAGGATGTTTATTGAGACTCATGCAAAATCTGTTAAAAATCTAGACG
>Ga0183099_1001131_pt1 | contig 16186 bp, 12 predicted proteins | sample Biomet1_FD_127788 | JGI IMG/M metagenome (GOLD analysis project Ga0183099, IMG submission 127788) | Microbial communities from bioreactor (seeded with anoxic lake sediment) at LBNL, California, USA - Biofuel metagenome 1 | ecosystem: Engineered > Bioreactor > Anaerobic > Unclassified ... | reverse complement strand
AGATTTCTTTCCTGAAAAAGTGATGTTTAAATAACTAATTAAACTCTTTTCTGTACCCAAAATCGGGCTTTTCCCCGCATTTTTGCTAGCTTCGCTGTCGGTCGGACCTCAATTTCATCTATCATTGATACAAACACCATATGGCCCGTTTATGTCTGTTTTTCCAGATGTTTACACTGGCCAGTGCTATGCGCCATAAATTGGGTGCTCTAAATGGACTTCGAGTTAGTGAAAAAATTAATGGTGACTACCCGGTTACACCGACAGATTGTCAATCGTGTTGGTGTCATTGTTATTGTGTTGGCTTTTTTGGTCACGGCCAGTTGTATTGGCATTATGAGTTGGTTGTACCATAAAACAGATGCGGAACAGGTCGCAGCCGAATTAACTAAAGTCGAGTTATTGCTGCAAAATGAACAGGATGGCCTCGGCCGTGCGGTGCGGGATTATGCTGTCTGGAACGATGCTTATGAGTATGTAAACCAGCCGAATCGTAAATTTGAAAGTGACAACTTTACTCAGCAATCACTCGATGTCATGAAGTTGGATTTCGTGGCAGTGATGACTGCACCAGATAAAGTCTTGTTTTCCTCCGAAATTAATCCAGCCTTATCCGACCCTAAAAGCACACCGCCACTCCACTCTGCGTTACTCCTGTCGTTGCTGACTAAATTACCGGAATGGCAGCAAGGAGCGAATGAAGATGCCCGTCCAAATACTTACCTGACGATGATCGATGGGCGTCCTTTGCTGGTCGCGGTATCCGGTATTTTCGACTCATTGATCGAAAACCCAAATCGAGGCTTGATGATTTTTGGTCGTTATCTGGACGGCGACTATCTGCAACATCTGCAGCAACTGGCTGAAAGCCGACTGCAGTTGTTAACAGCAGAACCGATACAGACGGGCACGACTGCGTTATATCATCGGGAACAAACGGCCGGTAAAGCACTCACCGGCTGGCAGACACCGAAAATATGGTTACAGGTGACTAAAGATATTAATTGGCAACCGCGCTATATCACCATGGCGTTATTCGTTGGTGGTCTGCTGTTAGTGTTGTCCTTTGCCACCTGGGTATTACAACGCTCACTCAACCGTCTGGTAGTGGCTCGAATTGAAACCTTTGCTGATCTGGCCTGGCGTCGAACGCAAGGCGAACTGGTTTACTGGCCGGTTGAGGGGGAAAACGAACTGGATCTGTTGGCCCGCTCGTTTAATGAATTAATGGATGAGGTTCAGGCCGCGCATAAGAATATGCATGATCTGAGTATTACCGATGCGTTAACAGCATTAGGTAACCGGCGTGGCATGGAAGAACAAGTTGAGCGGATGATGAAAAGCTGTCAGCCCGGCATGTCTCTGACCATGCTGCTGATGGATCTGGATGGATTTAAGCTGATCAATGACAGCCTCGGTCATGCCGCCGGGGATTTATTATTGCAGGAAGTAGCCCAGCGCATGCGGCAGGTGATGCGTAAGCAGGACCGATTATTCCGTATGGGCGGCGACGAATTTGCAGTGTTGATGCCGAATACCACGACAGCACAGGGGATGCTGCTGGGGGAACGGCTGATAGAGCTGCTAGTGCAGCCGATCCACTTTGGCCATCATAAATTAAGCGTTTCTGGCTCTATTGGGGTGGCGCAGTGGGATGGCAAAACCGAAGGTCTGGAATTAATGCGCCAAGCCGATCTGGCCATGTATGCAGCGAAACGGGAAGGCAAATCCTGTGTTCGCCAGTTTGAAACCGGGATGAGTGGCGTTGCTTCCGAACGCATGACGCTGGAGCAGTCGCTGCGACAGGCGATCACTGATCAGTCCATTCAGCCCTATTTTCAGCCGGTGATTGATACCAATACCGGTAAGATCCTGTCGGTAGAAATGCTGGCGCGCTGGCAGCGGGACGGTGAATTCGTGCCGACATTGGGTTTTATTCGTCTGGCGGAAGATTTAGGTCTGATTCATCCACTTTCTATGCAATTGCTGACCAAAGGTCTGACTGCGCTGAGTCAGTTCCGCCTGCATAATCCGGAGCTTAAATTACAAATCAATTTATCGCCGCTGCAATTTGCTGATCGCCAGCTGGCCGTGACAATTCTGCGGATGGTTGCTGAACATGGCTTGCCGTCATCAGCGCTAACTGTTGAGTTAACGGAGGGCGCAATGCTGTTATATCCCGAACAGGTAGAGCAAATCATGCGTCAATTTGTCGATGCTGGCGTCAGTTTGCATCTGGATGATTTTGGCACCGGTTATTCGTCACTGGCTCGCTTACGTGATCTGCCGTTTGATACCGTCAAATTAGATCGCTCATTTGTGATGTTATTAGCGGAAGGCGATTCGTCGCTGTCGCAGGCAGTGTTTGATATGGCAACCAGCATGCATATGGAGCTGATTGCGGAAGGGGTAGAAAATCAGACGGAATATGAAAAATTGCAGCAGATCGGTTACCGGCAGATGCAGGGTTTTATGTTTGCTTACCCGATGTCTGCCGATGATCTATCTCGGTGGTTAGATGCACCGCATCCGACCCCGCAAGGACAACATGAAAAGCAGATGGAGCTGTGATGATAACCAACCGACGTTCTGATATTTTTGACTGGTTGAAGCAAGGCAGATTGAAACCAGAACGTTTAGCTGCTGCATTACAGCTGGCGGAAGTAACCCCGACTCGTGCCGATTGGCAACGATTTTTTGATCGACTGATGTTGTGGCTCGGCGTTATTTTCTGTGCATGTGCCGTGATCTTTTTCTTGGCGTACAACTGGCAGGATATGGGGCGTTTCGCCAAATTTGGCTTGGTTGAATTGCTCATCGCGATCTGCTTGTTTTTCTGTTGGCGATTGGATCTCAACTCTGTGGCAGGCCAGGCTTCGTTGTTAGGTGCCAGCTTACTGATTGGTGCATTGTTGGCCTTAGTGGGGCAAACCTACCAGACGGGGGCAGACACCTACGAGCTGTTTCTCGTCTGGGCTATCGCCATTACACCATGGACATTCCTCAGCCGTAATAGCGCACAATGGCTGTTTTTGATCTTTTTAGGTAACTTGGCGGCTATCCTCTATTTTTATCTATTCAATGCGTGGTTTCTCCGCTATTCCAGCCCAAATGATGTTTTTTGGCTCACATTTATCATCAATACAGTGGCGTTAATTCTTTGGGAATTCGCCGCATTTCGAGGTGTCAGTTGGTTGCAAGACCGTTGGCCAACAAGGCTCTTAGCGGTGGCCAGTGGTTCACTCATTACTACATTAGCGGTGTTTGAAATTTTTGATCATACCAATTCGCTGGCGCTGATTTTATATGCGTGCTGGATGATTTCTGCCTACGTTGTTTATCGTCGCAAACTGCGCGATATGTTTGTGCTGGCGGGTGGTGTATTGAGCCTTATCGTGGTTATTAGCATGTGTTTGGCGGAATGGTTACTGTATTCCGGTGATGCCGGTGGGTTTCTGCTGATCGGTCTAGTGGTGATTGGTTTATCCGCTGCGGGTGGATGGTGGCTGAAGTCGGTTGCTAATGAGGTCAATATATGAAATCAGCCACATCGTTAGCGTTATGGCAACAGCTCAAAGTCGCTCAACTGGTGGATGGCGACTTACCTACCGAACTCGGTTTGTCGCCTTGGTATATTCGCGTTATGCAGGGTTTTGCCGGCTGGCTTGGCGCTCTGTTTTTACTCTGTTTTGTTGGCATCAGTTTGTGGTCTGGCATGGCTGAGTCGGCATTGATGATCGTAGGTTTATTCAATTGCGGTGCAGCGTGGTTGATATTCCACCGCATGAAAAATAGTGAGTTTATGACCCAATTTGCGCTGGCAGTCAGCTTCTCTGGGCAGATGTTATTTGTCATTGGCCTATTTTTATCTCTCGAATTGCACGAACCAAGTGCCGGAATCTTCTGCGGCATTGCCCTTTTCGAAGTGCTTTTGACGCTATTTATTCCGAATTTTATTCACCGCGTTGTTAGCAGTTTCGCTGCGCTAATTTCGTTGTCATTGTCGATGGGATATGTTGGTTGGTATGAGCTGGTTCCGGCAATGATAGCGGCTGTTTTTGCGCTTGTTTGGTTAAATGAAATTCGCTTTGCAGCATATGCTCATGTGCTACAGCCTGTGGGATATGGTTTTACTTTTGCGCTGCTGTCACTGACAGGCTTGCGTCTCTATTATTACGACTTTTGGGGTTTATTTGGCTATGGCGGCTATAACGATCAAGCGGCAATGTGGCTGTTAGCCCCTTGGCTGTGCACCGCCGGTATTTCCGCTGTTTTAAGCTATGTGGTTTATCAGTTGTTGCTGCGAGAACAAGTGGCGGTCATCAGTAAAATCGGCGGTGTTGCTATCATTGGCACACTTCTGCTAGCCGTTTTGTCATGGTGGGCACCGAGCATTGTCATTGTATTGATGGTCGTGCTGGTGGGTTTCTCTGCTGGCAACCGTGTGTTGTTGGGGCTGGGGATTGTCGGATTGGGTCTCTTTTTATCCCACTACTATTATCAAATGCAGGCGACATTGCTGACTAAATCGTTTGTCTTGGCCGTTTCAGGCATAACGTTGTTGGTGGCTCGAATTGCGCTTAACAAATGTTTTCCTCCCATGATCAGAGATAGCCACGATGCGTCGTAAAATGATAGCGGCATTAGTCGGGTTCATTATTTTAGCGGGTGTGAATTACACGATCTACTCACGCGAACAGCTATTGCACGATGGCCGGATTGTATTACTGGAGCTCGCGCCGGTTGACCCGCGTTCACTCATGCAAGGCGATTACATGGCCTTAGATTTTGCGATTAATCGTACGGCATTTTCGGCCGCTTCTGCCGAACAATCGGAAAGTCTTAAAGATGGTCATCTGGTTGTGTCGCTCGATGAAAACAGTGTCGCCCATTTCAAGCGATTTACAGATAACACGCCAGTAAGTGACGAAGAGGTATTGTTACGCTATCGCATTCGCGACGATCAGCCTAAATTTGCCACTAATGCCTATTTCTTTCAGGAAGGAACGTCGGAACAGTATGTATCCGCGCGCTATGGCGAATTTCGGGTATCAGACAGTGGTGATATGATTTTGACTAAACTCAGAGATGCACAATTCGTCGAGTTGGGGGTTACCCCGCGATGACAATCATCATCGTAATCGCGGGTATTAGACATTAGTTTTTGCGCGCCAGTTTTGCGCTTTTTTTCTGCAAGCTGGCAGCAACATCTGCTGACTCTTCGATAACACCAACCTCTTCTTGCAGTGGGAACACCGCTACAGCCACGCCATCTTCAGCCATGCCTTTTGTCCAACGGTCGAGCCATACTTGCAATGGAATGGCGAACGGCTGGCTCTTGCTCCAATCATCCACCGCCCACGCTTTGGCATAATCAGGGTGCGGCCAAACCGGAATACAGTCATCGTCATCCGCAGTCAAAAGCATGCAGCCCTCATCGTCTTTCAATATCCAGACTTCTTTATTCTCAGCCACTTGTTTCAAGAAATGCTCATAACGTTGATCAGCATCGAGTGCCAGTGTTGCCTGAAATTCTTCTGGAGTTAACGTGTAGGTCATGGGTAATCATATCCGTATAGGGTGAACTGTATTTGTTCGCACGATGATACACAATAAATCCGCCTATTTATTTATGTCTCTGAGAATTGTTAATGTCATTTACATAAAACAGCCCCGATCGAGGTGAGACCGATCGGGGCGATGATAAATGCGCTTTCGATTTATTTGTTGGTCAGTGCATACCAATCAAGTTTACGAGTCAGAATCATGATCAGTGCCAGCACGACAAATAACAGCAGAGCCCCGAGCAAGAGTGCATTGCCTTCTGCTTGTAATAAGCCAAACAACACACCATAAACCAAGCCTAACAACGCTGAGAAACCAACTCCCTGACGTAAACCACCCAAAACATGGCTGAGATAGAAGCCGTTGAGCACAACACTGGCACCGCTCGCCAGTAAATAGGCCATTGCAAATCCAAGGTGTTCAGTTAATGCCAGTAAGACCAGATAGAACACGACCAGACCCATGCCGACCAGCGCATATTGAATAGGATGCACTCGCAAGCCTTTCAATAATTCAAACATGAAAAAGCTAATAAAGGTCAGGCCGATAAACAACAGCGCATATTTGGCGGCCCGTTCATTAAGCTGATAGTGATCAACAGGTTGCACCAGACTGACACTAAATGAAGGAAATGAACTCGCATTTTCAGTCATTAATCGATTAAACCGGTTTTCCATATCGGTAGCAAACCAGCTGGTCTGCCATTGAGCATCAAACCCTTGTGCACTCAGCTTAAAACTACTCGGTAAAAAATCACCAATAAAGTTCGGGTGTGGCCAATTTCCGGTTAATTGTAGTTTGCTGTCACGCCCGACAGGAACGATGTCGAGATTATCCATACCTTGCAGATCGAACTCGATTCGGAATGTTCCATCTGTTGTTGGATAACTTGTTAGTGGCGCATGAATACCGGCAAAATCACCGTCAAGCCAAGAACCCGGTGCGAATGGAATGCGTTGTTCGCCAAGCTGTAATTCCGGCACACTGTTGATGCCTCTGGCATCCGAGAGTGCCATGCTGAGATAAGGCTGGCCTGCCACCATCGTACTTGATGATTCATCGGCGATCCCTTCGGTCGGTAAATTCCCCGTTATGGTAAAACGGGTGGTATAAACTTGAGCCTGATAGATACTTAATTTACGTGTTGTAACTTGCATATTAGCCTGAATATCGAGCTTTTCAGGTAATACGTAACGATAGACTTTCTGTTCTCGTGAAATGGTTTTGCCATCCACCTCTTCAACCAATGTTTGTACGTAAGGCTGCACCAGAATTGGGCCAATCAAATGCTGAGGGCCACTGCTGCTGGTCATAATGCTGCTAATGGCTTGCGCTCGAAATGATTGACGCTCCTGATTCAGATCCATGACGGATTGAATCGGTAACATGAGCAATAGGCTGAGCAGAAGTAATACGGTAATTTTATGGGTTAGTATTTGTTTGAGCATGATGAGCCTCCTTGTCTGAAGGCCTTCAATATGATGCTTGTCAGTGAAGTGCGAATGAAGCTGTGTGAAGCGACGGTGAAGTTAGCTCATTTTTTTAGTTCTAGCGTTGCTAAAACTCCACCGTCCTGACTATTTTCTAGTGTTACTAGACCGCCATGCTGACGTGCGACTTCCATAGCAAAACTGAGCCCCAGACCACTGCTCTTACCCTGATTAGGTCTTGGCAGCGAATAAAAGCGTTCGAAGATCCGTGGCAGGGCATAGTCCGGAATCCCTGGGCCTTGGTCTTTGACCTGAAAGCGATATCCAGATGGCGTTATGTCACCAATCAGTGTGACGGTGCTATTTGGCGGTGAAAAATCGATGGCGTTATCAAGTAGATTGCCCAGTGCTTGTTCGGCTAGAAGTCGATCCCACTTTTGTATGCTGGTGCCAGTTAATTGGGTTTTCAGGGTGATGTGGCGATTTCTTGCTATGTTTTGACGCGCATCAATAGCACTTTTTCCTAACTGAATAGGGTCACAGGGTTGACGATCAAGTTCTTGACCTGATTCTAACTTAGCTAGCTCTAGCATCCGTTCGATAAGTCGTTGCATGCGGGTTGTTTCTTGGTTGATATTGGTGATGAAACGATTAGCAATGTCGGCGGGCGGCATCTCCCGCAATATTTCCCCTGCGCCTTTGATGGCTGCAAGCGGGCTTTTTAATTCATGAGTCAGGCTATGGATATACTGTTCTATGTAGGTTTTTCCATCTAATTGATGGCGCATCGTTTCCAGTGAACGCCCAAGGCGTTTCAACTCAGGGCTGTGTAAGCGAGGCAATTGTGCCGGTTGGTTATTACTTACAGCATCTGCATAACTGACTAATTTACTAATTGATCGGTTTAACCACCAAGTGAGCAACCCGCCAATCAACAGGGCGATGCCCAATAATACAGTTGCCGCTTGTAAAAGCTGGCGTTCACTGCGTTCTATCATTGGCAACAGGGTACGATTCGGCTTGGCAACGGTTATTGCGCCGATGATGTTGTTACCATTAAATAATGGCGCGGCAACATACATCACCGTGCTGTTGGGGTCATCGGTATCACTACGGCTACTACGAGCGCCATATTGCCCTTGAAGAGTAAGATAAACATCGTTCCAACGGGAGTAATCCTTACCCAGATCGCGTTGTTCTGAGTCGTAAACCACGATGCCGTTACGGTTGACAACATAAATGCGGTATTCAGCTTGTTGTTTTAGATGACCATCAATCATGGCATTAATGGGGCGTTGATTGAGACGATTAAAAGCTTGCGCCAGTTTGCCATCAATCATGTGGCCTTGTTGCAAATCATCAAGTGCGAGCGGTGCAAGCAACTGAGCCATATCGACTAATGTATCTTCTGTTGCACTGCGAATGCCGGGTTTAATTTCACCCACGAAAATGTTTAATACAAACCAACCCGCCAAAGTAAAGATGAGTATCAACCCAAGCAACAGTTGCAAACTGAGTCTCATGCTTGCTCCAGACTGTAACCGAACCCTCTGTGAGTTAGGATCAGATTATTTTCTGCATCCAGCTCGCGTAGTTTGGCTCGAATTGTTTTGATATGGGTATCGACAGTGCGATCTAAGCTCTCTTCGGCGTTATTCCAAACCAGATCCATCAATTGCTGACGCGAAAAAATTCGACCCGGAGCTAACATCAATGTTTTAAGCAGTAGATATTCGTAACGGGTGAGTTGCAGTTGTTGGCCTGCAAAACAGATCCTGGCCCGAGTTTCATCCAACTGCAGGTTATGGCTTATCTGTGGCGAGTGTGGTTGGCTTCGGCGCAAAATAACGCGCACACGCGCGCAAACCTCGCGAGGTGAAAATGGTTTGGCGACATAATCATCGGCACCTATCTCTAACCCGATCAATCTATCGATCTCTTCACTTCGCGCAGTGAGAAACATGAGTGGCACATCCGATTTTTCTCTGACTCGTTTACACAGCTCAAAGCCGCTGATATCAGGTAAGCCTACATCGAGGATCAGAAAATCAGGCTGTGCATGCGCGAGTTTGGTTAGCATTTGGTTACCGAAGCTAAACCATTCAACAGTAAAGCCATCACTCTCTAAGGCGTAGATCAGCGTATCCGCAATACTGGCCTCATCTTCCACTAACCAAATCAATTTATTGTGCATAAGCACCTCATTGTAATCAGTAACAGTGTTGATGGTTTTTATACATTAGTTAAATAAAAAGCCCTGATATACAGGGCTCTAAGTAAATATACTCTAAAGTGTATATCAGAACGGGATGTCGTCGTCGAAATCCATTGGGGGTTCGTTATAAGTTGGCTGCTGTGCGGCCGGCGCTGGTGCATAACCACTTTGTGGCGCAGCTTGTTGCGGCGCATAACCTGGATTTGTGCTGGCTTGAGGTGCTGCCGCTGGTGCAGATGGGCGACCCCAGTTACCTTGCTGTGGCTGTGACTGCTGTGCCGGAGCACCCATGCTGCCACCCTGTGCTGCACCTGCGTTACGAGGGTCCAGCATTTGCAATTCATTAGCAATGATTTCAGTTGTGTAGCGTTTCTGGCCCTGTTGGTCTTGCCACTCACGGGTTTGCAGCTTACCTTCTAGGTAAACTTTTGAGCCTTTGCGCAGATATTCACCTGCGATTTCAGCGAGGCGTTTGTAGACCGAAATACGGTGCCATTCAGTGCGTTCTTGCAGCTGCCCTTGTTGGTCTTTCCAGCTTTCGCTGGTGGCAACGGTAAAGTTAGCAACTGCATTGCCATTCGGCATGTAACGCACTTCCGGGTCTTGCCCCAGATTGCCAACGATGATGACTTTGTTAACGCCTCTGGCCATGATCTGCTCCGTAAAGATTCGAATTCTTGATTGCCTATCTTAGCAATAATCACCGTTAAAGTCAGATCGACAGCTATGACAGGCCACAAATAGTTTGCAGCGCAGACATTAACATATTTGCAGCAATACTGGCTATTCATCCAGTGCTGGCTATGCGATACTGACATTTTGATGCAGTTCACAGTTGGCTCTCTATGGACAAAATCGAGATCCGGGGCGCACGTACCCATAATCTGAAAAATATCAATCTGACGCTGCCGCGCGACAAGCTCATCGTCATCACCGGTCTTTCTGGTTCCGGCAAATCATCGCTCGCGTTTGATACGTTGTATGCCGAAGGGCAACGCCGTTATGTCGAATCACTGTCGGCATACGCCCGCCAGTTCTTAAGCCTGATGGAAAAACCGGACGTCGATCATATCGAAGGGCTGTCGCCCGCGATCTCGATTGAACAAAAATCGACGTCGCATAATCCGCGTTCTACCGTCGGCACCATCACCGAAATTTATGACTACCTGCGTCTGCTCTATGCGCGGGTGGGTGAACCGCGCTGCCCTGATCATGACTTACCGCTGGCGGCACAGACCATCAGCCAGATGGTTGATCGGGTGTTGGCGGAGCCGGAAAATCGCAAGATGATGATTTTGGCGCCGGTAGTGCGTAACCGTAAAGGTGAGCACAAACAGCTGCTGGAAAATCTGTCGGCGCAAGGTTACATCCGTGCCCGGATTGACGGCGAAGTGTGTGATTTATCCGATCCACCGACGCTTGAACTGCAAAAGAAACACACCATTGAAGTGGTGGTCGATCGCTTTAAAGTGCGTGATGACCTGCAACTACGCTTGGCGGAATCGTTCGAAACGGCGCTGACCTTATCAGGCGGGCTGGTGTATGTCGCCGATATGGACGATGACAAAGCGCATCCGCTGATTTTCTCGGCCAATTTTGCCTGTCCGGAATGTGGTTATTCGCTGAGTGAACTCGAACCTCGGCTGTTTTCGTTTAATAACCCGGCGGGTGCCTGCCCAACCTGTGATGGGTTGGGGGTGCAGCAATATTTTGATCCACACAAAGTGGTGACCAACCCTGAGTTGAGTCTCGCGGGTGGGGCGATCCGGGGTTGGGATAAGCGCAGTTTTTATTACTTCCAGATGCTGAAATCGGTCGCTGAGCATTATAAATTCGATCTCGATGAACCCTATGAGGCATTGACGCCACAAGCGAAAAAAGTGGTGTTGCATGGCAGCGGGCATACCCAGATCGAATTTCGTTATATGAACGATCGGGGTGATGTGGTGGTGCGTAATCATGCCTTTGAAGGTGTGTTACACAATATGGAACGCCGCTACCGCGAAACGGAATCAAACAGCGTGCGCGAAGAGCTGGCGAAATATATTGCCAATCAGCCGTGCCCAAGTTGTAACGGCAGCCGTTTGCGACAGGAAGCGCGCCACGTGTATGTGGCGAGAACGACGTTGCCGCAAGTAGCCGAGATGTCGATTGGTGAAACGTTAAGTTTCTTCCAAAATTTAAGTCTGGATGGTCAGCGTGCGCAAATCGCCGAAAAAATCTTAAAAGAGATCATTGAGCGGCTGGGTTTTTTGGTCAATGTCGGCCTGAATTACCTGTCGTTGTCACGTTCGGCGGAAACGCTGTCCGGTGGGGAAGCGCAGCGTATCCGACTGGCGAGTCAAATCGGTGCCGGTCTGGTGGGTGTGATGTATGTGCTGGATGAACCCTCGATTGGTCTACATCAACGCGATAATGAACGTCTGCTCGGTACCTTATTCCACCTGCGAGATCTGGGTAACACCGTGATTGTGGTCGAGCATGATGAAGATGCGATCCGCAGTGCTGATTATGTGGTCGATATCGGGCCGGGTGCCGGTGTGCACGGTGGTGCGATTGTCGCGCAAGGCACACCAGCGGAAGTAATGGCGAACAGCGATTCATTAACCGGTGAATATCTGTCGGGTCGGCAGAAAATTCAGGTGCCGGGACAACGTCGCCCGATCGGCGATAAGTGGCTCAAATTGCTGGGTGCAACCGGTAACAACCTGAAAAATGTCGATCTGCATGTACCGATTGGCGTGATGACCTGTATTACCGGCGTTTCCGGTTCAGGGAAATCAACGCTGATCAACGACACGTTATTCCGTATCGCACATCGTGATCTGAATGGGGCAACTGTCGAAAAACCAGCACCGTATCGTGATATTCAGGGTATGGAGCTGCTCGACAAAGTTGTCGATATCGATCAAAGCCCGATTGGTCGCACACCGCGGTCTAATCCAGCCACTTACACCGGTCTGTTTACGCCGATCCGCGAGTTATTTGCTGCGACACAAGAGGCGCGTTCACGGGGTTATCAGCCGGGTCGTTTCTCGTTTAACGTCAAAGGCGGGCGCTGTGAAGCCTGTCAGGGCGATGGCGTGATCAAGGTGGAAATGCACTTCCTGCCGGATGTGTATGTGCCGTGTGATGTCTGTAAAGGCAAACGCTATAACCGCGAAACGCTGGAAGTAAAATACAAACACAAGAGTATCCACGAAGTGTTGGATATGACGGTGGAAGATGCCCGTGCGTTCTTTGATGCGGTGCCGGCGTTGGCGCGTAAATTACAGACGCTGATGGATGTGGGTCTCTCTTACATCCGTTTGGGGCAGTCGGCGACGACACTGTCTGGCGGTGAAGCGCAGCGCGTGAAGCTGGCGAAAGAGCTGTCGAAGCGCGATACTGGCCAGACGCTGTATATTCTCGATGAACCGACTACGGGCCTGCATTTCCATGATATTCAGCAATTGCTGAATGTGTTGGAAAAGCTGCGTGATAACGGCAATACCATTGTCATTATTGAGCACAATCTGGATGTGGTGAAAACTGCGGATTGGATTGTCGATCTGGGGCCGGAAGGCGGTTCCGGTGGCGGTACGATTCTGGTGGCCGGTACGCCGGAGCAGGTGGCAGAATGTACCGAATCCCACACCGCGCGTTTCCTGAAACCGTTACTGGAACGTGATCGCGCGTAATTTTGCCAGGCAGTGCTTTTTCGGTGAAGCACTGCCGTCTCTTTTCCCCCGACCACCAATGGCTATGATAAGGTTGCATTGTTTCCAATGCGTCGGTTCATAATTAATGGAAAGGTAGCCCATGAGCACTGCATCTCTTGCGCAAATTAATCTTTATCCAGTGAAATCACTGGGTGGTCTCGCCGTTTCGAATGCATGGGTGGAAAAACAAGGCCTTGTTTTTGATCGCCGATTTATGCTGAAAGATCGTGCGGGCAATATGATTACTGCCCGCAAATATCCGTTGCTGGTAACGGTTCGTTGTACTTTGATTCAGGATGGCTTGGTCTTCACGGCGGCAGAGCAGTTACCGTTTACATTAAAATATGCAGACTTACAGCGTCAGGAAACAGAAGCAACGGTATGGCGCGATACCTTTATTGCTTACAGTACGACGGATGCAGCTAATCAATGGTTCAGCCAGTTATTGGGGCTGGAGGTGACGTTGTTATATTGCGGTGAGCAGTCGAATCGGGTGCGTGAGCCAGTAGGGCATTCAGTGAGCTTTGCGGATGGCTATCCCTTGCTGGTCATTAGTCAGGCCTCGTTAGATGAGCTGAATCGTCGTAGCCCGGTATTGCATAGCATGGATCAGTTTCGCACGAATTTAGTCGTGCGGAGCAATGAACCCTTTGTGGAAGATAGCTGGAAACGCATTCGTATCGGTGCAGTTGAATTTGAAATTGCGAAACCCTGCGAACGCTGCATTCTGACGACGATCGATGTTGAAACAGCGGAATTTCGGCCAACGAAAGAGCCGTTGCGAACTTTGTCGGAATTCCGCGCGGATGAACAAGGCCGCGTTTTCTTCGGTCAAAATCTGATTGCAAAAAATGAAGGCATTATTCAGGTGGGTGATCCGATCGAGGTGCTGGAATACAAAGAAAAAGAGTTTTATGCCGACAAAGCCGGGCAGCCTGTCGCGGATAATCCGTTCGTTGCGGTTACGCCTGTTGGCCGAAAAGCACTGACATTGACGGTCGATGGTCAATCGTTTACTGGCGATAACCAAATTTCGTTGCTGTTACAGGCCGAAAACGTCGGGATTACGATCCCGAACAGCTGTCGGGCCGGGTTGTGTGGTGCGTGCCGTGTCAAAGTGGTGTCTGGCGAGGTGGCGCAAGAAGATTCTCCGGTATTATCGGCTTTAGCCGATGATATGGCGCTGGCATGTTGCTGTGTACCGCAAACCGATTTAGTGATTGAGCGTTAAACTGACGCAAATAAAAAGCCCGCAGTAAAAAGCGGGCTTTTGGTTTTCTGTCGGTCTGACGATTAACGATAGGCTTTCAATGTGCCTTCGAGGAATTCCGCAAATACATGCCCGTTGTGTTCCAGCAGTTTCGGGAACATGGATATTGGCGTCATACCGGGGAAGGTATTGATTTCATTCAACAGAATTTCGTTATCTTCGGTCAGAAAGAAATCGATGCGCGACAGATCTTTCAGACCCAGCTGACTAAATGCTTTCAGCGCATATTCACGGATGGTGGCAACTTGTTCTTCACTCAGGTTTGGTGCTGCCAGATAAGTAGTGGAATGGCTGCCTGCGCTGTATTTTTCTTCGTAGCTGTAGAAGCTGTCGCTTGGTGTAGCAATTTCACCGGGACGAGTCGCCACCAATTGATCGTTATACCGATACACCGCCACTTCCAGCTCGCGTGGGCGTACTGCTTTTTCGACCAGTACCTGATCGGAATAACCAAAAGCCGCATTCACGGCTTCAGACAGTGCTGCGGCGTCAGTCACTTTATAACAACCCACAGATGAACCCTGACTGGCAGCTTTCACGAACACTGCACCCCAGTTACGGAAAGCGGTGTGTGCTTGTGCGTGCGCCGCTTCGTTGTTGGTCGACAGGAATAGGAACGGGGTATTTGGAATATCCAGTGCCGACAACCACAGCTTGGTGCTGACCTTGTTGAAGCACAATTTGCTGCCTTCCGAACCACAGCCGAGATAAGGCAGGCCGATCAGCTCCAGCATCGATTGGATATCGCCGGTTTCACCAGGGAAACCGTGAATACAAGGCACTACAAAATCAACCGGCTGTGCGGTATTGTCAAAATGCAGCTGACGATCCATGCCTAAATGACAAAAACGACCGTCGTTGGTCTGCCAATGGTCGGGGAACAGTTCAACACGGGTCACACTGATATCGGCCAGTGACTTCAGCTGGCTTTCCAGAAAATTAGCACTCAGCAGAGAAATTTCGTGCTCACTGCCGCCGCCGCCGCACAGCAGCAGTACGTGAAGGTGTTTCATCTTGATGTCCTATACTATGCGCGATGGCTGCGCTGTGACGAAGAGGGCTGCCAGCTCCGGCGGCCACATGTCCGCAGTCTAACAACTCAGATCCGACAGGGCAAAGCCTTCGGGCCGATTTTCCGGAAATTGACCGTATACCCAAAGTAATTGAAGTTGCAGCAAGGCGACAAGTGAACGAATCCCCATGAGCATAGATATACTATGTGATTGGGGTGAGAGAACGCCGTCAACGACGCTGTAACTTTAAGTACGAAGGGTATATTACACTGGGTAGGATGCAGTGAGAGGTAGATATGAGGCTAATAGTCGGCAGTAGTGTATTGCTGCTCGTGATGAGTGTCGTTGGTGGCTGTGCGCAAGAAGCCGCAGCGCCGTTGCTACAGCCGCAAGGCGAATATCGGCTGTTACCGTTGGAAACCACGCGACGGCAGGTCGATGAACTGTTGCAGGGTAATGCCGAAACGCTGTTGCAAGTGCAGGCTAAACCGAATGAGGTTACTCCGCCGGTGTTGTTTGCGCTGGCTTACCAGCTCTATCAGCAACAGCATTATCACGATGCAATGTTCTGGTTTTATACCGCGCAGTTGCGCGCGCGCAGTGATGCCAATAAATCGCTGGATGCTTCCACACAACAAGGTGTCACCAAACTCAGTGAGCAATTTGGCACGGAAATTCCGGCCTACGCGCTGAGTCATCCTGCCGAGATGGAAAGTGCTATGAAGCAGGTATTGAGCTGGGATAAAACCGCTGTGCGTCGTTACAACCCACGTTGGGTGGCGTTACATGGCAATGAAGCACAAAACACGCAGGAATATGCCTTTATGCCGATGGATCGCTGGCCGCAAATCGACCAGCTGACGCGGCGCACGTTTGCGCGCGGTTTTGCGCAGTATAAAACCGCCGTGCGTCGTTACAACCCACGTTGGGTGGCGTTACATGGCAATGAAGCACAAAACACGCAGGAATATGCCTTTATGCCGATGGATCGC